>Ga0210409_10000883_pt1 | contig 42866 bp, 50 predicted proteins | sample IncBWH17MmetaG_FD_161649 | JGI IMG/M metagenome (GOLD analysis project Ga0210409, IMG submission 161649) | Forest soil microbial communities from Barre Woods Harvard Forest LTER site, Petersham, Massachusetts, United States - Inc-BW-H-17-M | ecosystem: Environmental > Terrestrial > Soil >... | reverse complement strand
CGGTCCGGATCGAGCACGATCTGGTACTGACGCACCATGCCGCCGATGCTGGCGACTTCCGAGACATTGGGCAGCGCTTTCAGTTCGTACTTGAGAAACCAGTCCTGCAAGGCACGCAATTGCGACAGATCCATCTTGCCGCTGTGATCGACCAATGCATATTCATAGACCCAGCCGACGCCGGCAGCGTCCGGCCCCAGCGCGGTTTTGGCTTGCGGCGGCAGGCGCGACTGCACCTGGTTCAGGTATTCCAGCACGCGCGAGCGCGCCCAGTAAGGATCGGTGCCGTCTTCAAACAGAACGTAGACGAAAGAATCGCCAAAGAAGGAATAGCCGCGCACCGTCTTTGCCCCCGGTACCGACAACATGGTGGTGGTGAGCGGATAGGTGACCTGGTTCTCGACAATCTGCGGCGCCTGCCCCGGATAGCTGGTGCGGATAATCACCTGCACGTCCGACAGATCGGGGATGGCGTCCAGCGGCGTACGCGCCAGCGACCAGATGCCCCAGGCTGTCATCATCAGCGTCGCCAGCAGCACCAGGAAACGGTTGGCGATCGACCAGCGGATCAGTTTGGCGATCATTGCGCCGCTCCCGCCGGCGTGGCTGACGCCCCACCCTCGATGCGGGTTTCGCTGGCGCTCAGGCTGGCTTCGGAATCGATCAGGAACTGGCCTGAGACCACCACGTTTTGTCCTTCCTCCAGTCCTGAGCGGATTTCAGTCTGGCCATTGCTCTCGCTGCCGGTTTCCACCGCGGCCGGGGCAAATTTCCCGTCTCCTTGCGCAATCATGACGACACTACGGGTGCCAGTGCGGATCACCGCTTCGCTAGGCACCAGCAAGATATCTTTGCGCACGATGGAAGAAAAACTGACCGTCGCAAACATCCCCGGCGCCAGCCGGCCTGACGGATTGGCCAGCTCGATCCGAGCCTTCAGCGTGCGCGTCGCCGGATCGACGTCGGGCAGGATCGCAGCGACCTTGCCTTTGAATACCGTTCCCGGCAATGCCGGCGTCCGCGCTTCGACCGCATTGCCGGGGCGGACCTGAGCCGCCAATCCTTCTGGCACATCGGCGTTGAGCCAGATCGGGTCCAGGCCGTTGATTTTGAACATGGCCGCGCCGGCTATCAGCGTCATGCCCTCGCGTACGGCCAGGTCGGACACCACGCCGCTGATCGGCGCCAGGATCGCCAGGCGCCCCTGTACCTTGCCGCCGGTTTCCACCAGCTGGATCTGGGCATCGCTCATGCCGGCCAGGCTCATGCGCTGGCGCGCGGCGCCCAGCAGGCTGTCCATGCCGTTGCCCTGCATGTGCCTGACCGACAGGTACTCTTCCTGGGCGGCGACCCATTCCGGAACGTATACTTCCGCCAACACCTGCCCTTTATGCACCGGATCGAGCGGCGCGCGCACGTAGAGCCGTTCGAGGAAGCCGTTGCTGCGGGCCTGCACCAGCGCCGCATCGCGTTCGTTGTAAGCTACGCTGCCTACCGCCGCGACTGCCGACGTCAGATTGCCGTTGATGACCGCGGCGGTGCGAATTCCCAGGTTCTGCTGCACGCGCGGACTGATATTAACGCTAGCCTCATCAGCCGCTGCGCCGGCATAGACCGGCACCAGTTGCATGTCCATGAACGGCGATTTTCCTGGCCGGTCGAATTTCTGGTCGGGCACCATCGGGTCATGCCAATACAACACTTTCCTCCCGCCATCGGCAGTTTGCGAGGCGGCAGCCGGCAGCGCCGCCGCCATCTTCTGGCCGCGCTGCATGCCAGCCCGGTACAGGCCGTAGCCGCTGGTTGCGAGGAGCGCCGCAAGCGCGGCGGCGACGACGACTATATTCTTGTTTTTCATTGGGTATCCTGGTTCATTGCCGCGTGCGCCATCGCATCATCGGCCGGAAAGAGAAAGTTCAGCTGCGCCCACAGGCGATCGGCTTCGGTCGCCAGCTGCAGCGCCTGGATGCGGACATCGATCACGTTGCGGCGCGCCGCCAGCACATCGGCCAGGCCGACTTTACCGCCGCGGTAAGCGGCAATCGCCGCCAGGGTGCGCTGACTGGCCAGCGGAATCAGTTCATTCATGTAGCGGGCATGGCGCTCGCGATCGTTCTGCCATTCCTCGATCATTGCCCTGGTCTCCGCCACATGGGCGCGCTGCATGTCTTCGCGCTCGGCCTTGGCTTGCTCCACCACGGCCAGCTTGGCGGAGAGCTCACGGTCCTGGCGGTTCTTCCGGTCCCATTGCAACGGAATCGACAGGCCTACCGACACCATGTTGGAATACGCCGCACTGCGCTGCTGGAACCCGACTTCCACGGTCCAGTCGGCTTTTTCATTGGCTTTCGCCAGCTTGGCATCGGCCTCGGCAACTTCCACCTGTTTACTCAGGACGGCGATTTCCGGATGGTGGGCAATTGCACTGTCAAGCGTTGCCGGATCCAGGCGGATGGCGTCGGTGGCTGGCTTTTCGGCCAGCGCGAGATCCGCGGCATTGCCAATCCAGCGCGCCAGCATGGTATTGGCATTGCGTACGCGGCGCCGGATTTCGCTGGCGCGATCGGCAAACATCGTCAACGCGCTCTGGGCCGCCAGGACATCGGACTGGCTACCGCGGCCGGCGCGATAAGCGCCTTCCGCCGCTTGAATTTCGAGCCTGGCCTGCTCGCCTTGTTCTGCCACCACTGCCGCCATGGCATCCGCGTAGTAGCGCTCAAGCCAGGCCAGTGCGGTATCGCGCTCAATCGCCGCGGTGGCCACGGTCTTCTCGGCCAGCGTCTTTTGCGCCTCCAGCTGGAAGCGCTGGGAACGCAGGCGGCGCTTGTCGGAACCTGTCATTTCCTGCATCAGGCCGACCCGGCGCATGGTCATGAAATCGTTGTTGAGGCTGCCGCGGTCGCGGCCGGTGACCGGCAGGTTATCGATGCCAACCTTCAACACCGGGTCCGGCAGCTGGCCGGCCGCGACCGCCATGTCGCGCGCCGCTGCGGCAGAAAAATCCTGCGCCGTGAGCTGGCGTGAACGATCGACGGCGCGGCGCTGGGCCTCCGCCAGCGTTAACGGGGCCTCAACTGCATAGACGTTGGCAACGAGTGCGAGCGACCCTGCCAGCGCGGCAAGGCCGATTCTTGCGGATAGGCGAAGAATCGTATTGCGCACCGACGGGTGCGCGGAAAACAAGGATGACATGAAACCTCCAGACAGCGATAGACAACACCGAAGGCGCAAGCGGCGCGACGATGACGGACTAGACTGGCTGGAGGATCAAATGCGAAAACAGCAATTGCGGATGGATAGCGGCGGCGCGGTGCTGCGCGCCAGAAGAAGAGAATCGGGTTCGGCAGCGGCAGCATTGCCGATGAATTCGGCAGGACGGAACACCAGCGTCAGCGCCGCTGCCACAAAAGGCTGCACATGCGGCGCCGACGGCTTATCCAGGGACTGATTCCCGGCCTGGTCATTGGCATGGCAAAGGCTGGGCTGCGCCTTGTCAGTACCGGCGCATCCGCTCATCGCCATATCGTCATCCATGGTCATCGCTGCCGCTGCGCCGGCTTGAGCGATATTCAGGGTTGGACATGCGTATCCCGCCACGGCAAGCTGCATGAACAGCATGCTGACCAGCACGATGCATGCTGTGAGCAGACGGGATGAGCGGAGAAATTTCATTGTGTATAAGTTTTTGCTTAGTTCATGGTAAGCAACAGCGACATTTATTGTCAAGCAATGTAGCGCATCATGATCGTTACCCCCATGGGAAGGTCAATGATTATTTTCTAGGCTGTAGCATTTTATGCTGCCTGCCGCGTATGCACTTCGACCGTGATGTGCGACAGCCCTTTGAACCGCCGCAGAACCTGATGATAGAAATCCGGCCCGCGCGACGCTTCCCTGGTGAGCACGGAAACCACTGCGCCGAAATGGCCTGGTCCAAGCCGCCAGACGTGCAAATCGATCAGCTGGTCGCCCGCGGTGTCGACCGCTGCCTTGACCTTCCCTGCCATCGTATCGTCGGAGCTGATATCCATCAGGTTGGCGCCGGTATCCCGGATCAGGCCGTATGACCAGTTAGCAATCACCAGGGCGCCGACGATGCCGGCCAAGGGATCCATCCACAGCCAGCCAAAGGTTTTCGCCAGCAGCAGCCCGATAATCGCCAGCACAGAGACGGCGGCGTCGGCGATGACGTGAATATAGGCCGCACGCATGTTATGGTCGCGCGTGTCGACGCCGTGGCCGTCATCCGCATGATCGTGTTCGGCGAAGCTGACAGTGCGCTCGCCATCGGCCAGGGCCACTACCGCCTTGAAGGCATGCGGCTCCGGGATGTCGCTGGTCGATTGCAGAAAATCGGCAACCCTGGCGAACGCGAACACCTGGCGCTTGCCGTCAGGCCGCACCGTGGTAACGGTGACCTCCTGCGCCGGTAATCCGTCCGCGCTGCCCTCTGCCTTGATTCGGAAAACGGGCGGCACGCCATCTTCAAAAATCGAGAGCGCCAGCATGCCCGCCGGGCTTGCGATGTGCTGCACTTCTTCGTCATGGCCATGGCCGCCATGCTGGCCGCTGCCGTGGCTATGGCCGTGGCTGTGTCCATGGTGGTCGGCGCCGCTCAACAGCCACGCGCTGGCGATATTGACCAGCAAGCCGAGCACGGCGATAGGAATCGCTTCGCCGAAGCGTATCGGCAGCGGCGACAGCAGGCGGTCGATTGCTTCATAGCCGATCAGCATGGCGATCATCGCCAGGATGATGGCGCTGGTAAATCCCGCGAGATCGCCCAGCTTGCCGGTGCCGAAGACAAAGCGCGGGTCGTTGGCATGCTTGCGGGCATAGGTATAGGCCAGCGCCGCAATCAGCATCGCGCCGGCGTGGGTCGACATGTGCATGCCGTCCGCCACCAGCGCCAGCGAACCGAACACATGGCCGCCGACAATCTCCGCCAGCATCATCGCTGTGCAGAGCACAATGACGGCCCAGGTCTTGCGTTCGTTCTTGTCGTGCCCCTCGCCCAGGAAAACGTGGTCGTGTTCAGCCATAAACGGCGCTTCGTAAAATTCGCTCATGGCCGGCTCACTTGAAATAGCTGTGGACAACATTGATAAGCTGCTCTTTGGCGTCTTCCTGCCCCTCTTCATGGGCGTCGGCGTCAACCAGATGGGTGCGGATATGGTCTTCCAGCACCACCGCCAGCAAGCCGTTCATGGCGCCGCGGCAGCCGGTGATCTGCTGCAGCACATCCATGCAGCCCTTTTCCTCTTCCAGGGCGCGTTCGATAGCGTCCAGCTGGCCGCGGATGCGCCGCACCCGGTTCAGCAGCTTTTGCTTGTCTTTGACGGCATGGCCCATGGCTTCCTCGATATATAGTATAGGGGGGTATACTATATAGAGGAAGAAAAAATGTAAACGATCTTGTTAAAACAGTTTGGATTGCATATTGGGCGACAGCGATGCGGCCGGAAACAAAAAAGCCGCCAGATCGGCGGCTTTGTTAGGCATGAACTAGCAGTTGCCCTTTTTCGCTTGTCCCGGCGGGCAATTATAGCGGCCACGGTCGTCATCACGTCGGTCGTCGCCGCGGCGGCCGTCACGATACTGTCCTCGGTCATCGCCCTGGCGCCAGCCGCCGCGGCGCAGTTCCCAGCCGTTGCTGCCCTGGCGCCATTCCGGCCGGTCGTACTGATAGCCGGCGCGCGCTCTTTCCCAATGGCCGCCGGACCAGACGTGCCTGTTGCCGTTCCAGTTCCAATAGCCGGGCGCCCACAGGTAGCCGACACGTGGCGGCGGCACGCTCTCATACCTTGGCGGCGGTGGCGGCGTTCCAATCGTGATGTTGACGCCGATTTGCGCCATTGCCTGGCCTGGCACAAAAGCCGCGGCACTCAATGCCATGAGTGCAGTCGCGCAGAGGATACGTTTCATATTTTTCTCACATGGTTATCTAGTATTGCAAACTATATCTTTAATTTTCTCAGAAACAATCATTGATGCAATAATTAACATATGAGGCCACTGTGTTACATCGGTTAAAGACTGATAAGCCATCATTTTAGACATGTCTGCTTGCCGTGCGCGGCAAAAGCCGCCGCGCAACGTACACTACTGCCCTATCATCCGACTGCATCCTGAACCATGACCATCACCATTGACGAACAACTGCGCGCCTATATCGATCCCTTGACCGAAGATGAATACACTGCACTGGAACGCAGCCTGCTGGCAGAAGGCTGCCGCGATGCGCTGGTATTGTGGGGCGATCTGCTGGTGGATGGACACAACCGTTACGGCATCTGCCAGAAGCATGGCATTCCTTTCAATACCCTGCAGAATGACAGCTTCACTTCGATCGACGATGTACACCTGTGGATGATCGACAATCACCTCGGTCGGCGCAGCGTATCGGATTTCCAGCGCGGCGTGCTCGCCTTGCGCAAGAAGGAAATCGTGGCGGCGCGGCTGGCGCAAGTGCAAACCCTGCAAGCCGCAACAGAGCCGGCTGGTCCCGCTCAGTCCGGAGGCGATCCGCCATGGACCAGGGAAACGGTCGCGCGCGCCGCGCGGGTCAGCAGCGCCACCCTTGGTCAGATCGAGAAAATCCAGAAGACGGCTGCGCCTGAGCTGGTCGGCGCGGTAAAGTCAGGCATCATTTCGATTAACGCCGCGGCCGCCGTAGCCTCTTTGCCCAGCGAGCAGCAGATCGCCGCGGTTGCCGGCGGCAAGAAGGAGCTGCGCCAGGCCGCCAGGCAGGTTCGCGAAGCACGGCTGCCGCCCAAGCCCGAAGCGGAAGAGCCGCCAATCGACGCCACGCCGGAACAGATCGAAATCCATCGCTTGATGCTGCTGGTGGTTGAGCTCACAGAAGAACGCAATCAGCTGAGAAAGAAGGTGCAGCACTTGACCATTGCACTGACGGAGGCACGCAGAGAGCAATAGCGCGCCGCGTGTTTCGAGGTGGACGGACACCGCTAGCACACAGCACTGCATGCCCCCCATCACGGCAATTCAGCAATCTTTTGCCAGCCATGCCCCATGAAATCCGGCTGGAATCCGCCTGGGCAAGCGTACCGTTGCGATCGGATCGTTCTCGATATCGCGGCCGTCAAGGATGACCACATCACTGGTATCCGTGGCGTGACGGTAGACGCAGACAAGCAGCCAGCCATCATCCTCGCCCGCAGCGCCGGGACGCGGCACGAACACCGGCTCGCTGTTCTGGTCGCCTTCCGGCACCCTGTACCGCTGCATCGGACCACCCTCGAGATCATAGCGCACCACGCCCCGCATCTCGGTATTGGTCGGCTGCTCCACGGCATACAGGAAGCGATAGGAACGGCCGGTCCGGCTTTCATTGATGCGCGGCAGTTCGATACCGATAGCGTCAAGCGGCTTTTCGGTGACGCTCCCCTGCTCCAGATCGATGACGTAGCGCCACAGGACGCCGAGCGGGTTGTCCTCGAAAGCCGCGATGTTATCTGCCAGCCGCAAGTACCATGGATAGCGGACGGCATCCAGCACCACTGTCGATGCGTCGGCGTCGTAGGCATTCACCACATGCAGGATAAAGCAAGGCGCGACGTCAAACCAGCGCATCTCGCCGCCATGGCGGGGAATGACGCCGATCCGTGCCTTGCGCTCGTCATGCCAGCGCAGCGGCATGCGATGGCCGCGGGACAGCATCGAGAAGTCATAGGCAACATTCAGGTCAAGCAAGATACTGTGGCTGGCGGTAATCGCCATGTCGTGCATCATCGATGGCGACGGCAGTTCAATTTCAAGATCAACGCTTTGCACGCCGCTTGCGTCCGTCACCCCATAGCGCAGCCAAGGCTTTCGCCAATCGGCGCGAAAACTCATCAGTTCACCGGTCCGCGGATCGACTTTGGGATGAGCTGTCATTCCGTCCGCCAGTCCCGGATGACGGCGGGCAGCCCCCAAGGTGTCGAGCGTGGCCGTCATCGCCAGCGGCGCCCCGCCCTCTGACAGCGCCAGTATTTCTCCGGCGTGGCAGAGCAGATTGACGTTCGGATTGGTATCGATCAGGGACGGCGCGATAGCCGGATCGTGCACCTGCGCCCAGCGCTGTGTACGCACCCAGCGGTTGCGGTAGCCGCTTACGCGGCCGCCTTGAAACGAAATTCCATGCAGCATTGCGGCTTCCGGCCACCAGGACAATACATCGCGCCCTTCAAAACGGCCGCTCAACGGGTTGGGACCGTTGCGTACCAGCACACCCTCAAGATCCTGTGGAATCGTTCCGGTCACGGAAAATTCGGCAAGATCGACTTCATCCATGACGGGCGCCATTGCACCGGCATTCAAATTTAGCGTAGTCATGTGATTGCTCCTCTATCGGCCCTGGTTAAGTTGCGTCAATAATACCTTGGTATAAATACTTGATCAATAATGCCAGTATAAAATTACCGCATGTCTTCCCTACCGGAAAGTTGGCGCTCGCAGGCACGTCGGGAAAAGAGGAAGAAAGACATAGCTTTCGGCGGCCCGCCGCCGTCGTGCTTGCCCGTTGAGTTACTTGATTTTTACTTAAGCATGGAAGCCCGCCGCACTCAGACCGAATGCGGCAGGCTTCTCAAAGATCGGGAAATGTAAAGCGAGGGGGGGACGAATCAGCTGCGGACTAACGTGATGCGAGAATGGGACTCCATCGCTGCAGTCTACGCCTCGGCGCCGAGATAGATGTCACCGGACAGGCCTATGCGTTGCTTGACGATGTCGTCAGCGGACGGATTGAACTGGACATCATATAAGCTGGTCGGTAATGCGCACATGCGCATCGGTGACGTGGAAGCCATGCTTCTCGATGTCGTCCAGACACTCTCTCGAATCGACTCCCGGCGTCGCTTGCTCCCGGCTCAGTTCCACCGGCTTGAACAAGACCCAGGGGGCGAATCTTGCAGGCAGGTTTGCTCCCGTCGTATCTGCCGTCATACCGAACACGCGACCAGGTCCTCGAAAAATATAAACAAGCATTGCGTTCACTCCTGTGCTGGAAAATTCCGTTATGCATTTTGGCACAGCGGCTGCGAGTCAATTTATCAACCGGGAACACGAGTAGGCCAAGCCCATCGGCGCCCCCTTTATATAACGATATTTCGTACTTCGTCGGCAATTTCAGCGATGCAGCCGCGATCCCGCTTAAGACACTGTATCGTCACCGGCGGCTTTGAACAGCTCATCAAGGGAAGCAGATTTCTTTTGGCTCCGCACAGTACCTCGACGGCCTGTGAATTCCTCCTCTATATTGTCGCGATAATAGCTCCATGCGGCCCCCGAAGTCGACAACCGGCGCCAGACCTCGTTGCCGACACCAGAATAATCTATTGCGCTGCCATCGTCGAATTCGACCCGCAGGATACGCTCCCGCGGATCGTATCCGAAAGCGCGCAGCTTGCCGGCATTGATACGTTTCATTTCCATGACCACCTCCTGTATGCACGCGCCAACCGATCCGGTCGCTAGGTAAAGATCTTTGTGGAAGAATACACCCGGTGGACAACCGGTGCATATGGTGGAAATGTGCGCTGCATGCAACCCGGTAGCGATGGGAGGAAATTCGAACTGATCCCTCCGTACCTCGGCACTGCTTGATAGCATGCTCTTCGTTCCTGGATTCACATCACTGCTCGGACAACCAGCATTATCATGACCGGATATGTTCAAGTTCAACCAGGAAAGCAAGAAGCGCATGCGTGACAAATTCCGGACGCTCCAGATTGGCAGTATGACTTGCGCCCGGAACCTCCATGTAGCGGCAGCCAATGCGCCGTGCCATCTCCAGAGATTCCGATGGGGGCCGAACCTTGTCGTGTTCGCCGCACATCACTAGGGTAGAGGCGGCATTCAGTTCATGAAGATGGAAACGTAAATCGCGGCGTTGGAAAATCATACGTCCGATGGGAATGATGCTTGCCTGTAGTATGCCTGCCGGCCAGGACGCAAGCTGCTTATGAAACGATATCTTCAAGGACGATATTGCGTTGGATTCCTCTGACCGGAAAAACATGGGAGTCACTTCGTCTATCAGTGCAGGAGTGAATCCCTCGCATGCTTCAACCTTATCCAGCATGCTCATGAAATAGGCCTGCGGCATCGCTGGTTCCGGGCCGAGATACGTCCCCATCATCACCAAGCCATTGACGCGCTCGGGAGCCGTAAGCGCCAACTCGCACGCAAGCATGCCACCGACCGATTGACCAACTACAAAGCATGTCTCTAGATCCAAACTGTCGAGCAGCGATCTTATATGGCAAGTCAACGCTGTCAGATCATTCGCTCCTTGCGGTAAGGCGCCGGAGCTGCCATGCCCCCAGAGGTCCGGCACGATCACGCGGTAGCACTCTTCCAGGACCCTGATTTGTGGCGTCCACATGAAGGCATTGGCCAGATAGCTATGCAACAGAAGCACGGCCGCCCCCCTGCCACGGTCCATGTAATACAGGGGCTGTCCTGCAATGCTGATTTTTGGCATATCAATCTATCCGCCAGAAAAAGAAGACATCAGGCGGCCCTGTGCGACACCAGGACAACATGGGCATTGGTGCCTCCCAGGCCAAAAGCACTGATCCCCATATGATGCGTATGGTGAGAGCTCAAAGAACGTGCTTCGGGAATCAGTTGCACCGGCGACGATGCGTCGAGCAGCGCTGCTGGCGAGTCTGCATATGTGCTCGCTGGAATCTGCCTATGATGGAGCATGAGCGCCACTTTGATCAGTCCGGCCATACCGGATGCCGCCTCCGTATGATTGATCAGACTTTTGACTGCCCCAAGCGGACAGGCGCCCCCCCGCCCCTGGAAGACTTCCTGCAGCGCCTTGATTTCCATGAGGTCGCCTTGGCGAGTGCCGGTGCCATGACCTTCCACGTAAGCAATCTCATGAGGCTGGATGCTTGCCTGCGCATAGGTTTGTTTTAGCAACGCCACTTGCGCCTGGATGCTGGGGGCGGTGAATCGGCTGGTCAGCCCCCCATGATTGACCTGGCTGCCGCCAACGGTGGCATAGCCGCGGCGGCGTCCTGCCACAGGCAGATCCTGTTCTCGGCAAAGCACCAGCACACCCACGCCTTCTGCCCGCCCAATTCCGTTGGCGTGTTGGCTAAATGACCTGCAATTGCCATCCGGCGAACCCACGCCAATCAGCTGATAGAATTTTTGCAGCATGGTGGACAGGATAACGTTGACGCCGGCAACCAGGGCCACGTCGCATTCAAGATCGCGCAATGCGCGAACCGCATGATGTACCGCCACCAATGAGGAGGAGCACGCTGTGTCGATGGTCATGCTGGGGCCGTGCAAATCCAATTCATAGGACAGGCGGTTGGCAATCATGCAGAGGCCATTGCCGATGACGTTCACGCCTTCAATTCTTGCGACATCGCCGAATTGCAGATAAGCCAGATCGTTGGCCATGGCCCCAATGAAAACACCGGTCCGGCTTCCTTTGAGTGCATCGATCGATAGGCCAGCATCTTCCAGAGCGTTGCACGCGTGAGTAAGAACCAGCTTTTGCTGGGGATCCATCCACAACGCCTCACGTTCTGGAATATGGAATCGATCAGCGTCGAAGGTATTTTCATGCGCTATATACCCCCCTCGTACCGGTATTTGCAATTCATCGGCCACACGAATGAATTCGCTTCGATGGAGCGGTGGATCACCGATGGCCGATTGATTTTCCTTGATCAGCCGCCAATAGCCATCAAGACCCTCGGCTCCGGGAAAATGGCAGCTCATACCGGCAATGGCAATCATGACGACTCCTTTCGCGAGCGCGACAACGTATCGCGGCGCTGTTCATCACAGTCAGAAAGATCCTGAACGAAAGCGGAACGACTGCGAGATGGATATCAGCTTGAGGAGGCGCGGGCTAGGCATTGCTCTTCAAGGTAGGAAGAAATGGCATCGATGGTAGGGTAATCCCAGACAATGGTAGGTTCAATCTCGATGCGCAACCACGTTTCCAATTGCGTGGATATATCGACCACCGCCATCGAATCCACCCCAAGCTTGGATAGCAGGATGTCGCTTCGAATTTTCTCTGGCGGAGACTCCAGCGCGCGCGCCACCATGTCTACCAAGCGGCTTCGAATTTCGTCCTTTGTGATTATTGCACTCATATGCTTATGCCCCTTGCCTGACGCATTTCGACTAGCTTGACGGAATGTTTTCTCAATCAAAAAAAAATTCGCAGGAGATGCTGCCGATGAGTTCAAACTTAATGCCCAGCGGGAATCGGTTTCCGCCGCGCCATGAGGTGATTTCACGATCGCCAACTAAAGCAGAAGCATGCGATTGTCGCAGCATAGTGCCCGCACATGCTCATGCCGCATTGGATCAATGCTGCCTCCCGACAGGAATCGCCCCAAACATGTGTCTTATCAGTGGCGCGCAACGCGACAAATCGCGTTTAGCTTAGATGAGTATTTTTTTGGCGACAACCTGTTAAAAGTGATAGTCAGGCATGGCGGAAATGTCGGTATGGCAACCAGGTTGTGGTGTGTGCGCGAGTTCTATGTCGCTGGAAAAGAGACGCTTGCTCCCTGGTCGCCACCAGGCTGTTTAGTTGAAACGGCCCCCTATCGTCACTCGCGCAATCCCATGTATGCCGCGGTCACGCTGGCCTTGCTCGGCTGGGCATTCGCGTTCGGCTCTTGGAGCCTGCTCGCCTGTGCCCTAGTGATAGCAGCGGCATTTCATCTGCGCGTCGTGCCGGGCGAAGAACTTTGGTTGTCGCGTAGCCACGGTTGCCGGCGGGAGCAGTACAAGAAGCGAGTCCCTCGTTGGCTATGGTAAACGTCGCGCAACGAGCCATCATTAATGCTTTAAAAACCAACAGTGGCGACGGTCTATGCATCAATGCCCGACATCCCGTGCCCAATTCGATCACATGTAATCGGTCAAGCGGCGGATGTACTGCGGCCGCTCCAAGATCAAAATGCTCCGACTATGGTCTGCAATCGCCGCCATCTTAACGTTATCTTAATGTTATTGACCTGATTTCGTTTTATAGTTACACCGTCATTCACCATGACAATGTCTCCCCTCCCTGAAAGACTTCATGCCCGCAACCGACAAGTTGGCGGGCATTTTTTTAAAAGGAATCATGATGATCAAGTCTGCAATCGCTGTGCTTGCCTTGGGGATGCTGACGGCATGTGCTGCAGATCCATATTCCGGCAGTTACAACCGTTATTCAGGTTCGGGCAACTACGGCTATACACAGGTACCGGTTCCGACCTATGACGGCGGCTATGACAGCGGTCGCTCGTACCACGACGACGATTGGACACCGCCGGGCAGCTATCGTCAGTCTTGCCGCGATATCGTTATACGGCGCGGCGTGCTGGAAGCCACTTGCGGCAACGGCAATGGCAACGTGCGGACATCAACGGCACTGTATTCGTGCCGTAGCGGTAATTTCGAAAACATCAACGGCAATCTGCAATGCTCCGGCAGCCGTGACAATGGCCGCAGCAGGGATTTGCCGCCGGGGAGCTATCTGCAGTCGTGCAGCGATATCGGCGTACGTAACGGCGTGCTGGAAGCCAATTGCGGCGGCAGCGGCAATCGCAGGGTACAGTCATCCGTCTCGATCTCCACTTGCAGAAGCGGGAGCTTCAGCAACATCAACGGTTATCTGCAGTGTGACCGCTAGGGCGTATCTGCAAGCACTGCCGCCACAACCTCGAAGCGGCAATGAGCGGGAAAGACTGGAAGCACGAGGCCAGCTTGTCGTAGCGCGTAGCATCTCGCCCTGGTTCCGTCACATCTCGTACTATCAGGCGATTTTTTTCAGCATCGTTATCTCAGCAGGCTGAAATCCGGCGCGCTCATATAAAGTTCGGGCGCCAACATTATGAGCAAAGACATTGAGCTCTAATCGCGACAACTTTAATTCGCGCGCCATATTCTCTAAGATTTCGAGCGCCTGTTTCGCGTAACCTCGGCCGCGAAACGCGGAATAAATCTCAAAGTCATATATGAATGCGACAGAGTCATCGATACCATACCAAATCATCCCGACCGGGACACTCTCTGCACCAGAGATGATTCTCAGGATGTGATGACCTGCAGTTGCAATACCATGTGGCAGCAGTTGATGCAGGCTATCTTCACCCTCCGCCTGCGCCACGGAATAAGAGCAACCACGGCTTTGGACGAGATCCTCCGCATATTGCTGAATAGAGCGGGTTATGTAATCTTTAAAATCGTCAGGCACTAGCGGTTCAAGATGCAGCATATTTTTTTGAAAAACAGAAAGATGTGATGGGGGAAAATGGCATTCTATTGTCCTCCTCGGCTACAAAATCTTCGGCAGTTCTTACGACAGTTTCCTGAGGATTCACTGCGTCGGCAAAATCTTGAACGTCCCATCCACAGACGCGGGTTCCCCAGCATCTTCAATGGCGACATGATGCACCGAGGCGCCGGATGGTCCCTGCCTTGCCCATGCGATGATAGCCTCAATCGCGGCCGCCTCGCCATCAATGCAGGCTTCCACAGCGCCGTCCCGCCGATTGCGCACCCAGCCGGAAAGACCGAGAGCAACTGCCTTGTCGGCAAAGGAAGCGCGGTAGCCGACACCCTGCGCTCGTCCTTCTATCATCAGCCGCTTAACCATCTTCGATCTCGCTTTGTCGAATTCAAGCATATTGCGTGCGAACTTATCCAGATCAGGAGAGCGACGAAATGCCATGAAACTCACTGCTATGACGACAGGTGAAGTGCGATCAAAGGCACCAGGTTGAGCATGATTATGCCGAGTTTGTAGATAGAAATGCCGCCAAGGCTCATTGCATCAAAGGTCTCAACCGAGAGCTTGAACCAGTGCGTCAGCATGCGATACATCCAGTCGTGGGCAAAGATGAAAATGCCGGCCCAGATGAGAAGCAAGGCGTAGTTAATAGCAACGCACCAAAGGAGAGCTTCTTTCATCACATAGATTGTCATGGCACACCCTCAGGCATTACGTTCCGAGGTGGCGGCGGCATTTCCCTATCACTTTGCTGCCCGCCCCCACATGTGGCATGACTACCTGGCTCTTGAAGCCGCATGCCTGCTCTATCTTACCCTCTCTCCGGCTTGCACGACTGCACGGTAACTTCTGCACCTTGCAGGCTCTGGCCGCTGAAAACCCTTTCGGCGATTTTCTCCATTCTGGTCATTGTTTCACTCCCCTTGAATAAGTGGAAAACGGTGAATTCAAATAAATATCAAATATGAAATTATTCTCTGTGTTCGTTTAAGTACATAGAATAGAGCGATAAAGTACACATAAGGTTCTATCGCGACATATACTCAGGATGCATTGTTTAGGAATTGCCAATCAAAATCCCTGCGCTTTAATCACTATGAATGCGTCATGCTCAATCTCCCTGATCCAAGAAAAAATCAGCTGCTAGCCGCACTGCCAGAAGCCGAGTGGCAGCGCTGGTTACCGCAACTTGAAGCGATTGACATGCCCCTTGGGCAAGTACTTTACGAATCGGGCAGCACATTGGAATATGTGTATTTTCCGACCAGCTCCATTGTGTCCCTTCTGTACCTGCTGGAAAACGGCGCTTCGGCTGAGATTGCCATCGTCGGCAATGAGGGGATTGTTGGCATTTCCCTGTTCATGGGAGGCGAATCCACGCCAAGCCGAGCAGTTGTGCAGAGCGCCGGTCAAGGCTATCGGCTTAGCGCGCACGCAATGAAAGAGGAGTTCAGCCGTGCCGGCCCGGTGTTGCACCTGCTGCTGCGCTACACGCAAGCATTGATAACCCAAATGACGCAAACTGCCGTGTGTAACCGGCACCATACTCTCGATCAGCAGTTATGCAGGTGGCTATTGCTGAGCCTGGATCGCCTGCAAGGCAACGACCTCGTCATGACACAGGAGCTGATCGCCAACATGCTCGGCGTGCGTCGCGAAGGCGTCACCGAGGCGGCCGGAAAACTGCAGGCTACCGGCTTGATCCGCTATTCGCGTGGTCACATCACCGTACTGGACCGCCCTGGATTGGAAAAACGGACTTGCGAATGTTATGCGGTAGTTAAACGAGAGTGCGATCGCCTGCTGCCACAAAAATTGGCGACTTAACTCAGGCAATCGGCAGCAGTACATTTCCTGATTTGGCATATCTCCGCAGCGCCGATTTACCGGGAACTCCTCCGTATTTCTGTATGTACGCAAACGAACAGACTATATCCTGCGCCGTGTACATGATTGTCCTATTCCATGCTCAAACACCGGACATAAGGCGCACATCCAAATGGCCTTCCCGATGACAACCCGTCGTTTCGCAGGACAGCCCTTTGAGAAAGAAGCAAAGTATGGATCCCTCTTCAGAATTAGTGCTCGGTCAAAACAGCAAGCCATACCAGGCGGCTACCGAAAAATGGAAAGAGAATCCCGCTTCGGACAGTACAACGTTTAAGCCTTTCATTCTGATTGACGGCAATTTCAGAGCACTAGTCATGTTTAACCATGCCATGGCGTTCAAGTCTGATATTTTTGCGGAGCGATCGCGCGAAGGATGGACCGGTAACGGCGATGATTGGACGTCCATTGCGCAAGTGCTGGTTGCCGATGAAATTCCCCTATGCGCCGAAAAAATCACCTACGATTCTGACGCCGACATCTTTTCAGCGAGCGGCAGCCGGTTTATTCTGGAAAAGCTCGGCGCCAAGCTGCAAGCCATTTTTCAGAATGACGATGCAATCCGAAAATTGATGTCGCGTGTCAAAGTGAATTTATAAGAAATATTCAGAGCCAGTGTCTGCACGAGCAGATCCGATTGGCAGATATCTCTGGAAATCTCTGATGACAGCATTCTCGCTTGCGCCGCACCATATCGGCAGCCAGGTAGCTGCACGCGATGAAATCAGCAAAATAATGATGAATCCGTAAGTAAATTTGTTAGACGCAAACAGCCCTCTCCGCAGAGATAAAACTCTGCGGAGAGGGAAAGTGTGCGATAAGGGTTACGGAAGTGACGTACTTGAAGGTCAAGTTGCCGCTTTGCCATCAAACATAAAGACGAACCAGGCTTCGCCAGGAAATTTCACTGAGCAAAGTTTTGTCCACTCTTCATGTGCAGGTGGCATTGCATTAGTCAAAAATGCGATCTTCATCCAATCCTGGCATCTGGATTGGCAAGTTACTTATCGGAGAATCAAATTGCCCACTGTCGAAAACCATATGATGGCGCGACTGCCGCGAAAAGATCGTCTTTGCCTGCTTGCCGTCTGCGAACCAATCAACCTGCACTCAGCTGAGGTGCTCTGCGAGCCAGGGCAGTCAGTTCCCTACGTCTACTTTCCTCTCAACAGCACCATTTCGCTACAGGCATTGGTCGAAGGAAGCCCCGGGGTGGAAGTTGGAATGGTCGGACGTGAAGGAATGCTAGGTTCACAGGTGGCCTTGGGAGTAACGACTGCGCCAATGCATGCACATGTACAAGCAGCTGGCCCGGCCTACCGCATAAAAACCAGCAATTTTTGCAAAGAACTTACACGCAGCCTGGCGCTTCGGAGCAGCATGAACCACTATCTCTACATGAGAATGGTACAAATGACGACATCGGCCGCTTGCCTCCGGTTCCATCCAATCGGCCAGCGTCTGGCCAGATGGCTGCTGATGAGCCAAGACCGCGCTGCTGCCGATAGTTTCCATGTCACACACGAGCTGTTGGCGTACATGCTGGGAACACGACGCGAAGGCATCACCGCTGCTGCCGGCGCTTTGCAAAGCCTCGGACTCATTGAATACACCCGCGGCTACCTCACGGTACTGGACCGCAAAGGATTGGAAGCCGCGGCTTGCGGTTGTTATGCCGTCGACCAGGGAACATACGCAAACCTGATGTAATGCTCGTGCTGCCGGCCGATCATTCATGGGGGTATCGAATTTGCCCCTCTGCCGGCTCGCTTGATCCCAACCTCCCCCTGAGAAAATCGCCCTCTATGTTCGCTTGCGTACGGACAGTCGTCACCTGACGGCACAAAGTCTTAGCCAGCGTTTTGTGAGCTTTCGATAACCGATGGTTCCCATCACAGCTCACATTTATGTCAGCGCCAACGACCCGTTTATTGTTATCTGTACGTTAGCGAACAGAACGACACCAAACAAACAGCAATAATGGTGATTCAAATGGCACACCTTGCCATTAGTAAAAGCGCGGAAGCATAGCCAACCTGGAGAGCGGACATGAAACAAAATCGGAATCAATTCAGTTTTACGAGCATGCGCTTTATGACTGCGGCGGCTGTGATTGCCGCTTTGGCTCTGGGGCCAGGAATGGCATTTTCTGCCGACAAAGATGCTCACGAGGACCGCGCAGAAATGCGCATCAAAGACATGCATACCAAGCTGCATATCACGGCTACTCAAGAAGAACAGTGGAACAAGGTGGCCCAGGTGATGCGCGACGATGCGAAAACCATGGATACCCTGACTAAGGCAAGATTTGATCACGCCAAGGACATGACCGCCGTCGACGATCTGAAATCCTATGGCGAAATCACCGATGCGCATGCGGACGGAATCAAGAAACTGACTCCGGCATTTGCCACCCTTTATGCCAGCATGACAGACGCACAGAAAAAACAAGCAGATACCTTGTTCAGTCATGGCGATCATGTACGTGCCCATAAGGCATCAATGAGCAAGTGACGACGTGAGTGCGGTTACTCTCGGATCAGACACGCAATCGCACAGAGTACTTCAGAAAGGAAGAGTCACAATGAAATCCTCAATACGAAAGATTAACTACCTCTGGCCAGCTCGCTACACGGTCGCGATGGTGCTTGCCTTTGCATCACTCATAAGCGGTTTGTCCATTTCACCGGCATTCGCGGCAAGGGATGACGAACATGATCGAGGCGCCCGGCAAGGCGATCACGGGCAACGTGCGTGGCACGGCAATCGCGAAAACTATGGGTATCGGCCTCAGTATCGTCCTGAATATCGCCGGCCTTACTACTATGAGCAACCCGTCTACGTTCCGCCGCCGGTGTACTACCAACCACGGCAATCGCCCGGCATCAGTTTATTCCTCCCGCTCGATTTACGTCGATAGAAGTACGGCTCGCATTACTTAAATTGCAGAGCTGCTGTTACTGGCCGCTCTGCGAATCGACGGAATTGTGGCCGGCTTTCCTGATCTGATGTGCGTTTATTTTCCATGACATAAAAGAGGATTGATATGAAATATTCATTTTTTCTGGCGGCACTAGCTGTAATGATTAGTCTTGCCGCTTGCGACAAACCCGCAGCCAATAGCGCTGCACCAGCTGTGGTGGTAGTTCCCGGTCCAGCGGGAGCGCCTGGCCCCACCGGCGCGACCGGTTCTGAAGGGGCGACGGGTGCGACTGGCGCGGGAGTTGCCGTTCCCGGACCGGCGGGCGCCACCGGCGCAACAGGCGCTACGGGGAATGATGGAGTCGCTGGCGCTGATGGCAGCAAAGGCGACACAGGAAAAACCGGGGGTGATACGGTCGTCGTCGTTCCTGCGCAGAAATAACGAACATTGACTCTGCTCATGAGTCCTCGCACAACCCGTATTTGAAGCAGCTGCATTCTGTCATTCGTTAGTTTGAAAAAAGAATGCAGCTAAATATATATCAGCGACGCGCCCAACTACTTCATTTAACTTGCAAGCATCGCCAGTTAGGCATAGGTCCAGGCGTCCTCCGCACGCCTGGACCACCGCGTAGAAGCAGCTACACGCACATAGCTCTTAGGAGAATGAGATGAATGAAAAATCTGAGTTGAGTGATTTGGCGGGCGCTTTGTTACGGGGCCTGGAGGAAGCCCCGAAGGAGAATAAAGACAATGCCAGAATCGCCGAATATGCAGCCACCATTTTCGGACTGTCTGTCCACGCGATACCGCAGGAGCTGTACAGTGAAAACGTTAACAAGGTCATGATTTTTTTTACAGGATTTGTTAAATATTGCGGTTTGGCCGTCGGACTTTCTGACGAGGAATGCGTCGGCGCGTTTGAGGTATTTTTTGTCGAAATCACAGGTTTGCCTCATCAGGAAGCAGCGATGACTTTCAGTGTCCTGGACAGGATGGCGAAAACGCCAGAAGGTATCGCACTCATCAAGGCGGGACAGCTCGCCGCTTACGATTGCCAGGAAGGTCATGTTGACAGGGCAATCGCCGCGCTGGGAAAAGCACTGGGTATTTGAAGCAACTGGCCCTTAGTCGGCGGCAATAAGAGGGAAGCGCTGACCATCCTTCGTGCTGACAATACAATCGCCATCCAGGCGCCCGGCAGGATTTCCGTTAACCAGTTTTCCGCCGCTATTGATCACGAAATAATAGAAATTTCCATCCACCAATTTACCTACCGCTTGCTCACTCGCTCCCTCATAGTAAATGCCATTCAGCAGATATCCCAGGGGATAATTCTGCTGAGCATCAGAAAATAAAGTGTACTGAACGTCCTGAATCAAATTTAGGTTTTTGATGGTCATCACATGATCCTCCGATGCTAGCCCGATTTCCGGTGTTAACCGAGACAATACTCCCAGGCGACCTTCTTCGCCTGAATCCTTACAGTACCCCAACTTGACTTGATCAAATCGGCCGCCTGACAACGTTGACAGCTACGTGCACCTGTAATGAGTGAATACACTGGAATCGGCGACGAAGAGCTGCCGGCCAAAGTAGGCCAGGCAATCGGCGGCCTCTCGGGAGGAAGCGTACAAATGGACGAAATGCAGCGCCAGCCATCGTCGTTCGCTCGTCGAGAATCTGATGTATCAGCTCAAGATAATTACGTGCAATTGATCAAAGTGCCGAACGACAGGTTTCACTTTCGCGCTGCGTCGGGACCGTGCCTAGGGATTCATTTTAAGAATCTCAGATAGAAGGCCGCGAACACCAGGACAATACCGATGTTCACTATCAGCCGTTCCCAGAATCGATCCTTAAAGAAAAGCAAATCTACACTGACGACAACAACTATTAACACTAGAACGTAAAGCAGCACATGGGAGTTCCTTGGCATTTCCATCACCCTTTCAAATATCCCGGCAATCGCCTTTCCATGGAGTCGCCAGGTTTCCCATCCGATCCAATTTGTACTGTTCCTGGCGTCGGCAGTCAAGTAAGGTCACCACAAGGATGGCCGCGATCCAGAGCTTAGTGGTTCCTCATCTGAGTGTCCGTGCGCTATAGTTTTCCTTGCCACTCGCTATCCCTCGCAATATATTGCGCCATGGATGAAATCACCTGATCTCTGATTTCATTTTTGAAAGTACGCTTTTTTTGCGTCCGTTTACGGTGGCGGGCATGGATCAGGTCCAGCGCACTTTCTGCGTACGGAAGCGAGATCCTGTAAAAATTCTTGTGGGGAACGATGTCGCCGTATTTTTCAAAAAACTTCTCGTAAGAAAAAAAGAGTTTTTCGCACCGACAAATCTGATCTTTACCGGCGATACCCACTATCGTGTTAAATCCAAGGGCCAGCCCCACTCCACTCATTGCCGCCATCAACATCTGGGCTGGCTGAACATCGTGGCAAATCCTTGTCGCCTGCTGAATTCCCTCAAAGCCATGCATTCCTTGAACACTGGAGATGAAGATCACATGATCGTCGGGAAAATCGAATGAACTGCCCTTGGTGATGACAAAAATCACGCGATAGATGCACACTAGGTCTTTTTTAAAGATCAGACACAAATCTCCTTCATGGTCGACCATATGCGGAAAATCCATCACTATCTGAAATGAAACGCCGTCGATGTCCATGCCCCAAAGCTGGATAGGAGACTGATAAATATCATCCAGAAAATTGATTTTGAAGTTACTTTGAAGATAGGAGTAATGGGAAATCAATATGAACAAGCCATTTCGCGCGGGGATGTTGAGCGAGATATAGTCTCTCAAATATTTATAAGTAAGTTCCGGCTTATTGACAATCAACTGCCTCGTTTGCGGGTGGCTGAGAATGCGGATGAATTTCAGATGGGACCTGAAATTCGAGATGAACAGCATTCCTCTATGCCACGTCTTCAGTTTTAACATCGACCCCCTTGACACGATATTCCGCATGATCCGGGAGGTATTGGCGAAGAAAAATCTCAATGGAATTTTTGAAACAGTGTTCATGATAGAGCCCGTCTCGGTAATTTTCATCTAAGGGCTATTTAAAAAGACAGAATGACATCCGGCTTCCTTAACAGCAGATCAAACTTTCTTCCGAGCAAAATACGTGACCATGATCGTCGTTGATAAATCGATCCATTTTTTTGTCGGGAGATTGAGAGCGAAAGTAGACCAAAAAATCCAGGCGCTCCGTACGCAAACGTACACAACGCAAACTATAAGTCGCGGCAGTATGGAAATGCGCCTCGCCCTATTTCCGCATGGAAATCAAAGGCCAAACCGGACGTGCGAAGCATTAGGGAGGTACCTTATTTTGCAAGGCTCGCGTCACTTTTTGCGAGTTGCCTTAGACCAACAGCAATGCTTGGAAAACTTATGCGTATCTTTTGCTTTTGTTGTGGCAATCCTCAATATTCGGCCAGAGCTTGAGGCCAATATCGAGGATGCTTTTTATTTGCCGATACAGAAACTAGTTGTGGCCGGTTCCGCTCAATCGCCTCGATGCTCGATCTCGCCTTGCCCTGACGATTCATACATGAAAAAAACTGGGAGCTTTTAGGCCGTTTGTCAGGCCCTGCGGATGTGAACATGCAGGAGTGAACATACGAATGGCTGCTATCGATACCGGCAGAGACGTGGCCTCTATGGCTAATCAAATAGTTTATGCACCGAACTGCGCACCGACCAGGCAGGTAGCGCTCATAGCAGCTGCGCCCCAAATTAAAACACGCATTGCCCCGCGAAATACAGGTGCGCCACCGGCATTTGCGGCGAATGCCCCAAGTGCGGCTAGAAGAATGAGCGAGATCGATGCGATCGTAGGAATGAGAATTTGTCGGGGCGTAAAAATACCCACAAGAAGCGGAGCGACGCCTCCGAGCACGAAACTAATCGACGACATCACGGCAGCCTGCAACGGTCGGGCTGTCAATGCATCAGTAATGCCGATATCATCCCGTGCGTGCGCCCCGAGCGCATCATGAGCCATGAGCTGCCGAGAGACCTCGGCGGCCGTTTCGTAGCTAACGCCGCGTCGGATATAAATGTCGCGCAGTTCTGCGTGCTCGGCATCATAATCGTGCTGCAGTGCATGTCTTTCAATTTCAAGATCGGCGCGTTCCGTATCCGCCTGGGAGCTCACCGATACATACTCACCAGCGCCCATCGAGAGTGCGCCTGCAACGAGTCCCGCGAATCCCGTAGCCACGATCCCATTTGAACTCAGGTGTGCCGCCGCAACGCCGAGCAAAAGGCTGGAAATCGACAGCACGCCATCGTTTGCACCGAGAACGCCTGCGCGCAGCAATCCGGATCGGCCGGTGCGATGTATGTGTTGGACCATCATTTATCGAATTCCCCTGTTCACTGAATCGCTAGTCATAGAATCGAAATTGTTCCTTGCCTGCGGCCTTGGCGACATACATGGCAACATCAGCATTCCTGAGGAGTGTTGCTAAATCGTTGCCATCTCTTGGAAATTGACTTATTCCTATAGACGCACCGTCGAGTTGATCACCTGCAGACTAGCGACTAGTCGTGAACTCAGCGTAGGGAAAATTATTCGCGTCTAAAACTGAGAATAGCCCTTCCTATAGGACTTCCCGATACCAGCGGGTTCGGCATCCAGGCCGTAAAGACGTCGAGCGTGTCTCCATCAAGCTTGTAGAGTCGTTCCTGCTCACTGCCGTTCCAGGCCTCATTCCAGGATGCGTCGACCTTTGTGATGAACCTATCCCCATCTATCCGATACCGTCCTGTATAAGCCATCACGGTACGGAAAAGCGCCACCAGCTTCTCATCTGTATTCCCTGGCTCCCGCGCCTTTGCGGTAATTAGTACCATCATTCGCCCATCAGAGCCGAAAATAAGGTGCCCATTGGGGTCGGCGCCCCACGGTTGAGTGCGTTCCTTTGAATCCTGAAGCTCGGTATCAAAAGAAACCAACTGCCAGCAGCCCTGAAGCTTAGTGTCGCGCTCAGACATATTCCCTCCTGTAGTAGTTCGCCTAAATGTACCAGCCTGTCGGATGTTGGGTAAGCTGCCATGCAAATTGCAATAACACTAGCAAATTCGCGAGATGCGCCATGGACCGCTAATGGCCGATACTTCATCCGGCTCGTATATCCTGGCATGCAACCGTTATGGCATCTCAATTGGGAGTAATCCTGTTACTGGCCTTCTGGAGGTTGCCACAGTTCTACCTTATTGCCCTCAGGGTCCATGACCCAGCCAAACTTGCCGAACTCTGATTCCTCAGTTTTCTCCAAAACCTCACATCCTTCAGCACGGAGCGCGATCAAGAGCCCATGAAGATCGGACACCCGGTAATTGACCATGAACGACGCGGTGCTTGGAGCGAAGTTTTTACCATTCCCGATGACCCAAGCGGTTTTCCCCGCAACTGGATGGCCTGAACTATCCACCCAACGAAATGCCGTGCCGCCCCATGCCTGAACGTCAATGCCAAGGTGCGTTTTGTACCAGGCCCGCAACATCGCAGGATCCTTTGCCTTAAGAAAGATGCCGCCGATGCCCGTAACTCTGCTGATGGCTTTTTGTTCTATGTGCTTGTCTGAAGCGTTACTTGAGTCCGGCGCGATGGTTTGGGCGCGAGCTAGTGTCGCCATGATGGAAAACAAAATTGCACCCGCAAATCGTGTGTAAATCATGTGAACTCCCCCCATAGAGAAAATTAAACCACATGATGACGCCCATCTTTTAATTGGGCAACGAAAACGTCAGCTGAACGATTTCATCAATCTGTTGCATCCACCGCTTGAACCCACAGCCGATTGCAGCCACAGACGATGGACAGCTTGCGACCCTGAGCTCCCTGTCACGGGCCGCAGGTCCAACGGCAAAAATGCTGTGGTTGAGGCCATTGATTCTGTATGCGCGGTTAACAGCTTGACCATGCAAATGCCCATTGCTGTTCACGGCCTATGCCAAGTGGAAGTGAATAAGTGGATTGATGCGGCAGATTACGGAAGGGAAAAAGCAAAAATGGAAGCCAGACTGCGCTTCCATTCATCATTTGCTATTAACAATTTTCATAAAATAAATTCGGAATGAACCCCAATTTATCCCAGCATTCCCACGACTTCAAGAATACTGGTAGGCACGATTGGACTCGAACCAATTTTAGGCCTCAATTATATGGGCCTTTGCAGAGGTATCATAGGGAGAGATATCCCTCATCTCCCCTGAAATACCCTCAAAAAACCCACAAAAAAACCCACAGATTGAAAGGAGTATGGAGGGGCGACAACAATAAAAGCACACGAATGATTGCTGACGTCCCCGCAACGCCCTTTGCGTTCCGACATAACGGGAAGTAGGAATTCATACACCACCAAATTCAATTAGATTCGACTGCTGTAGCTCCCCGGTCGCCGGCTCCAAGTAGGTAGTCTGATTAAACACAAAAACAACAGGGGTCGAACTTAAAGAAAAATATCTCTTTATTGAATTAAAAAATTTACAGGGGACACTGCAAAAAACACATTATCTACGCAACTAATTCGGATGCGGGCTTGAGATGTGCTTTTGGAAAGCCGAGGTAGAATGACACTCACGTTACCGACATTTGGAACCGACGCAGCAAGCGGCCTACGCAAATAAGTATGCCCCCCATTTATCGACAGATCGATGCGCACTTGGGCGCAAGAAATAGGTGCTTCGTTGGTTCTTCCGACATTCCAGCCGATAGTCTGCATTGATCCGCCCGACAATACCGCGATGTTACTCGGTACGGTCACAGCAAAAGCCGTTGGAGTTTTAATGACATTAAGCGTGACATCCGCACTGGCCGTAGTCGCCTCGGTACCCAGATTGTCGCGAGCGGTTAGACGGAACTGAAGTTTGCGATTGGTGGTTGGGTAGACCTCACCATTACCTAGCGGCTCCTCACCCAGCACGGCCGCCAATCGCGGGAAAACACGCTCACCGCTGGTATTTGGCAACATGGAACGAAAGATCGGGCCTTTACCATCATCTTTGAGAGAAGTACCTTGTATCGGACCAGCATCAAACTGCTCCCAGGTGTAGGACATCATTGCATCTGGGTTGCCGATGGCAATGCCGTTTAAGACAAATGGAGTTTTTGTCGGAATCGTAAGTGTTTTAAAACCTCCCCCTGGCATAGATTTAGGATCTATCCATGGCGCGTTATTTGGGTTGATTCGCTTGACCGCACACTCTCCGCCTTTGGAGGAAATCCAGGCATGAATCTGCTCCTGACTAACAGCATGAAAATATGGATCTGAATTGCGTTGCAAATTCTCGTTGGGCAAGCATATTCCAGCGTACCCCATGATGGTGGATCCGCTACCGGGTTCAAGTGCCGAATCCGCCAAAGTGGAGGTCACATTTTTGCAACTATTATAGGTGTGCCAAGCGCCGAATTGATGCCCCAGCTCATGAGCCACGTAATCAATATAGAATGCATCCCCAACCGGATTATTGCGACCGGTGGTGCCGGCCGCTTTGTTGTCCTCGCCCGGTAAATTCAAGCAGGTGCTACCAATACGTCCTACCACGCCACCGCTCCCGGTATCGACCACATGCCCGATATCAAAATTACGTGAGCCGATCACCTTGTTCAAATTATCGACATTCTGCAGAAGGATATTCTGGCCATTCGCATAGGGATCCTTGACGGGATCTGTATAGATGATCTTGTCGTTGTTGGATACCAGAGTCAAGTGCACCCCTAAGTCTTTCTCATAAACTTCGTTGACGCGATTGAGCATATAGCTAACTGCCGCCAATCCTCCGACAACAGTACCTCCGAATTTCGCTGTATAGGAACTGGTCGCGGCTATCGCGATACGATAATCGCGACGAATATTGCCCGTGACGAGTCTAGCGTTAGTGCCATTGATTGTTGCGCCGAGCTTTGAACTCGAGGGTATACCAGAGAATACTTTTTCTTGAAAAGGTTGGGCCGAAGATGGCAGCGCTTTACGACGAAAACTCCAGTATTGATCGCCGCTCGCTTTGGCATTGGTCACTTTCCCTGCGAGCGTTTCAGCAGGTTGTACCAACCAGGCCCCGTCCTGCTCATACACCATGGCTTTTATACCTTGTGGGGAAATATCCAAGCGCAGATTGCGTCCCTTGCCATCTCTTCCTTTATAGCTTTGGATTTCTGGATAACGTTGAGCCAATTCAGGTGGCAATGTCGCCGAATCGGACAGAGTGAATTCGGTGAATCCCCCTTCGGGCAAAGGCAAAGACAATCGAGTATCAACGTTTCCAGATCTAGATGCCATACCTACAGTGTTAGTGGCGATTGCACTCACTTCTGCTTTTAAATTGGCGAAGTCTAGAGTGAGAGCACGGTAATGTGTTGGTATTGGTCCCGCTGTTTTGGCTGTTGCAATGGCCTCTCGCTGTTCAGATAAGTCATGCCACAACGTGCGTGTGTCGGCCGCAGAAGCCGTAGATACAAGCAAACTACTCGACAGAAGCCACGCAGCACAATGAAAAGTACAGTATTTTCTTCTTTGCATGAAATATCCTATGTTAATGATTTTTGACGGGGAAACCGAAGGGAATTTATTAAAGAAACGATAGGAAAAACTGATTGTGGAAATCAATTTATGCCATAACGAATGCAGCCATATCAACACTTGTAGCCGTGATGATTTTTCTTGAATTACTTAGCAAACTTATTTATTCCAGCTGACCGAGAGCTACAAAAGTTGCAAATAGAAATCAGGAAACCGATATTTTTATCAGTTACCACAATGTTTGGGTACTGATCAACTTGACAGGTGCAGCGAAAAGACTTTGAGAGTAGCCTCCCGCTTCTGGCCGGAATATGCAAACTATTTTTGTCTGGTTACGCATTGAAACTTTGTTCGAGATCATTGCCGGATCACCGACTGCATCGAGGATGTATAGATGCTGAGCACACTGAATACTTAATCTTCAAAAAAGTCGGAACTGTCTATTCTGGAGGAAAAATAATTCATCGCAATGCGCATAAATTGCAACCCACCGCACGCAAGATGAGTTTTTACTCGATGCCTTAACCCAGTATTTTTAACTCGCGCCTGCTACAGACAGAACGTTTTCCTGCAATTAAAGAGGGTAAAAATCTTATGGAAATGTCGCTATGATTAACTGGCAAGACCGGAAAATACAGTCCATTTTAAATGCGGAATCCGTATCCGCTGTATTCAGCACTTTGTCCCAGATCACTAAGCATTTGGGATTCGATTACTGCGCATATGACATGCGCCTCCCATGGCCGATCACCCAGCCCAAAGAGATCACGCTGAATAACTATCCGATAAATTGGCAACAGCGATATGCCCAGCAGGGATATGCGAAAATTGATCCGACCATCACGCACGGCAAGCGCTCTACCCTGCCGCTAGTCTGGTCCTATAGCGGCTCTAGCGCCGCTGCATCATTTTGGGAAGATGCGCGCGTACACGGTTTGCGCGCCGGCTGGGCGCAATCACGCTACGACGCAAGAGGAATTAGCGGGCTACTCAATCTTTCATGTGCCGATGATGGCGCCTCAAGAGAAAAACTACGTGAAGCCGCATGGAAGCTATCCTGGCTTATTGACGTTGCCCATGAAGGCTTTTCGCAACTAATGATCAGCAAGTATTTACCTGAAGTCTTGAACGAATTGACAGTGCGAGAAGTCGAGGTTCTGCGCTGGACCGCCGACGGAAAAACTTCAGGAGAAATCGGAAATATCATGGGAATTTCTGATCGCACGGTAAATTTCCACATTTCCAATACACTAAAAAAACTCAATGCCACCAATAAAACCGCGGCGGCTGCCAAGGCAGTGATGTTTGGCATCTTATAATTGCAACGACATCACCGCCAGACCGCGACCGCCAGTTATGACATGAATTCGCCCCAGTCTATAGTTTTACCTGATTGGCACCACCAATCACTATGGGTCACATACACTGCCGAAATTCGCTTGAGGGATCTGCGGATATTTGTACCTGAGAAAATTTCTGACCGGCGGCTTCAAGGCCGTTTAACTTAAGGAAGGAGCGCGTCAATATACTCAATGGCACGTTGCTTCGCACAATTAAGAGTTTCATTTTCGTCAGCGAAGTATTTCTCAGTACTAAATATCTCAAGACGTAAATCCTGGCCAAGGTGAACCATAGTGAGTTCAGCACAAAACACTTTTTTACCATGCACGAATATTTGCCGCGCTCGAGGAGAGACGAAATAGTCTTTGTATTGAAATTCAAAATTAGTAATGACGATACTCCTCTAGCCTTTCCAACAATCGTAGCATAACGGTATACGTCTACGATACTAGCAACTCTACGGGTTTAATTTGCTCGGATTGTTTGATCATTTTCAGAGCTAGTTTTCGGCCAGCGTTTCAAAACCTAAGAAATGTGACAGTTGACGTCTCGAACTGCATATCTCAAAATCAGATTGTCATTTTTCCTCCAATGAGCCTTAAGTACTTCATAGCCGGAAATCTCGCATATTTGTATTTCGAAACAAATGCAAATTGCAAAATTTTCCGTTGCTACGATTAGAAAAACTATGCGAACAATATCTGTTTTTGCTACCGTTATTTTTGGTGTTTCTAGCTGCGTATTTGCTGAGCTTGGTATGAACGAAGAACGCGAATGCAGAAAATTTAAGTCAAAAATAATCGATGAAAAAAGGGATTTAAGAAATTCACTTGAACTACGTTATGCCAACGTTACGCCAACAATTAGCATTCCCGTGGATGCCTCAAAACGCGGCCATCAGGAAATAAACGACAAACAATTGCGTCAATATCAATTGCGTTGTACAAATCGCTAGGTGCCAACTTCCATCTCCGCAATTGCTCCGCTCTCTTTATCGTCCTCAGTTCAGAGGAGCGCATAAAAAAATCTCATGCAGACCGGCTACAAATTTATAGCTGAGCGCGTAAATTAAATTTTCTGGAAATCTCCAAACCATATCAGACCAATTTAATCCCGAGAAAAATTGCAGGCCACCGGACCTGTAAGATCCCGCAGTTTCATAAAAATTGCATTCAATCTATATTGAAATGATGAGACTCGATCAGCTGCTCGCATGACTGATCTATTGCTTTTCTACATGACAAAACGAGATAGGTATTCGCTGAAATTGAAAGCAACTCATGAAAAAAACACACATAGGATTTTTTCTTGGCAGTGCAATATTCTTATGCGCCATTGCAACACGTTCAGCAATTCCATATTCTCAAGAACAAGTGGATGATCTTTTTGATTGCAAGGCACAAGCAATGGACAGTTTTATCGCGGAGCAAATGCAAGCAAAATTTAAATACTCCGAACAAGATCAAAAAAATTTACTTTCTGTTTACGCCGATGCCTGTGTGGAAAGAAGTATGTATGAATATATCGGCCCTCCCTCAAAACATTTTCCTTTCATTTTCGATTACTAATTCGCCTCATGTTTTAGCCCATACGTTTTCTCAATAGCTTAGGAAGTCAAGCGTTACTGCTTTCCACAGATCACATCTCATTACGTCATCCGCGCTGGATCACTTAAAAAACAAGAAAAGGATAGATGTGAACTCCCGCACACAAAGGCACTGCTCGGCAAATACAAGTGTAGAAAAAAGTTAAATTAATCGAACGTTCACCATATAAAATGGAGGAGAACTAGAATGAATTCTATACAAAAAAATATTATTCAGACAGGCAAACCGAGCTGGTCCGCGAGATGGGTTGCGGAGCTTCGGGCAGCACATCAATTGCTGGATAATCCGGTCATATTCAACGACCCGTTGGCTTTATCTATTCTTGGCCAATGCGCAGAAGCCTGCATCCGAAATGACCTATCTCAATTTAATGATCCTATCACCCAAAGCGTACGTGCCGGACTAGTGGTACGGAGCAGATTAGCAGAAGACAAACTGCGTCAATCAATGGAATTCGGAATGGAACAATACGTCATTCTGGGCGCCGGCTTGGATACTTTCTCATTCAGAAATAGCCATCAGAGTAAGGAATTACGAGTGTACGAAGTAGATCATCCATCGACTCAGAATTGGAAAAGAAACATTTTGGAAGAAGCATGCATCGACGTCCCAAAATCAGTAATTTTTGTAGCTATCGATTTCGAAACAGAATCATTGGAAAAGAAATTACAGGAAGCCGGATTTCGTACAGATCAACCGGCATATTTTTCTTGGCTAGGCGTCACAGTTTACCTTTCCACCGACGCGATATTTGAAACACTAAAATTCGTCGCATCGTTACCCAAAGGAAGTGGAATTACATTTGACTACAGAGTACAACGCTCACTACTCAGCCCCATGGAAATCGCTATAGGAGATCATATTGAGAGATTCATTACGGAACAGGGGGAGCCTTGGAGAACTTCTTTCGACCCAACCTCTTTACAACAAAAATTGCAGCGTATCGGATTTCACAAAACAGAAGACTTTGGATCTGACGAACTGAATGCGCGATATCTCGCGAAACGCAAAGACGGGCTACAAACTCGCATGGGTTTCCGACTGATGTACGCCGAAAAATAATTTTCATATTGCAATCACAGCTTGATTTCATGTACCCAAAAATGGAACCCTAAAAAAGTAGTCAGTTCATGAGGGAGCATGAGAATTCTTGTAGCCCATAGCCGCTAACAAGGGGAATACAATCACGACGACTACTTTTACTAGCCGAAAATTTATGCATTGCAAGCATATGACACCTCTCCTGCCTAATCCAATTCTGGCTCACATCACGAAGCGTGTCATAGGCTGATCTAGTTTAGGAAAGGCATCTATAAAATGGATTCTCTGTCCGGTCAAACGAGACCATCTTTAGTAGCATGAAATCCCATCAAAATATCAGTGCCTAAGTCGCCCCCCTCCCGCAGGACCTTCAACATCTTTCTGCATGTACTGGAAGAAGTACCAGTATGTTTTTTTGAGCAGACAGCTAACATGACAAACAGGCGTCAGGGTAATGGGTCAAGCAAAGGATAGATATCTCAGCATGATCGTAGTACTTGTCCATGCCTATAGGTAGCTCTCGAGACCGCATAAACTCTGGAACCGCCAGTTACTCGCCCAACTAGAAATCCTTTCGAATTGATTTTCGATTTAACTTACGGAGAAGACTATGGCAAATCCAAAGAATTTTGTAGATTTACAGGCAGGTTTTTACAATGCATTGACACAAGGATTGGGATATTCATCCAACGACAGGTTTCAGTTGATTCAACCATCCCCACCCCTGACTGGTGGCGATCAAGCTGATGAGCTACTGTGGAATTACCTGAACAATCTCCCAATTGAATCGCTTACAGGAAATACGTCCCCTTCCCCAGGTAATCAATTTCTGAGTAACTATCAGGGAGTAATGTCTGCATTACAGTCGGGGCCGAACAATTTCAAATCTACCATTGGGCAGCAATGTTTTGATACCTATCAAACTGCGTTAAAAGAAAAGGACGTCAAACCAGGAGCAACCCAATTCCGCAATTGGGCCCTGTACAACGGGACATGTTCAGAAGTTGCCGTGTCGGGAGCATCTGCGTTAGCAGCAGCCATGCTTGATCCTGTATTCGCAGCTCAGATAAATGTGACGCCGTATAGACCTGTTGGTGAGGAATACGTGGATTTTTCGCCAAACTACAAAACAATGTTGACTTTGCTAAAGAAGGCTCCCTCCAGATCGTTTAATGTCTCCGCGAGCAACTGGCAAACGGATGTATCCAAGACCTGGACGAATGGCCGGAACACAGGTTTTTTCGGGCTTTGGGGTAGTAGCAGCTCAACCTCTACAATCAGTGAAAAATTTGCCTCTAGTGGCGTCGAAGTAATCGCTGACTTTAAGAATGTATTACCCTTCAATGCAACGCCGGGGGACTGGTACACCTCCTCAGCTTTTGGTTTGGCATATAACAATCCTAACAAAGCACCGTGGGCACCCAACAATCCAATAAATTGGGAAAAGACGTTCGGCGCATCAGGTAATTTACAGCGCTTCGCTTCAACTCTTTTAATCGTCAATAGAATGGACATCACCGTTCAGTCGCAAGCGACCTTTAGTGAGGCCGAGCGCTCAGAGATAAAGCGCAACGAGGGTAGTGGATTGTGGCCGTTTTATAGCAGCAGTAGTTCTGGCGGTTCGAGTACGAGCTCCACGTTCGATGCAAGCGGCCGCATGACCGTCAAAATTACTAGCGCCGATGGCGTACCAGTCGTTATCGGATGCATTGTATTGCCTGCCGCAATGTATCTGGGTCATGAGGCACTTGCGTCGGAACTGCTGACCAAAGAGTTTTACTCATAATGCTTGAGCGACGCCTCCAGAGGCGTCGCTCTCTGCTATGGCGTCTTAAAACGAGTATGGATAGTCTCAACGAGGTTGAAATACCGTATTAAGACGCACTTACCTCAAATTCGAAAGGCAGAATTTATGGCTTCATTCGATGAAATGCAGCATCTTTTTGTCACGCAAGAACTGACTGCGTTGGGATATGCCCTCGAAGAGGGACAGATTCTTCAGCCAGCTTTGCTTCCAGCCAGAGATGACACGGCGCTCTGGAAATTTTTTAATACGATCCCCGCAAATTCACTAATCTATGCGCCCAGCGAAAGTGAATTTTTCACAGTCTACTCGGAATTGATTAACTCCTTGATCCCTGGTGATAATCCTCTAGACCCAATCGCTGCAGCCAAAAGACGTCTAGTAAATTGGGGGCACAAGCCGCCAACATGGAATATAGGTTATGCCGAACTTGTGAGGCAGCTTTCCAATGCAACATCATCTTCATTTGTATTCGATAACAAGTCCGCACCAGAATCTGCTTTCTGGGGACTTTGGAGCAATAGTCCACCTGCATCAGGAGGGAGTTCAAAATTCGCCTCCGGCGACGTATCTGCAACGATCTCATTTTCCAAGGTACTCAATTTCTCGCCAACCCCTGGTGACTGGTATGTATCTTCAGCATTATCACTCGCCTATAGTTCGCCCAACGGCTTGCCGTGGAATCCGGACTCACCTATAAGTTGGCAAACTACATTTGGTCAAAAAGGCGCTATGCAGAGATTTTTGACTGCATTATTAGCCGTGTCTGGAATGCATATTCAATTCCAATCATCGGCATTGTTCACTGAAGACGAACAGGCGTTGATTTTACGAAATGCGCCTACGGGCCTGTGGCCTTACTATCTCGACGCAGGCAGCACAGATATGAATGTCAAATTCGACGAAGTTGGCCGTTTAACCGCCACAGTTACCAGCAAGTCCGGAGTACCCACAATAATTGCCGGTAATGTTTTATCAGCTGGGCGGTTTCTAGGTGTATAACTTTGGCCGTCGGCGCTAGAGGCGTCATTTTTCGTCACACTAATGTAGCCGATTAGCTATTGAGCCCAGAAAGATCTGGAAGGACAGAAGTTTTACGAACTGCGTTAGGGGATTGTGATTGAAAGGTCGTGGTCGATGGCGTTTTATGGCAAGACAACAATGCCAGGACATAAAAAAAGCCGTATAACGCGGCTTGAGGCGATGCAAGTGCTGCCGCAACAAACTAGCAGAGGGCGGCGTCCCGACGCGCCTGAGCACCTCCTGTTCCGTCTGTCAGCTGTCCCAACAATCGATTGGCGTCTAACCGACACTAAAATTGTTTGGTCACATTTGTGGCAGCTTGCAGATGTATGTAATGCTCGCGTAGCCCTAATGCCAATTCTCGCCAGGCGCGACAACTGGTTGCGTTGCCTGCATTGACGGCGGCGACCTGAGCAAGCGAAATTCCGGCGGGTTCTCGATCAGAATCGGCGGCAAGTCCGGGATCGTCACCTGACCACGCGGCGTCGTACAAGCGCACAAAGCCAGCATTAACAGCAAAGCGAACGTTATCCGCTTGTGTGATGTAGATCGGCACTTGCTTTTCAATGGTTTCTCCTTTGATGTAAATGGTCTTGATGCGGTCGACATATTTGAATTGCGTCTGCGTGACGACAACCTGCTGTGCTTTGGCGATTTTGTTTGAACGCTCGGCCTGCTGATTGACATAGGCAATGTGTTTTCCCCCCTCGTTCTGCTTGCCTTTGTTGTAGCAGATCGTCCCGAACACAGCAGCAGCCGAAACAAGGGCTAACCAGCGCGCCCACCAAGGCAATACCTCTTTCAAAAGGCTCATACGACCCCCAAGGCACTTTTACACGCCACCCAGCGCGCGCGCCGCGCGGCCAGGCTCTCAGCCGTGATGCCGGTGCCATTGATACGCGTCGACAATCCATCAAAATCACCCCTATCGGCATAGGCATTGCCTCCAATCGAGTGCCAGAACCATCCCGCCGAGCGGGCTGCGAGCGCCCTGTCCATGGAAAGCCACTGCGGGACAGCGACGCAATCAACATCCAGTGCAGCCGAACATGCTGCGTAGTTATCCCGAAACGTAACTTGCTTCAGGCCGCCGCCGCGATAGCGCCAGCCATCTCCGGAAGTGACATCGCCATTACCATAGCGATTGGCGTAGACGATATTGGCGATCCGGATCTGGCGTTCCAGCGGCACCATCTTTTCTCCAGGCTGGCGACCAAGTTCAGCGGCATAGACGGCAATACGCTTGCCAAAGGTGGCAAGCAGCCCTTGCACCGAATAATCAAACGACTCCGACAATCGAGACAATCCGGCACTTTCATGGCCAATCTGCGCAATGAATGCCGCACGCGTTGCCGGCGTGCTGATGCCGAATTCGGCCATCGCCGCATTGATCGGTGCCGTCCAGTCCGTTGCACGCGCGGTAGGGATCAGCAAAGCCTTTGAGAGCTGGGAGGTGGACAGATTCATCGTTTCCCCAGGCAGTTGCATTGATGCCACCGGCGCCAGAACCATATGGCCAGAATAGCGACAGCCACATTCGACACCACCTCAGATTGTTCGCTCCAAAAGCCAAAGGCATCCGGCCGCATGATATTCACAAAGGACGTGAGCGCCACCAGAGATAATGCGGAAGTCCCCAGCACCTGCGTTTCCAGATGCTTATTCAGGACTGCCCACAAGCAAAACATCAGCAGCACCAGGTTAGCCAGCGAATTAATTAGTTGAATCATTTTTTGCTCCCAGATAGCGGCGCTTCAACGTGCCGATGATGTCCGCTTCGTTAATTTCCTTAAATACTTCGCGCGCAGTGGCCAGCGCAAACAAACCAACCAGGAACTCGATACCGGAATGGGTCCGCGCGCCGGTAATAGCGAACCACTCGATCAGCACCGGTGCGATGTAGACAGCACATGCGAGGCCGGCGGCGAAACTGGAGAGCTTCTGCCACCAGTTCAAGCCGTCCCCTAGAAATTTCAGGGCAACCGCCGACCCCACCGCCCCCGGCAGTAGCGGCAACAGGTATTTCGTGACCCCCAGCCATACTGCCGCTAGGGTGCTTGTCGGTTCTGCCATGCGTCTTCCCATCAATGATTTGCGCCGGCAGGTACCTCACATTGCTCCTATCGGCTAATTACCTTACCTAGTGACCCTATCGCCTTGATAACCCCATCCAGACGTCCTACTAAAGCAAGCTGCACCTTTTGCTCCAGCTCCCGATTCTTCACCCACGTATCAAACGCCTTCGACTCCAGGAAATCCCGTGCATCCGAGATCCCCATGCGCATTGCCTCCGGGTACGAGGTGCTTGAATATAAACTCAAGCTAACTGCCATATTGCGCAGGTTTTCCAGTAACTCTCTTCGCGAACTCGCTGACGCAGGCTGAAACTGGAAATCGGGCCGGAGGCAACGACTCAGCCTCCGATCCCTCATGTGGTAATGCCACGAATCCTTCGTCAATTTCAACCGTCTCAAAGAAATGCATCAGCAGCTTGTTACCGCGGTGACGCATGGCATACAGTCCTAAGAATTCCGATTCCGGGTATTCGCTGATAATCTGCATGCGATTTTTCAGCCACTCGAGATAGTTCAAAGAATCCGACACCGGATCTGGTGCCAGCTCACCCACGCGTGACAGTTGCGCGGCCATGGCGCCCAGCATCCAATGCAACTGGCCGGCGACTTTCGGAATATGACCGTGTAGCTGTTCGATGGCTTCCGCCAATGCGCCAGTCACCGGGGATATTTGCCATTCGTCGCCGCCATGACTGCCCAGGGCGATGGGGAAATCAGGCGTGTCGCGGCTGACATTCAGGTAATCCATGTAATAGCCGTCGCCCAGCATGAAATTGGCCCCACCGCCCTCTTCTCCTGTGGTGTGGGCCAGGTAGTGGCCGACGACTAGCATGCGCTCCTGCACTGTCCAGTTTTTCGGATCGGTGACATGGCGCTCCGTCGGCGCATCGGCTGACTCGATGACCATTTTCAAGAAAGTCGTTGTCGACTCTTCAAAACGCTCGGGCGGCACGGCGGCCAGTGCGCCGGCATTCACAATGGAAAGCTCGCGCAGCTTAACGGCGAGGCGGCGTGTTCTGAGAGGTGAGAAAGCAATCATATGATTCGAGAATCCTTAGTTAATTGGACGAATAGGAACCTGGCCCCATGATCTTCTTCAGATCGTCGCGGTCCAGCGCGGTCAGGGTCGCCAGCGTTAAAGGAATAGTAATTTCGGTGTAATAGCCATCCTGATCGATGGGCGCGTCGATGGGCTCGCCGATCGTCTCGATCACCATGGGCGCCAAGGTCCGCTGCTTGTACTGGAAACCGATCAGCTGCGGCGCGACGGACGGGAACATGCTGTTGATCGCCCCGTCGATGCCATCGCCACCGCCGGCGGCACGCGCAACCAGGCTATCGCCACTGAGTTTCTGCGGCAGCGCCCAGGCCCATAGCTGCTGCAGCGGTGCCGCCACCTCCCTTTTCGGATCGCTGAACGCGCGGAACACCAGGGAAACATTGATTTTAATGGGTGGCATGCCGGTAAAAATCTGCGTCGAGTTCAATTTGGTGATACCGGTGCGACCTTCAAATTTCTTGATATTGCGCTCTATGGTGCCAACATCGGCATTCCCCGACGTCGACTTCGACTTCCAACCGAAGAACGAGTAAAAATCGTTCATTCCGGGCACGAGCGCGCCCGACTGCAGCATGGCAATCAGGGCCGGCGCTTTGCTATCCGGGCTGCTTTGCTCGAATGGCGACTGCCAATTCAAGGTCGCCTCCATATTGCCGCCGGCGGTCACCGGTGCGTGTACCTCTATCTGCTCTTGCCCCGCGCGCAGCCCCTTATTGTCAACTGGATAAATTTTGGCAATCAAATGATCCGAGAGCCCTAACCACTGGGAACCGAGGATTTGCTGGTCTGCCGTCGTACCTTGCCCTGGTGCTGCCATATTTCCGCCTGACATAAAATTGCGGGCAGCCGATTCACCTGGCTGCCCGCTGTATTGAAGTGTCAATTCAAGTTGAGAACGATTACTTGCTCAAGCCCATCTTCCGATTCAGCCGCATCGACTTCATGCGGCGCATGGTGGCGCTGGCCGTGTGCGCCTTCATCTGCGCCTTGCGAATGCTGACTTTCTGCTTGGCAGTCAGGCGGACCCGGCCCGAGATACGCTTATTGATCCGTACCTTCTTGCCCTTGCGGATCACCATGCGCTTCTTGTAGGTAGCGTCCAGCACTGCGTCGCTGCCCTCGTCACCAAACACAAAATTGTCGATATCGGCACTCGATGCATCATCGCCATCCGGCAAGCTAACAGCCAGAAGATCCCGGATCCGGTCTGCTGCTGCTTCGTCCCAATCGTTCAGGAGCTTGCTGCAATCCTCATCCGAGACGCCCTTCTCAGCCAGGTAGTCCCAGGCGAATTCCAATGCTGTCTCCAGCACGTCGGCTTCGTCGTCGCTCAGCTCGCCGTCCTTGTTCGCGTCCACCAGACCGACCATATTCGCCAGGAGGCGATCAGCCAAGGTTTCGTCTTCATCCAGATCATCGGTTTCAATCCATTCCTGGATGGTTGATGCCACGCCTAGCGCTATATGTGTCGCGGCGTAATCCGCCGCGGCATTGCCGCCTTCGTCATCGGATGCCGAATCCAGCACCGTCTGCCGGTTTTTGTGTGCAACATCCTTACCAAACAAGGTATTGCGGATCGCTGTTGCAGCTAAATGACTCATCTTCTTCCTTTCATTTTATAAAGCCCGATTAGCGGGAAAGTGTTTGGGTAACGAACGTTTGGCGATTCGTGCCGTCGTATTTCAACGAATAGGACACGTCCATGCGATCCGCCGGCCGCAGTGCATTAGGCTGCACCACGTACTGAAACGCTTCCCCGTCCATCTCAACGCTAGGTACGATCCATTTCGCCGTTTTGGCATCCTTGAATAGCTTTTTGAGGAATGCATCGGTCTTTTTGACGGATACTTCCATCGGTAACTGCAACGCTTCTTTGGCAAAGCGCGTAACCCAGTCATCGATCGAGCTGGACATATCAGCCACCGAGATCAGCTTTTTCATGGAGACCGCAGTTTTAGCGCAGGTCAGCGAATCACTGAACACGTACTTGCCGCCACCGTTGTATTTGACGTAGATCACCGGATTGATCTTGGCATCGGCCAGATCGCTCAAATCGTCGTCAGGCGTATGAATCTGAACAATGCCCGTTCTATCCAGCGGCCAGTTTTTACCGGCAATCGGATAGTTTTTTGGCGCAAAGCCATTGGCATCCGTTTGGGCATTGCGCAAACAGCGCCGTGCCACGTTGTACGCCGAGGTGCCGAGCACCACTTTGCCATTCAAGCCCAGCGGGTCGTCAGACTTCAACGGCGCCCAGTACGCCTGGCAGTAGTGGGAATCGAAGTTCAGCTGCGCAATGAAGGCAATCGCCGCTTCCGGCGACAGCGTGCCTGGCACGTCCCAAGCAAACTGCCGATTGGTGTCATAGGCCAGCTGGGCCAAGGCAGACAGCAGCGCCGGCGCGTGCGAACCGCCGCTGACGATATAGGCGTAGTCGTGTTCGGTCTTCTGCAGCAGATCCCGCGCGCGCGCAAAATCTGGTACACCATAGGCGATGCTGCCCTCGGTAAAATAGGTCATTACCGGAGAAATGGCGAACTTGGGCCGGCCATTAGTATCCCGCCCGTACGCGTTAGACGTAGCCGCAATTTGGGCGCCACCACCGACCAACACCTCAACGTTGTCGGTCGTGCGCTCCACCACATCCGGCAGATAAGCGCTTTGCTGATAGTCGTCCAGGGCGTCCGGATTGAGCGATCCCACAAATTCGTATAGCGTATTGCGATCCTTATCACGCAATCGCAGTGTCACCAGGCGATTAGCGACGGGCGCGCCATTCTCCATCACTGCATCCGCATGCAACTCGATCACCACGCCGTCGTTGTAGCATTCAAGATGCTTTACAGACAACAAAAAAGGCTTATCGGTCGGTACGGCAGTAGCTACACTGAAAACAAGATCAGTCGCCGGCGCCTCCGGCTGGGTCACGATAATAGCCGACAGCACGGCGGTGCTGGTCGTCAGCCGCTGCACCACCGCCGAGGCTGCACCCTTTTGCAGAGCTTCATAGACGTGGATATGCGCCTCATTGAGCGCCGATGCGCGCAACGATTCGCCGCGGCCCAACTTCTTTTGGAAATTGCCGCGATTGACCCGGAACGGCTTGTCGATGCGCCCGCGTGTGGCGCGCATGACGATGCCGAACACCTGATCGGAATTATCCGGCGCGTAGCCATCGGTCATATCCCGCAAAGGATTCAATTGCACGCCCGATTGAGAGCCAAGCTGCCGGTTAAAAGCAGTAGACATAGAAGATCCTTATTTTTTGTCGGTATTGGCCGCGTCGTCCGCCGCAGTGTCTGCCGGCGATTTCGGTTCAGTCGCGGCCTTTTTCTGGCCTTTGCCGGCGGCGGGAGCCTTGGCGGCCACCTCGTCAGACTGGCCGTCGTCCAACGCATCTAGTGCCATTGCTTCCGCCCATTGGTTCAGTTCAGACAGAGAATCCACATCCGACGCAAAACGTGTCAGCTGGGCGTGATCCTTGAACGTGACATCGATCTGGTTGTCTGGCGCGCTTAAATTCGGCTTCAGCTCGGCCCGGATATCCGGAAACACCAGGTAGCGCGGTGTGTTATTCGTAAGTCGCAAGGCAAGAGGAAACTCGAATGTCCCGAATGCCTCTTCGACCAATGCATTGACGCTCTTCCCCGTCAGGGAAGAAGCGCCCAAATGTAATGTACTTGCCATTTGTGCTGCTCCTTCGGTGTAGGTGGATTAGTCGAGATTGATTACTTCGATGACGGCGCATCCCATGGCAGACGGGAGATGCGGATTGACCGCCGTGAAGTTGCGCGCATAGAAGCCTTGCTTGTAGCGCTGGTCTTCGTCGGCATTCATGTTAATCAGCATCGGCGCCACAGCGTCACCCAGCACAAACGGATTACGCGCCACCTGGGTCGAGCGACCGATACAGATAATGCGGGTCGTCTTATGGTCCACGTCCACGATGCGCGGCGAGTAGTACACCTCGTACATACCGAACAGGCGACCAACGCGATAGATGCCAGGACGGGCAGTCACACCTGACGGGACAAACAAGGTGCTCGGCAAGCCCTGGATCATCGCCGCCATCTTCTTGGAGACGTACAAATGCGTAATGCCGTGATCCATGGTGTCTTCGGCCATCTGCTGGCTGGCCGCACCGAGGATGCAAGAGCCGTCCTGCCAGATCTGTGCGCGGGTCTTTTCCAGACCTTGTGTATCCCACTTGAAATCCCAGACCGTGGCGTTGTTGGCGCCAATCCGCGCGGCCTTCTCCAACACCTGGTAATGGCGCTCATTGGCAAATTGATTGCGAATGGCCAGCATAGACTCGCCCATGGGATTCAGACCGATTTCATTGGCCATCTGCGTTTGGCTATCGGTCGAGACAAAGGCGTTGGCCTTCCATGGCGAAGCACGGAGAATAAAGCGCGTCGCAATAGTATTGACGATCGGGATGATTCCTTTGTTATTCTCGAAATCGATGATCGCTTCGGCAATGACCGGCGTATTCGCTGGCAAGCCCGGTACAGTTGTCACTTTCACCGCACCGGTGTCCGAATTGATCGAACCGGACACAGTGAACAATGTACCGTCCAGGCGGACATAGCCGCTGATCGGCGAGGCGGAAGCCGGCGCATCGGCACTGGTTTCTTTCGCCACCGGCAAGCCGTTGATGTAGATGATCGTGCGGCCCTTAAGCAGCTTGGCCGATTGCGCATCCTGATCGCAGGTATCTGCCGTCAGTTGAATCGGCGTGACCTTGCCGCCGAAATCGTCACCGGTACGTTTCAACAGGTGAGTACGCTGTGCTGAGGTATAGGCCCGGCCGCTCAGGACGCCGTCCATCAAGTCGCCGGCCCCATAGTGACCGAAGGTGCTACCAGCTTCGTGCGAAACGATGACCAACGGCGCTTCGTTGGAGCCGATATCGGCTGGCAGGTAGTTCGCCACAGGAATGGCTTCAGCCATGGCGGCCGTAATCGAGATCACGGCACGGTTCTGCTGCAAGGACATCGGATCGTGCGCCAGGTTGGACGCCGAGTCGAGCTTGTACCTGGAGCGCGCATTTTCTGAGGTTGCGTAGGCTTGATGAATAGCCCATTGCAATACGTCTGCGGTCGGCTCAACGCCGTGCTCTGCCTCGTAAAAGGCGGCGCCGTCCAGAATGGCGCCCGCGATGCCGGCACGGCCCTCACCCGATTCATCAAAGAGGATTTGCAAATCCTCTGGAACCTCAACACCGGTAATCGATGCGGACAGGCTCTGGGCGTCGGCAATGAATGCGCCGGCACTGG
>Ga0210409_10000880_pt1 | contig 42937 bp, 31 predicted proteins | sample IncBWH17MmetaG_FD_161649 | JGI IMG/M metagenome (GOLD analysis project Ga0210409, IMG submission 161649) | Forest soil microbial communities from Barre Woods Harvard Forest LTER site, Petersham, Massachusetts, United States - Inc-BW-H-17-M | ecosystem: Environmental > Terrestrial > Soil >... | reverse complement strand
TTTACGGGCGATGGTGCTCGGAGAGATTCGGATGGGTATTACTGGCTGATGGGGCGTGTCGATGACGTGCTGAATGTGAGTGGGCACAGGCTGGGAACGATGGAGGTGGAGTCGGCGCTGGTGGCGCACCCGAAGGTCGCGGAGGCTGCGGTGGTTGGGCGGCCGGATGATCTGAAGGGGCAGGCTATCTGCGCGTTTGTGACGCTGGAGATGGGACATACGGTCAGCGAAGAGCTGCGGCAGGAGATTCGGCAGTGGGTCGCCAAGGAGATTGGTGCGCTGGCGAGGCCGGATGATGTGCGGTTTACTGAGGCTCTGCCGAAGACTCGGAGTGGGAAGATTATGCGGCGGTTGTTAAGGGAGTTGGCTACTACCGGCGAGGTGAAGGGCGATACAACTACGCTGGAGGATTTTGGTGTGATTGCTAAGTTGCGGGGAGATGAGGAGTGAAGAGGCGCGGAAGTGACATCTTGAATGAAGCGCCTAAGGTGATCCAATCTTGTGGTGACGTTTCGAGCGATTCGAGACCGTTTGATGTTGGTGTGTGGTTTCGGGAATTGGATGCGCTTCGTGAGGATTCGTTCATGGAAGAGGGCAGGAAACAGCCAAAGATGCCGGATCGCTAATTTCTTGTTTTCTATGCAAAGAGAATATGAGTTTTTCGTTTACATTCTTTCCAGTCGGTCTTGTCAGCTTTATGTGGGGATGACGAATGATCTGCGGCGTCGTGTGGGCCAGCATAAGACTGGTGCATGCGATGGCTTCACTAAGTGGTATGCCATTACTCGGCTGGTTTATTTTGAGCGGTTTCAGTATGTGAATAATGCTATTGCTCGGGAGAAGGAGCTGAAGGATTGGCGGCGGGAGCTTAAGGTGAGGTTGATTGAGGCTGAGAATCCGACTTGGGAGGATTTGGCGGCTGATTTGTAGTGGACTTCGACGGTGAATGGGAAAGGCAAAAGCAAGGACAGAAGCAAAAGCAAAGACAGAAGCAGATCCCTACGGGATGACAAACAAAAAGGCAACTGCAGCAACAAAGGCAACCGCAAAGGCTAAGGCTACAGCAAAAGGCTGTGTGTCGGTTTGTCGGTCAGCGGAGGTTGTTGGCGGGTTTGGTGGGTAGGGTGAAGTGGAAGGTAGTGCCCTGGTTGGGGGTGCTGGTGGCCCAGATGCGGCCTCCGTGGTGGGTGATGATGCTGCGACAGATGGCGAGGCCGAGGCCGGTGCCGCCCTTGGCTCGGGAGTCGGAGGCGTCGCCCTGGTGGAAGCGGTCGAAGATGTGTTCGATCTTGTCGGCGGGGATGCCGGAGCCTTGATCGCGGACTTCGATGAGGGCTTCATTGCCGTCTAGGTTGCGGGCGCTGAGGTGGATCTCGCTGCCGCTGGGAGAGAACTTGATGGCGTTGGAGATGAGGTTGCAGAGGGCCTGGAGGATGCGGTCGGAGTCGGCCCAGACGCTGACACCGTGAGCGCTGAAGAAGATGCGAGTGGTGGGTTTGGGATTGGTCGACTGCTGCATGCCGGCGGCGCGGCGGAGGAGATCTTCGGCGCTGCACATGGTTGGGTGAAGCTCGGCTTTGCCGCTGCTGATGCGCTCGAGATCGAGGATGTCGTTGACGAGGCGGACGAGGCGGTCGGTGTTGCTGATGGCGATGTCGAGCATCTGCTTGCCCTTCTCGGGGCGGGAGTTGAGTGCGCCGCCGGAGAGGAGGCCGAGTGCTCCGCGGATGGAGGTGAGCGGGGTGCGAAGCTCATGGGAGACGGTGGAGATGAATTCGTCCTTCATGCGGTCGAGGGCGCGGCGCTCGGTGGTGTCGGTGAAGGCGACGACGACGCCTACGGCTTTGTCGCCGCTTTTGTCGGGCTGGGATTCGATTTGGGGGCGAGCTACGTAGTCGACGGAGAAGCAGGTGCCGTCTTTGCGCCAGAAGACCTGGTCGGAGACGCGGACGGTGTCGAGATTGGTGAGGCTCTTGCGGATAGGCGAGTCTTCTGATGCGAAGGGGGTGCCGTCGGGACGGGTGTGGTGGATGAGGTCGTGCAGGTTGCGGCCGAGCATCTCCTCCTTTTTGTAGCCGAGCATCTGTGCCGCCGCGACGTTGGCGACGGTGACGTTGCCGTTGAGGTCGATGGCGAAGATGCCGTCGCCGACGGACTCGAGGATGGAGTCGGACTGGCGGGTGAGGGTGCGGAGACGGCCTTCGGCGCGAACCTGTTCGCTGATGTCGACGCCGAAGCCGAGGACGTAAGGAGTGCGGCCGGCGACGTCGATGAGTTTGTTGCGGTAGGCGATGACGCGGATCTCGCCGTTGGCGTGCGAAAGGTGGAGGAGGCCTTGGGCTTCGCCGGTTTCGGCGATCTTCTTGAGATAGGCCTGCATGGCGGCGCGGCGGTCTTCGGGGATGAACTCGCTGAGGGAATGATTGAGCATCGCATCGACGGTGCGGCCAATGGTTTCGGCACCGTGGGCGTTGATGGAGAGGAGGTTGCCTTTGAGGTCGTGGGTGCAGACGATACCGAGTGAGCCTTCGACGAGCTGGCGGTAGCGGGCTTCGCTTTCGCGGAGGGTGGCTTCGGCGGCGCGTTGGGTGGTGACGTCGATGCCAGTGGCGATGATGAAGCCGACCTGGCCCTGGGCGTCGCGGAGGGCTGTGGCTGACCAGGCGATGCGGCGAAGGGTGCCGTCGCGGTTGAGCCACTGGTTTTCGAAGGCGGCGGGGAAGGCTCCAGCGCGGAGGCGCTCGAAGGTGTTGATGGCTTCGGGGATTTCGCTGCTGGGGATGAGCTTGTCCCAGGTGTAGCGGCCGACGAGAGTGGCGAACTCGTATCCGGAGGCGACCTCGCAGGCTCGGTTGAAGCGGACGATGCGGCCGGCGGTGTCGAAGACGGCGACGAGGGCGCCGATGGTGTCGAGGACGGCGGAGACGAAGTTGCGCTCGACGGTGAGGGCGGACTCGACACGCTGACGGGAGCGGGCGGCGCGATCCATCTGACGGATGCGGCCGTTGAGCTCCAGCCGGGTGATGACCTGGCGGCTGAGAATGCTGAGAGCGTCGGATTGCTGAGGGGTGAGTCGGCGCGCGGAGGGATCGAGGACGAGAAGACAGCCGATGGTGGTGCCGCTGGGTGTCGTAAGGGGAGCACCGGCGTAGAAGCGGTAGGGACGGCCTTCGACGTAGATGCCGTCGGGGGCGAAGTCGAGGTCGCGGCGGGCGTCCTGGATCTCGTAGATGGAGTCGCCGAGGATGGTCGTTTCGCAGGGCAGACTGCCGAGGACGAGTTCGGTGGCGTCGATGCCGGTGCGAGCCTTGATCCAGATGCGGTCGGAGTCGATGAGAGAGATGGCGGCGATGGGGGTGTTGCAGAGCTGCGCGGCGAGACGGGTGATGTCGTCGAGAACGGGATCGGAGGCAGTGGTGAGGACCTCGTACTGATGGAGGGCTTCGATTCGGAGAGCTTCGTCTTTGACCAGGAGAGCGTTCATCTGACTCCTTGATGGTAGGAGATGGTATTGCAGTTTCGCACTGCTACTTTAGGTGTAGCGGGGGGAGCTAAGGTTTTGGAAGAACACAACATTCACCTGCTTCCGGAGGCTCGTTCGCACTCGCATCCATAGCTACTTTCCAAGTTCCATCGGGCAGTTTTTTCCAGATAGTAAGGTAGCGGCCGGAGATGACGATGGGATTACCATTTCGGTCCTTCGAGTGGCCTTCGTAGTGACCCCAGGTGAAACCCATGTCGTTGGATGGGCCCATCTGTGCTCCTTGCGGGGTCCAGGTGAGTTGGTAGTCTTTGGCGTCCCATTGGGCCTGGGCGGCGATACCGGCGCGGCCGAGGACGGCGGGTTGGCCATTGTTGAGGGTGACGGCATCGTCGGCGAACCAGGTACTGAAGGCTTTGCCACCGCCTATGGCGACGTCTTTGGCGAAGCGACCTTCGAGCTCCATGAGGAGGAGGACACCGGGAGTGAGTGTCGGTTGAGTGAGGGGACTTGTTGTGGCTGAGGATTTGCCAAGCGGGTCGAAGGCTGCGGAGCTCGTGCCAGTCTGGTTAGAGGCAGACGGACCCGCGAGAGACTGAGCTGCGAGCGGGAGTGCGGAGACGGCGCAGAGTAGTGCTAGGAGCCAGTGCAGTGTGCGTGACTTCGACATGGGAACCTCGGCGAATGGGTGTAGCAAGGCAACAGGACAGCAGGTCAATCGATTACCTCTCAGAGCGAGATGCTGTCCGTTATGAGTTAGACGAGACGCTTCAAAATCTGAGATGCGGCAATTTTGTTGTGAATCCGCTGTTACAGGATAGCTGCTCGCGTCCGCATAGCCATTCCCTATTGGCGCAGATTTTGTGGTGACTTTCGTAACATAACGGGTTAGGTGTGATGCTGGTATGCTGCGCGGGATGAGGAAATTGAGTTCAGAGCGGGTTTTGTTGGGGACAGCGGCTTGTTTACTGGCTGTGGGGGTGGGGTTAGGACTGGCGTCGCTGCATGGTGCAGGGATGGTTGTACGGTGGCTGGGTGTGATGTTGTTGATGGTGTTTGCGTGGCGGCGGCGGTCGGTTACTCCGTGGATCTTCGTGGCGATGGTGGCGGGAGCGGAGCTGGGGTTCGATGCGCCGGGGGCGGCGGTGGGGCTGCGGGTTTTCAGCGATATCTTCCTGCGGCTGATTAAGACGATTGTGGCTCCGCTGATTCTGGCGACGCTGGTGACCGGGATCGCGGGGCATGGGGATTTGAAGGGCGTGGGGCGGATGGGTGTGAAGAGCATCGTCTACTTCGAGGTGATGACGACGCTGGCGCTGGTGGTGGGGTTGGTGGCGATCAACATAAGCAAGGCGGGGGTGGGATTGCATGTGTCAGCGATAGCAGGCGCGAATGAGGTGGTCGCTGCTCCTCCGCCTACGCACTGGCAGGATTTTTTGCTGCATGTGTTTCCGGAGAATATTGCGAAGTCGGTGGCGGAGGGGCAGATTCTGCAGGTCGCTGTGTTTGCGGTGTTCTTTGGGATTGCGCTGGCTACGTTGAAGGAGGAGAAGCGTGCACCCGTGCTTCGGCTTTGCGAGAGCCTGAGCGAGGTGATGTTCAAGTTCACGAATGTGGTGATGTACTTTGCGCCGATTGGTGTGGGCGCGGCGATGGCGTACACGGTGGGGCACATGGGGCTGGGTGTGCTGGTGAACCTGGGGAAGCTTCTGCTGACGATCTATGGGGCGCTGGTGGCGTATGGAGTGCTGGTGATGCTGCCGGTGGCTTTGTTGTTCAAGGTTCCGGTGCGGCGGTTTCTGTCGGCGGTGGCGGAGCCGGCTACGATTGCGTTTGCCACGTCGACGAGCGAGGCGGCTCTGCCGATAGCGATGGAGTCGATGGAGGCGTTGGGGGTTCCGCGACGGATTGTTTCGTTTGTGATTCCGGCGGGGTATAGCTTCAATCTGGATGGATCGACGTTGTATCTGGCGGCTGCGAGCATCTTTGTGGCGCAGGCGGCGGGGGTGCACCTGTCGCTTGGCGAACAACTGCTGATGATGGGGACGTTGATGCTGACGAGCAAGGGTGTGGCGGGGGTTCCGCGGGCTACGCTGGTGGTGCTGCTGGCAACGGCGGCTACGTTTCGATTGCCGACGGAGCCTATCTTTGTGATTTTGGGGATCGATGCGCTGGCGGATATGGCGCGGACTACGGTAAATGTAGTGGGGAACTGCCTGGCGAGTGTGGTGATCGCGAAGTGGGAGGGGCAGTTTGGCGTGGAGCCAGTGAGCGAGGTGGTGCTTGAGGGGATGGCTGAATAATGTTGATTGATCGACGGCTGTTTTGTGTGGGTGGTGTTGCTGCGCTGGGGAGCTTCGCTTTTGCTGCGACGAAAGAGAGCGGATATGCTCTGGTGGCCGCTACGGATCGCGAGCGGGTGTTGCGGGCGGCTCAACGGTATGTGAAAGAGACACCGCGGACGATTACGAGCTTTGCTTCAGAGAAGAGTCCGGGTGGGGTGCATGATTTTTATTCGCAGGCGGATTATTTCTGGCCTGATCCGGCGAATCCTGATGGGCCTTATCGCGAGCGAGATGGGCAGAGTAATCCGGATAATTTTGTGGGGCACAGGAAGGCGATGATCGCGCTGAGTGTGCAGATGCCTGCATTGACAGCGGCTTGGGTGCTGACGAAGGACCGGCGCTATGGAGAGAAGGCGGTGGAGCATCTGCGGGCCTGGTTTGTTGATCCGGCTACGAGGATGAATCCGAACCTTGAGTTTGCGCAGGGTGTGACGCGTGGAGTGACCGGCAGGTCGTATGGAATTATCGATACGCTACACCTGGTGGAGGTTGCGCGGGCTGCGACTTTTCTTCGAGGGAAGCTGCTTGGCAAAGACGATGACGCGGCTGTGACGGAATGGTTTCGTAGCTATCTGGAGTGGTTGCAGACCAGCAAGAAGGGTATGACCGAACGGGATGCTGCGAATAATCATGCGACGTGCTGGACGTTGCAGGCGGCGGAGTTTGCGAGGCTGACCGGTGACGAAGATGTGAGAGACGATCTGCGCGTGCGGTACAAGAGTGTGCTTCTGCCGAATCAGATGGGTCCGGATGGGAGTTTCCCGCTGGAGTTGAATCGGACGAAGCCGTATAGCTACTCGATCTTCAATCTGGATGTGATGGCGGGTGTGTGCCAGTCGTTGAGTCGAGCCGGAGATGATCTGTTTAAATACACGTTGAGTGATGGGCGGGGGATATGCAAGGGGGCGGCGTTTCTTTTTCCGTTTCTGGAGGACAAGACGCGGTGGCCTTTTGCGAAGGATGTGGAGCATTTTGATGCGCTGCCGGTGCGGGCTCCGAGTTTGTTGTTCTGTGGGGTGGCTTGTAAACGCGAGGAGTACATTGCGCTTTGGAAACGGCTGGATCCTGATCCGACGGATGTGGAGATTATTCGGAATTTCCCGATTCGGCAGCCTTTGCTTTGGGTTTGGTAGAGCAGGCTGCTTCGCTCAGAATGGCAAGCAAGGGCAACTACAAAGACAAAAGCGAATACAGGGATTCTTCGCTTTGCTCAGAATGACGACAGAAACGAACAAAAGCAAAGACAAAAGACAGAAGCAGATCCCTACGGGATGACAAGGACAGACAACCGCAACAGCAACGACAAATGCGACCTGAGGCTTTGCTCTAGTGGCAGGCGGGGCCTTTGGAGGCGTTGAGTTTGTAGCGTGCTCGGGCGCTGTGAAGTTTTTCGATGTCGATGTCACGGAGAGGTATGGCTCCGCCTAGTTGGTGGGCGGAGAGGCAGACGTGGGCGAAGTGTTCTACGGTTTCGGTCTTCATGAAGGCGTCGGCTAGTGATGAGCCGTGGGTGAGAAGGCCGTGGTTGGCCAGGAGGATGGCGTCGTGGTCGGGGATGAATGGCTCGAGGCTGGCGCTTACTTCTTCGGTTCCGGTGGTGGCGTAGGGCGCAAGGGGAACGAGGCCTGTGGTCATGAGGATTTCAGAGCAGATGGGCTGATCGAGGGCTTTGCCGCAGGCTGCGAAGGCAGTGGCAATGGGCGGGTGGGTGTGGACGATGGCCTGCACGTCGGGACGCATGCGGTAGACGGCCAGGTGCATGCCGATCTCGCTGGTTACGTTTCGGGTGCCGCTTAGCTTGTGGCCGTCGTTGTCGATGATGACCATATCGGCGGGGTGCAGGAGTCCTTTGCTACAGCCGGTGGGCGTGGCGAGGATGAGGTGTTCGTCGAGCCGGACGGAGAGGTTGCCCGCGGTACCGGGGGTGTAGCCGAGACGATGAACCCAACGACTGAAGCGCGCGAGTTGTCTGCGGAGATCCGTTTCAGAGGAGTGGAACGTCGATTCGATATCAGCGGTTTCGAGATGAATCGTTTGTTGGGTCATGTATTGAGTCATTGGATCGCAGCCCTCTTGTTGTTGTGGGGATTTGATAGCTTTTTGATGTTTCGTCCAACTGCATCTGAGATTTTGAAGAGATGGCCTGCGGTGAGGCCGCCTACTACTTTGTGGTGTCCAACGGCGGCAAGACCCATAGAAGCGATGCAGCCGCATTGTGAGCAGTCCGGATTGCCACCGAACTGGCATGGGGTGATGACTGTTTTGAGATCTGCGGAGATGATGTGGGTGGTGCGAGCGAAGATACAGTCAGCGGGAGAATGCGGGGGGTTTAGAAACTCCTGCAGAGCAGACTCGTGCATGTCGAGGATGGGATAGAGGGGGCGGAGGCGAAGAAGTTCCCTGATAACCGCTGCGCGTATGGGGGGGCTAAGGATCTCCGGGTCTGTTGCTCCTAGCTGCGGTGTGAAGATGCTCATCCATACCTTCTTCGCTTCGGGGCGATCGGTCCAAAACTGAAGAAACCGCTCGAGATACCCGGGCTGGTTGGCGATTTGGCCGGTGATGGTGCAGTGGATCGTCACGCGCGCCTCCGCGAGGTTCTTCAATATACGCTCGTAGGTTGCAGGTGCGCGACGTTTATCGTGTTCGGGCTGCAAGCCGTCGATGGAAACTACGACGTTGAGGCGCTTGAAGTCCGCCCAATGGGCGGGAATGGGGCGGAAGGCACTGGTAACGATCTGGGTGTGGATGCCGCGACGGTCAAGTTCGGGCAGGATAGCCTCGAGCTCGCGGTAGCGGACGAGGGGGTCTCCGCCTACGAGCGAGACGTGGAGGGGTTGGTGCTCATCGACGACACGGAGAACGTTTTTGACGAGGGCATCTTCTTTATAGTCGGACAACTGGCGGAGGGTGACGGTGCCGTTGGCTCCAAGATGGGCTGGGTCGTAGGCGTAGCATCCGGGGCAGCGAAGCGGGCATTCCCGGGTGAGTTCGATGGACAGCGAGGGGCGTCGACCCAAAAGAATGGACTTCCATGCCTGCATTACTTCTGAAGACTTCACCTGACCTCCCTTGCATTTTGTGCGCTGGATTCTTGGTTTCCGATGGTGTCTGGAATGAATCGAATGCGGAGAGTTGGGGGCTAGCGTCGCAGAATGGAGTTGGAATCGAAGGGCGAAAGGGAGTGTCGGCTTTTTTGAGTAGAAGCGGGGCGCCAAATTCCCGTGATAGCGGGGGAGTAGTTGAAGGCCTTGATAAAGGAGCTAGTGGTGACGGCCATGAAGGCACAGAGCAGAAGGGCTACCAGGTTGTCAGAGCTAAGTTTTGTGGCTGGCAGATCGACTAGCGGTGCAATGCAGATGGCAAGGACACAGAGTACGCAAAATACGGCAGCGGCGACTCGGATGAATCTCACCATGTTGGCTTAGACGTAGAAAAGCGTTGCGAAGTTGTTTTCTGTGGAATCTGTGGAAGCAGGAGGGAAGAGGTCGAGATCTGCGGGGTTGGTATACTTAAGGGCTGTAGTATGGCTTGTTTGGATTGACCAAGATCGAGAATGGTCGAGGATGAGCCGCAGTCGCTTCGAGTTCTTTCCGAGTGCTGACTGCAGAACAGGGTTTTTTTGATGAGTTCTATTCTGGAAAAGATTAACTCCCCGGAAGATGTAAAAAGATTGTCAATGGTGGAGTTGGAGCGGCTTGCGGAAGAGATTCGCGAGCGGCTGATTGTTGGAGTTTCAAAGACGGGCGGACATATCGGGCCGAACCTTGGCGTTGTAGAACTGACGCTGGCGATGCACTACGTGTTCGATACACCGGCGGACAGCTTTGTCTTCGATGTGAGTCATCAGGCCTATGTGCATAAGCTGCTGACAGGGCGGGAGAAGCTGTTTCACACGATTCGTCAGCCGAATGGACTGAACGGATTTATGCTGCGCACTGAAAGCGAGCATGACAGCTATGGTGCCGGACATGCGGGCACGGCGCTGAGCGCAGCGCTGGGTATGGCGGTGGCGCGGGATATGTCAGGTGGCAGCGAGCATATCGTTGCGCTCGCTGGTGACGCTGCGTTTACGAACGGGATCTCGTTTGAGGCGCTGAATAATATTGCAGCGCAGACGCGACGCATGATCATTGTGTTGAATGACAATGCGTGGTCGATTGATAAGAATGTCGGCGCGATTGCGGAGTACTTCCACAAGATTGTGGCGAATACGACGTATAGCAATCTGCATGATAAGGCTGCCGGATTGATCGAGCGATTTGGAGGCAAAGCTGCCCTCCATGTGGCGCGAAAGGCGGAAGAGGCGGCAAAAGGCCTGATCGGGCCGGGCATGCTGTTTGAGGAATTTGGGCTTAGCTACTATGGGCCGATCGATGGGCATAATCTGCCGTTGCTGATTGAGACATTCAAGTTTCTGAAGCAGCAGAACAAGCCTGTTGTGCTGCATGCGATTACGCAGAAGGGCAAAGGATTTCAGCCGGCGTTGGAGAAACAGAAGAAGTTTCATGGGCTGGGACCGTATGATGCGGAGACGGGTGAGACGAAGTCCGCTGGGCAGAAGACGTACTCGGAGATATTTGCTGAGACGCTGACGAAGCTTGCAGATGGAAACGACAAGGTCGTCGCGATTACGGCTGCTATGCCGAATGGGACTGCGCTGGATTTGTTCCGCCCTCATCATCCGAAGCGGTACTTTGATGTGGGGATTGCGGAAGAGCATGCCGTGATCTTTGCGGCGGGTATGGCTACGAAGGGGTATAAGCCTTTCTGCGCGATCTACTCGACGTTTTTGCAGCGTGCGTTCGATCCGATTGTGCATGATGTGTGTCTGCAGAATCTTCCGGTGGTGTTTTGCATGGATCGCGGCGGGCTGAGTGGTGACGATGGGCCTACCCATCATGGGTTGTTCGATATCAGCTATCTGCGAAGTGTGCCGAATATCATTCACATGGTTCCGAAGGATGAGGATGAGCTGGCTGACATGATGTATACGGCGATGCTTCATGAAGGTCCGAGTGCTGTGCGGTATCCGCGGGGTACGGGGCCGGGCGCAGCGGTGAAGGAACAGCCGGTCGCGCTGAAGCTTGGTAAGGCTGAGGTGATCAAGGATCCGGGCCGGTCGGATGTTGCGATCCTGGGCTTGGGAGCTATGCTGCCGGAGGCTGTGCGTCTGGCGGAGATGTTGGAGCGGGAAGGGTTTTCAACGGCGGTGATCAATCCTCGGTTTGTGAAGCCGATTGATCGAGAGTGTGTGGCGAAGTTCGGCTCGCAGTGCGGGCTGATGATTACGTTAGAGGACCATGTGCTCGCAGGCGGGTTCGGGTCTGCTGTGATGGAGACGCTGAACGATTTGGATGTGCAGGTTCCGGTGGTACGAGTGGGTTGGCCGGATGAGTTTATTGAGCATGGCAAGGTCGAAGCGCTGCGGGAGAAGTATGGATTGACTGCAGAGGCTGCGCTTGTGAAGGCGAGGCCGCACCTGAGTAGGATGATGGAACGAATTTTGGCCAAGCACGCTTAGTTTTTTGCAAAAGCGATAGAAACGGACTGCTGGTGCAGTCCGTTTCTATTTTTGGACTGATGGGTGGGAAGTTGAAGGAAAAGGATTTGGCGGGATTGTTAATGAAGCAAAGATGGGGACGACGGAGGGGGCGTTGACATTTGCCGTGGGGACCCGTCAACTGAAAGACAGACCATGGAGAACGAGTCGACAAGCGATCGCGGATGGATGCAGATGCAGACAAAGGATGAACGCGTGGGTGGAGCGCATTTGCACCGAGATCGCGGCTTGTTGCTGATTGGATTGTTCAAGCTGGGGAAGGCGATTTTGTTCTTTGCGCTTGGGATGGGTGCGATCCATCTTCTGCACAAGGATATTGGGGACGAGGTGATACGGCTGGCTACGGCGCTGAAGTTCGATCCTGAGAACAAATTCGTTACGATATTGCTGGATAAGGCGGATTTGATCGATACGCATCGGCTGAAACAGATCGGCCTGGCGACGTTCGGTTATTCGGCGTTGGCGCTGACCGAGGGCATCGGTCTGATGATGGAGAAGGTATGGGCTGAGTATCTGACACTGTGCCTGACCGTGTCGTTTCTCCCCTGGGAGCTGTACGAACTGGCTCGTCAACCGAACCTGTTCCGGCTAAGCCTGCTGTTGATCAATCTGGCGGTGCTTGGTTACCTGGTGTGGCTGCTGCGACGGAAGAGGGTTGCGGCAGAGGTCGAAGGCTCCAGCTAAGGGAAAGACGAATCGACCGCGGATCTTCGCGGAAGAGGCGCGGATTTAAGAACAAAGGCTCGCCTCTTTCGCTTTTATTTCGCTTATCAGATGAAATTTGGCTCCGCAAGTATTGAGCGGGGTATGAACCATCGAAGCCAACACTACCTGTGGGGGTATACGGCTTGATTCTCACAATTTGGTGAGTTTTCCACATTCCGTTATGGGAATTGCAGAGATTTGCACAATTTAGGTCTTTACATCGACCTGTGGCTACGAGACGATGTGGACGGAAGTGGTAAAAAGTGGAGCTAAAGGGACCGAGTTGAGCAATTTCTAAACAAAGTCTACTCCGCAACGCCTCTTTTCGGACGGATTTGAAGCTGGACAGGTATCGAGGTTGTTATGTTTCGCGGGAATCACCCAACGCGCGTGGACGAGAAGGGCAGACTGAAGCTGCCTGCCGACTATAAGCGTCGCGTGGATGAGGTGTATGGGCCGCAGTTTTACATCACGAGTCTGGATGGGAAGAGAGCGCAGATTCACCCGCTGAAGGAGTGGGAGAAGATCGAGGCGCAGATGGCTAAGCTCTCCTCGATGGACCCGGTGAGGAAAAAGTTTCTGGACGTGACGAACTATTACGGCCAGATGGCAGAGATGGACGCGCAGGGCCGGTTGCTGATTCCGCAGTTGCTGCGGGATACGGCGAAGGTGATGGGCGAGGTGAATGTTTTGGGGTCGCAGACGTTTCTGGAAGTTGTGAATGCCGAGTCGTTCAAGGCAGAGATGCAGAGCGCGAGCGGGACAGTGGAATTGACGGCGAGCGATCTGGCTGCGTTTGCCGAGAAGACGAACAGCTAGGGATTAGATGTCGGCCCCCAGGGGCAGCACTGAAGGCGGGAAGAGATGAATAGACCGCAGCATGTGCCGGTTCTTTTAGAAGAAGCTTTGGAGTATTTGAATGTGCGTCCGGGCGGCGTGTATGTAGACGCGACGCTGGGGCTGGCGGGGCACTCTTCGGCGATTGCGAAGAGGCTGGGCGGGAAAGGCAGGTTGATCTGCTTTGATCGCGATCCGCAGGCGATGGAGGCGGCTAAGGCTCGGCTGGATGAAGTGAAGGCTGAGTTGGGCGATGAGATGCCGGAGGTTGTGTTTGTGCCGAAGGCGTTTTCAGAGGCTAGGGCTGAGATTGAGCCAGGGAGCCTGGATGGTCTGCTTGCTGATTTTGGTGTGAGCAGCCTGCAACTGGACGAGGCGCACAGAGGATTTAGTTTTCGGTCGGATGGCCCGCTGGATATGCGGATGGATACGCGCAGCGGAGAGACGGCCGAGCAAGTGGTAAATCAGGAAGACGAAAACGAACTCGCCGACCTGATTTACGAATTCGGAGAGGAAAGGAGGTCGCGGAGAATCGCCAGAGCCATTGTGAGGGCCCGGCCGATTACGACGACGGCAGAGTTGGCACGAGTCGTATCGGCCGCGGCCCCAGCAATGAAAGGTGACAAGATTCATCCGGCGACACGGACCTTTCAGGCACTTCGGATTCGAGTGAATGATGAGCTGGGAGAGATCAGGACGCTGCTTGAGAGCGCGCCATCTCTGCTGAAACCGGGAGGAAGGCTGGTGTTAATCAGCTTCCACTCGCTGGAAGACAGGCTGGTGAAGGATGCATTTCGTGAGGCCAGCCGGAATAAGGTGTTTGAGGTTTTGACGAAGAAGCCGGTTGTTGCCGGTGAAGAAGAAGAGAGGCGGAACCCGCGATCGAGAAGCGCAAAGATGCGGGCGGCGCAGAGGGTTTAGGTACAAGTTTCTCTTCGCGAGAAGAGAAGACAAGTGATCGGGCCGGGGTTGTCCCACCTTCTTTCAGGCGAAAGACAACTCAGCAACAAAAAGTCCCTTCCTCCAATAGCAATCCCGGCCCGGTTCGTACGTTTGGAGAGAAGCGGCAAAAGTTTAGAAGTAAGTGAGGTGCGCGATGGCAGCGACAGCGATGGCAGGACAGCAGATCGAGATGATGGGAGCGCGACGGCAGACGGCCGGGCGCGTGGAATCTCTTGCGGAGCGGAATCGCGAGTTGTTTGAGGCGCAACGTAAGGCTCGGCGCGGGCCAACGCCTGAGGTCTTCTTTGCCAAGCATATCGACAATACTCGGCTGGTGAAGGCGGACGATCCTGAACGGCGGCGAGAGATGCGCACGTTCTCGGCTGTGATGAGCGTGCTGTTTGTGCTGGTGATGGTTTATGTGTGGCAGCACTTTTCGGCGATCGAGATTGGCTATCACGTTGAGACGCAGAAGCAGCAGGTCGAGCAGTTGCGGGAGGAGAATCGGCAGTTGCGATTGACTGAGGCTCAACTGACGGACCCGGAACGGATCGACAAGATTGCGAAGCAGCTTGGACTGGATGCTCCTCAGCCTGGGCAGGTGATTCGTCCGGATGGAAGCGATGCGAATGCTCCGGTGCTGGCACAGGCTAATGCTCCGGTGGTGGTTGCGCAGTAGTCGTAAAGAAGAAACAACAAGCAAAATTTGAATCAGCAGGATTGAGATGAATAAGGCGCCACGGCAGACGTTGACCGCTCCTATACGGAGGATCAGGTTTGCGTATGTGGCGCTGTTTTTTTGCTTCTGGACCGGGGTGATTGGGCTGCGGCTGGTTTGGCTGCAGGTGTTTCGACATAGCGACTTTGTCGAACGGGCGGCGAAGCAGCAGCAGCGTACGTTTGAGGTGGCTCCGCGGCGTGGTGTTTTGTATGACCGGAATCTGCGTGAGCTGGCGATGACGGTTTCGGTGGACAGCGTGTATGCGGTGCCGAGTGAGTTAGGCGAGAACCGTCAGAATGCAGCGGAGTTGCTGGCTCGGATTGTGCATGCTGATCCAAGAGATAACTTTACGTCGCAGCAGCAGATGCTGGCTCGGTTCAATGCGTCGAGAAACTTTGCGTGGGTGGCGCGGAGAGTCGATCAGGATACGGCGACACGGGTTCGCGAGCTGAATCTGAAGGGTGTTTATTTTCAGAAGGAGTTCAAGAGGTTCTATCCGAATAATGATTTAGCCGCGCAGGTGCTGGGTTATGTCGGTACGGATGATACGGGGTTGGGTGGGCTGGAGCGGCAGTTCGACGATGACATGCATGGGACGCCCGGGCATGTATTGACGGCACTGGATGCGAAACGGCATGTGCTGGGAAGCGAAGAGAACCAGCCTATGCCGGGCGAGAATCTGGTGCTGGCGATTGACGCCAACATTCAATACATCGCTGAGCGCGCGCTGGATGCGCAGATGGAGAAGATGAAGGCAGCGCACGGCACCGTCGTTGTTCAGGATCCGCACACGGGGCAGATTCTTGCGCTGGCGATTTCGCCGAGGTTCAACCCCAACGACCAGCGGCACATGGATGCGAGCGTGCTAAAGAACCTCGCGGTGAGCGACGTGTATGAGCCGGGATCGACGTTCAAGCTGCTGACCTATGCGGCGGCGCTTGATGCTGCTGGAGTACAGCCGACCGATATCGTGGACTGCCAGGGCGGCGCCCTGACGATGTATGGACGCACGCTGCATGATGATAGGTCTGACGGTCACCTTGGACAGGTGACGGTGCAGTATGCGCTGGAGAAATCGAGCGACGTGGGCGCGGCAAAGATGGCGCTGAAGCTGGGGAACCAGAAGTTCTATGACTATATGCGCGCCTTCGGCTTTGGAGACCGCTCGGGGATCGAACTGCCCAGTGAGACGCGCGGGCTGCTGCGCAATCCAAAGAAGTGGGATGCGACGAGTATTCTGTCGCTTGCGATCGGGCAGGAGATCGGGGTGACGCCGATTCAGCTTGTGACTATGGTGAGCACAATTGCGAATGGAGGGGTGTATATGCCTCCCCATGTGCTGCTGGAGTCCACCGATGAGATGAAGGGCGATCCGAGGCTGAAGCCCATCGCATTTCGCCCGGCGAATCAACTGCCGGCCACGCTGCCGGATGGGGCGCATCGCGTGATTAAGGAGATCTCCTCGGCGAAGATGCGGATGATGATGCAGGGCATCGTGACCGAAGGCACAGGCAGGAAGGCGGCGTTGAATGGATACAGCGCAGGTGGAAAGACGGGCACGGCGCAGAAGATCGATCCGGCGACGCGCACCTATTCGCACACCAAGCTGGTGGCCAGCTTCGCGGGCTTTGCGCCGGTCAGCAATCCGGCGATTTCGGTGGCGGTGGTGATCGACACGCCGACGGTGGGCACGCGCTATGGCGCCGAGACGAGCGCGCCGGTGTTTGCTGAGGTTGCGCAGCAGGTGCTCGAGTATCTTGGGGTGCCGCACGATCAGCCGCTGAAGGCTAAGAAAGATTTGGTGGCTTCGGCGAAGAGCGAGGAGTTGGAGGGGCCTCCGGAGGAGAATGGCGCGGACTTGAATGCGATGTTCGCCGATGTGAATAATCTGCCTGCGGATGATCCTTTGCGGACGCCTGCTAATGCTGCGGCAGCAGAGGCTGCGGTTGCGGAGAAGGCTGTTGTGCCTAAGGTTGCGGCGAAAACAGGGATTTTTGATCAGCTGCCGACTAAGGTTGTCAACGCTTTTCAGGCTAATGGGGGGACGAGTTCGACTATGCCGGATGCGGGCGGAGCTTCAGCACGGCTTTCGGCTCCGAAGATTGTGCCTGCGGTGCAGGTGAAAGAAAAGGGTTCGGTTGTGGTGGATGCGGGGCTCCGGGTGGCTGTGCCTTCGTTTGAGGGAGTGGGGTTGCGAAGTGCTGTGGAGAAGGCTGATGCTGCGGGGTTGAGGATTCAGCCAGTGGGGAGTGGGCTGGCGCGGGAGCAAGTGCCGGCGGCGGGAACGATGGTGCCGGCGGGGACCGAGGTTGTGGTTCGGTTTAGCCGTTAATCGCGCTGTTGGGCGCAGATATTTCAGGGCTTAGAATCGGTGGATATGGAATGGAATGATGTGCTGCATGAGATGGCGGTGGTGGAGTGTGCTGACTCTGCAGTTGATATCGGTGGCGTGGAATATGATTCGCGTCGCGTAGGGACGGGTGATTTGTTTGTCGCGATGCGGGGTGGAGCTGCAGATGGAAATCGCTTTATAGATGCGGCGATTGCGCAGGGTGCGGTGGCAGTTGCGACGGACTCGCGAGAAGCTTATGAACGAGTAAAGCGGGAGCGTCGCGAGATTGCTGTTGCTCTGGTGGAGCGGGGCCGCCGGGCGCTGGCTGAGGCTAGTTCTGCTGTGATGGGGCATCCGCAGCAGAAACTGGCTTTGAGTGGAGTGACGGGCACGAATGGGAAGACGACTACGGCGTTTCTGCTGGAGGCGATGCTGCGGAGTGTGGGGCGGACTTGTGTTTTGATTGGGACGATTGAGACGCATGTGGGAGATGAGGTGCGTGTGTCGCCGCATACTACGCCTGAGAGTCGGGATGTGCTGGAGTTGTTTGCGGATGGTTTGAAGGTGGGTGCGACGGAGGCGGTGATGGAGATGTCGTCTCATGCGCTGGAGCAGGAACGGGTGTGGGGATTGCCGGTGGATGTGGCGATGTTTACGAATCTCACGCAGGACCATCTGGATTATCACGGGACGATGGAGAGCTACTTTGCATCGAAGGCGAGATTGTTTGATGGTGTGGGTGCGCCTCCTCCCCGGGTTGCGGTGATCAATGCGGATGATGCCTATGGTGAGCGGCTGGCGGCGGGGATCGAGCGATCGCAGGTGGTGCGGTATGGGATGGAGGGCAGGGGAGATTTTGTTGCTGAGGATGTGCGGATGCGTGCGGGGGAGACTCGGTTTCGGATGGTGACGCCGCATGGGAGTGTGGAGATGCGGTCTCCGCTTACGGGGCGGGTGAATGTTTATAACCTGTTGGCGGCCAGCGCGGCGGCGTGGGCTCGTGGGTTGACGATGGAGGAGATTGTTCGCGGGGCGGATGCGGGGGCGCAGGTTCCGGGGCGGTTTGAGGTGGTGCCATCGGCTAACGGTGTGACGGTGGCGGTGGACTACGCGCATACGGATGATGCTTTGCGGAATTTGATCTCGCTGGCGCGGGAGTTGGTGAAAGAGCGTGGTGGGCGGGTGATTACTCTGTTTGGGTGTGGTGGGGATAGGGATAGGTCGAAGAGGCCGCGGATGGGAAGGGCCGCGGGTGAGCGGAGTGATCTGGTGGTGCTGACGAGCGATAATCCGCGGAGTGAAGAGCCGATGGCGATTATTGAGGAGGCGCTTGTGGGGGTGAAGGCGACGGGGACGGATTGCATTGTCGAGGCAGACAGGGCGGCGGCGATTGAGATTGCGATACGTGCGGCGCGGGCGGGGGATATTGTTTTGATTGCGGGTAAGGGGCATGAGAAGGTGCAGATCTTAAAGGATGGAACTGTGCCGTTTGATGATGTGGCTGTGGCTGCTGGTGTTTTGCGGACTTGAAGGTACAGCGGATCGCGCTTTGGCGCGATTGCCCACTCATGCGATGAAACCGCATGAATGGGGCACCCACACCGTATTTGCAGCCGTATTTGAGAGGATGATTGGATGAAGTTGACGTTGGGGCAGGTTGCGGATTGGATTCATGCGGAGGGGGATTTTGATACTTCGGCGGAGGCGCTGGGGTATGGGATCGATTCGCGGACGATTGGTGCGGGGGAGTTGTTTTTTGCTGTGAAAGGTGAGCGGCTGGATGGGCATGATTTTGTAGCGACGGCGCTGGCTGATGGTGCGGTGGCTGCCGTCGTGAGCATGGGGTGGGTGGTGCCTGCTGAGGTGGATGAGACGAAGCTGCTGCGTGTTCCGGCTTGCGAGGATTGCGTGCTGACTGCGCTGCAGAAGCTTGCTCATGCGGTTCGGCGTCAATGGGGCAAAAGAGTGATTGGAGTGACTGGGTCGGCGGGGAAGACTACGACGAAAGATGCTGTGGCACAGGTGTTGTCGGCTCGGTTCAAGGTGTTGAAGTCGCTGGGGAACTTGAACAATCAGTTTGGGTTGCCGTTGCAGTTGTTGAAGCTGGAGCCGGAGCATGAGGTTGCGGTGATTGAGATGGGGATGAATCATGCTGGGGAGATTGCTGCCCTGGCGAAGATTGCAGAGCCGAACTGGGCGGTGGTGAGCAATGTTGCCCCGGTGCATATGGAGTTTTTTCCCGATGGACTGGCGGGGATTGCTCGGGCGAAGTATGAGTTGGTGGAGGCTCTGCCGGCGGATGGCGTGGCGGTGCTGAATTTTGATGATGGGTATGTAAAGGAGTTTGGGCGCGGGATTGGTGATCGTGCCGTCTTCTATGGGGTGGGCGAAGGGGCCGAGGTACGGGCGGTGCATGTGTCGGAGATTGGCGCCGAGGGCGTTGTGTTCACCGTAGAGACGAAGGGTGAGCGGGCTAGTGTGCAGTTGAAGATGCTGGGGCGGCACAACGTTGGGAATGCGTTGGCGGCGATAGCGGTGGGGTTGCGCAGTGGGATGAGCCTTGAGGAGTGTGCTGCGGCGGTCGGAGAGTTGCGCGCTGGGGATAAGCGCGGTGAGGTTCTGGAGTGGCGTGGGGCGATGCTGATCAATGATTGCTACAACTCGAATCCGAAGGCCCTGGATGCGATGGTGGACGCGTTGATGGCGATGCCTGCGGAGCGGCATGTGGTGATTGCAGGCGAGATGCTGGAGCTTGGGAATGAGGCTACGGCGCTCCACGCGGCTTGTGGACAGCGGATGGCGGAGTGTGGGGTGTCGGTGGTGGTAGGGGTGCGTGGCGTGGCGGAGTCGTTGGTAAAGGCGGCGCTGGAAGGTGGGGTGGAGGCGGTATTTGTCAGCGATGCGGAGGCGGCTGGGGAGTGGATGCAGAAGAATGTTCGGGTGGGGGATGCTGTTTTGCTGAAGGCGTCGCGCGGGGTGCGGCTGGAGCGGGCTTTGGCGGGGTTGACTGCTGAACCGGTAAGGGCGAATAGGTCTTGATTCGCTGAGGAAATTGATGCAGGGCTGGTTCGTGAGGCCTGTTAAGATAGCGATAGATTGCGGCGTTTTTGCGGGCTGTGATCGACCCGATATCGACGTGAATTAAAGGCGGAGACTTTTGCTCTATTGGCTGCTGTACCAGAAGTTGTTTCCCTACTTTCGTCTCTTTCGCATCTTTCGCTATCTGACGTTTCGGACGGTGTTTGCGAGCCTGACGGCGCTTCTGATTGGCTTGCTGATCGGGCCGTATGTGATTGAGCGTCTGCGCGAGTTTCAGATCGGGCAGTACATTCGCGAAGAGGGACCGAAGTCGCACCAGAAGAAGAGCGGGACGCCGACGATGGGTGGGGTGCTGATCTGTATTTCAATTCTGGTGCCTACGCTGCTCTGGTCAGATCTGTCGAATCCATTTGTGTGGCTGGTGACGCTTTCGACGGTGGCGTTTGGGGCGATTGGGTTTGCCGATGATTACATCAAAGTGGTTCATCAGACGAACCAGGGACTGACTGCGCGGCAGAAGCTGGGGCTGCAGATACTGGCGAGCAGTAGCGTAGCGATTGCGCTGGTGCGGATGGAGTTGCACGGTCAGTATTCGACGAAGCTGATGTTCCCGTTTCTAAAGCGGTTTCGACCTGATCTGGTGTGGGAGTGGATGGGGCACATTCCACATATGCACTGGCTGGCGTTTCTGCCGTTTGTGCTCTTCGTTGTGCTGGTGATTACGGGTGCGAGCAATGCGGTGAATCTTACGGATGGACTGGATGGACTGGCGATTGGCTGCACGATTATTGCTGCTGGTGCGCTGACGGTGTTGACGTATGTGAGCGGACACGTTGTGTTCAGCGATTACCTTGAGCTGCAGCGGATGCCGATGGTTAGCGAATTGACGGTGTTCTGCGGGGCGATGGTCGGGGCGAGTATAGGGTTTCTTTGGTATAACGCGCATCCTGCGGAGATCTTTATGGGGGATGTCGGGAGTCTTGCTTTGGGTGGTGCGATTGGAACGGTGGCGGTGACGATCAAGCAGGAGCTGTTGCTGCCGTTTATCGGCGGAGTGTTTATTCTTGAGGCGGTGAGCGTGATTCTGCAGGTGGGAAGCTATAAGCTTCGTAAGGGAAAGCGCATCTTCAAGATGGCTCCGCTGCACCATCACTTTGAGTTGATGGGGTGGTCGGAGTCGAAGGTGATTGCGCGGTTCTGGATTCTGGCGCTGATCTTTGCGCTGTTGGCGTTGACGACTTTGAAGCTGCGGTAAGAGTGGTGAAGGAATGATGGATTTGAAGAATAAGCGGGTGTTGGTGGTTGGGCTGGGGAAGTCGGGGATCTCGGCCGCTCTGTTTCTTCGGAAGCAGGGAGCACGAGTTACGGTGAGTGATTCACGGAGCGCAGTGGCGCTGGCGAAGGAGATACCGGCGCTGCTTGAAGCTGGGATCATGGTGGAGTCGGGTGGTCATGGTTTGCTGACGTTTCGGCGGCAGGACTTGATTGTGGTCTCGCCTGGTGTGCCGATGGATACTCCTGAGGTGAAGCAGGTGGTTGGGTTTGGGCTGCCTGTTATCGGGGAGTTGGAGCTTGCGAGTCGGTATTTGCAGGGGCAGATCGTCGCGATTACAGGGTCGAATGGGAAGACGACGACGACGACGCTGGTGGGGAAGATTTTGAGCGATGCTGGTTTGCCGACGCTTGTGGGCGGGAACATTGGATTGCCGGTGATCGATCTGGTGGCGAAGAGTACGGCGGAGACGACGAGCGTGCTTGAGGTTTCGAGCTTCCAGTTGGAGACGATCGAGGAGTTTCATCCGAAGATTGCGGTGGTGCTGAACATTACGCCGGATCATTTGGATCGTCATGGAAGCTTTGAGGCGTATGCCGCGGCGAAGACGAGGATTACGGAGAATCAGATCGCGGATGATTTCCTGGTGCTGAATGGGGAAGACAAAGCTACGCAGATGGTCGCGGCGAAGACGAAGGCGCAGATTTTCTGGTTCAGTGGGCGCCGGCCTATCAAGCAAGGGGCGTTTGTGCATGGCGAGAGTGTGGTGTTCCTGGGGCGGGAAGGGGGCAAGGCGGAGCCGGTGATGCCTGTAGCGGAGATTCCCCTGAAGGGTGCACATAATGTCGAGAACGTGCTGGCCGCGGTTACAGTGGCGAGATTGGCTGGTGTTCCGGCGGAGAAGATACGGGCTACGGTTGCTGCGTTCACGGCTGTGGAACATCGGCTGGAGTTCGTAAGGAGTGTTCGCGGAGTTGAGTTCTATAACGACTCGAAGGCTACGAATGTGGATGCGGCGATGAAGGCGGTGGCTTCGTTCAAGGGTGGGATTCACTTGATTCTTGGGGGCAAGGACAAGAACTCGGACTATGGGTTGATGAGCGAGCTGCTGAAGGAGCGGGTGAAGACTGTTTATACGATTGGTTCTGCTGCCGAAAAGATTGAGCGTCAACTTGCTGGAGTCGTGAAGATGGTTTCAGCGGGGACGATGCAGGTTGCTGTGGCGGATGCCGCGGTGGCTGCTGTTCCGGGCGATGTGGTGTTGCTCGCGCCGGCTTGCTCGAGCTTCGACCAGTTTGAGAACTATGAGCATCGGGGACAGGTGTTTCGGCAGCTTGTGAGCGAGTTGAGCTAAGCAACCAGCGGGATGTGACGGTATGGCGAAGAGAGTAGGGGTGGACAAGTGGCTCTTCGGAGTGGTGCTGCTGCTGGTGCTGTTTGGGCTGGTGATGGTGTTCTCGGCTTCGGCTGTGATGGCGAAGGAGAGTTTGGGCTCGCCTTATCCGTATGTGGCGAGGCAGGCGGTTTGGGCGCTGTTTGGGATGTTGGCGCTGGTCGTGCTGATGCGAGTGGATTACAGGATCTATAACAATCCCAGAGTTGTGTTTCCGGCGGTGGCGATTACGACGCTGCTGCTCGCTGGTGTGTTTGCGATGAGTGGCATGAACGGAGCGCATCGCTGGATCCGATTGGCCGGAACGACGCTGCAGCCTTCGGAGCTGGCGAAGCCGGTGATTGTGCTGTTCCTGGCGTACTTCCTGCAGACGCGGATTCACCAGATGGATGATTGGAAGGGAACGATTCTGCGGGCTGCTGCGGTGCCTGTGGTGTTCTCGGCGCTGATCCTGAAGGAGCCTGATCTGGGCACAGCGATGGTTTGCATGGCGGTGACTGCGCTGATGCTGTATCTGGCGGGCGCGAGGGTTCGGTACTTCGCGATTGGGTTCGCGCTGGCTTCTCCGTTGTTGTATTACATGCTGTTTCATGTGAAGTTCCGGCGGGACAGGATGCTGGCGTTCGTGAATCCTGAGGCCGATCCGCGAGGAACGGGATTCCACATTCTGCAGTCGCTGATCGCGGTTGGAACTGGTGGAATTCATGGGCTTGGATTGATGGAAGGTCGGCAGAAGCTGTTCTATCTGCCGGAGGTTCAGACGGACTTCATCTTTGCCAACATCTGCGAGGAGCTTGGGCTGATTGGTGCAGTGATTGTTGTCGCGCTGTTTGTTGCGCTGGCTTATCGCGGGCTGCGAGCGGCTTATCTTTCGACTGATCCGTTTGCGAGGTTTCTGGCGTTTGGGCTGACTACAGCGATCATGATTCAGGCGTTCTTCAATATGAGCGTTGTTCTGGCTCTGCTGCCTACGAAGGGAATTCCGCTGCCGTTTATCTCTTCGGGTGGGACTTCGATCTTCATTACGCTGGCTGGGATGGGCGTTTTGTTGAATGTGACTCGTGAGATCGACTGAGATGGCTTTGCGGGTTTTGGTTGCTGGTGGGGGAACTGGTGGGCATGTGATTCCGGCGCTGGCGATTGCGCGGGAGTTGAGGGATGCGTATGGGGCTGAGGTGCGGTTTGTGGGGACGGCGCGAGGGTTGGAGACTCGGCTGGTGCCTGAGGCTGGGTTTCCGCTGGAACTGATTCGTGTTGGGCAGTTGAAGGGTGTGAGCCTGGCTACGCGGGCTCGGACTTTGTTTGATCTTCCTCTGGGCGTGATGCGTTGTGTTGAGTTGCTGCGCGGTTTCAGGCCTGATGTTGTGATTGGGGTTGGAGGGTATGCTTCCGGGCCGGCGATGATGGCTGCGATTTTGCTGCGGATTCCTACGTTGGCGTTTGAGCCGAATGCTGTGCCGGGGTTGGCGAATCGGCTGGTGGGTAAGTGGGTGAATGCTGCTGCGGTGAACTTTGAGGAGACGAGGCGTTTCTTTCGGAATGCTCGTGTGACCGGGACGCCGGTGCGGCCGGAGTTTTTTTCGGTTGAGAAGACGGTGTCGGGCAAGAGGCTGCTGGTGTTCGGGGCCAGCCAGGGGGCGCGGGTTTTCAATGAGCTGGTGCCGAAGATTATGCGGCGGCTGCTTGATGCTTTTCCGGAGCTGGATGTGGTGCACCAGACTGGGGCGCGGCATGGGGGGTCTACGGTTGAGACGTATAAGCGGCTCGGCGTTGGGTTTGAGCGGTTGGTGGTGACTCCGTATCTGGATGACATGCCGAAGCAGTTTGGAGATGCGGACCTGATCCTTTGCAGGAGTGGCGCGAGTTCTGTCGCCGAGCTGGCTGCGGCGGGTAAGGCTGCGGTGCTGGTGCCGTTTCCGCAGGCGGCGGATGACCACCAGAGGAAGAATGCCGATGCGTTTGTGGCGGCTGGGGCGGCTGAGCTGATCGTTGAGGCTGAGTTGAGTGAGGAGCGGCTGCTGGGGGTGTTGTTTGAGTTGCTGGGTGATGATGGGCGGCGGGCCGAGATGGGACGGAGGGCTCGTGGGTTGGCGCACCCGGAGGCGGTGCCGGAGATTGGATTGATGGTGGTTGGGCTGGTTGGCCGGAGTCGGTGATGTACCCCCTTGGGGGTATGGAGACGTAAGTTGCTTATATTCAGCGAGTTACGGTTGCGGGTTGGGGTCAAAATCGTCATTCTAAATGGTTTACGGGTAAATTCGTCTTTCTAAAGGGGTTATGGGTTAATAGTGAAAGCCCCGGCTTTGGCCGAGGCTTTTTTGATCTCTAATTTAATTGTAGTGGGTTGGAGATAACTCATTTGCAATGGGGATGTTGTTTGTTTTGTTGTGGTTAAGTGATTTTGGGATTTGACATGTGTTTTTGCTGTGGTTTTTGAAAATATTTCTGTAAGTGACTTATTTTGTGGGGGTTGTTGGATTCAAGGAAAACGGATCGCGCTTTGCGCGATTGCCCACTCATGCGATGAAACTGCATGAATGGGGCACCCATTTGTGATTTGGAAAAAGAATGGGCTGAGGATGGATTCCTCAGCCCGTTTGGTTTTTGTGATGCTTGGGTTAGCGGTGTCCGCCGTGGGAGCCGCCGCCACCACCACCACCGTGGAAGCCTCCTCCGCCGCCACCGCCATGGAAGCCTCCTCCGCCGTTGCTGCCCATGCTGCCGCCGTGGAAGCTGTTGCCGCCGCCGGCGCTCATGGTGTTGCCGTGGAAGCCTCCTCCGTAGCCGCCTCCGTTGCTGCCGCTGAAGCTTTGGCGGGGCTGGGAGTTCATGGCGTAGCTACGGCCCTGAGCAACTTGAGCGGGTGCGCTGCTACGGTATCCGTTGCTGTAGTTCGCCGCTCCATTGTAGGAAGGACGAACGGCGCTATTGCCGAAGCCTCCATAGTTGGTGCGGTTTACAGGGCTCTGATTGCCAGCGAAGTTTGAGCCGCGATTGGCGGTGAAGTTCGATTCGCGGTTGGAGCCAGCAAAGTTGGAGGCCGTGTGGTTTCCTGCGAAATTAGAGGCTCCATGATTGCCTGCGAAGTTAGAGACTCCATGATTGCCGCCTACGAAAGATCCGCGGTTGCCGCCGTTGAAGCCAGCGCGTGCATAGCTAACTCCGCCAGGACGTCCGTTGAAACCGTTGTAAGGATGGTTGTAGACGTAGCCGCCGCGCCAGCCGATGTTGTTGTAGCAGCGGTTGTACCAGAAATGGCCACCGCCCCAATATCCGCCGTAGAAGCCGGTGCCGAAGTAGCCGAAGCCGTAGTTGATGCCGCCGTAGTAGCCGATGGTCGGGCCCCAGTATCCGGCGTTCCAGAAGTAGCCGCCGGGACCGTAGCCCCAGTAGCCGGGAGTCCAAAGGGCGTTGACGTAGGGAGGTGTGACCCAGGCGCCATCGACCCACTCATAGCCGTCGCCGGTCCAGGCCCAGTAGCCGGGAGTCCAGATGTAGCCGTCGCCGGGGGCGGCGGGCTGGTCGTAGACAGGGATGGCGGGAGGCGCGACGGCAACAGAGACAAAAACGCCTGCATGCGCCTTTGCGGGAACCATAAAGAGAGCTCCGGCAAGAACTGCAGCGCCGATTGATTTTTTGAATAACCTGGTGAATTTCATCAATTTACCTTCCTGTCGCTCCTTCGTTTTGTCCCAGCTTTCAAGGACTTCGCGGAGTGGCGAGGACTGAGGTTCCCGCCCGGCTTTCCTGTTCGTCTTCCGGATCGGGCACTCATTCTATTAGACACAAGGTGGCGGGATTTGTTGCATCTCTCGCATCCCGCAGTTGTGATTGAGGTTAGACAATAAACCGTTTATTTGCCGGTGAAAAGGGATTTTGGACACATGGTGTGAACCCCTTTGTTTCCATCAACTAGTTGGGTGATATCCACGTCGCAGGCGACCGAGATGAGGGCGTATGCCTCTTCGCGTGTGAGGCGGGGGTGGTCGGACATCTGCTCGGATAGGAAGGTGATCATGTTGCGGACTGAGATCTCGGTTGCTTTGGTGAGGTCTTCGTCGAAGCCCATGGAGATGTATTGGGTGGGGGTTTCGGCGCGGGGCCAGAGGAGGGGTGAGTCGCCATCCTTCTTTTTGTGGACGATGAACTGGAAGGTGCCGGTGAGCTGGGTTTCGAGGGCGGTGATGTCGACTTCGCCGTTGCCTTGTCCTGCGTGGCCGTCGCCGGCTTCGAAGAGAGCTCCTTTAATTTGGACGGGGATGAAGAGGGTGGTTCCTTCGACGAGCTCCTTGTTGTCCATATTCCCGGCGTGGGTTCCTGGAGGGGCGGAGTTGAGCTTGCCTGCAGCTTCGGGCGGGGCGATACCCATGCTGCCGAAGAAAGGATGTAGCGGTATGGTGATGCCGGGGGAGAAAGCGGCGGTCATCTTCTTGAGATCGAGTGGGATGGTCTTGGAGAAGTTGTTGGGGAAGTCTTTGGCGAGGAAGCCGTTTTTGCTGGTTCCGTTGCAGGCCCAGGGGACGTCGATGTGGATCTTCTGGATGCGGACTTCGAGGACGTCGCCAGGTTCGGCTTCGGCGATGGCGATGGGGCCAGTTAGGATGTGGCCGCCGGGGCCTCGGTCGGCGGCAGGGACTTTGTCGTAGATTGTGCGGACGTAGTCGGGGATGTCGGCGGCGGGGATGCCGCGGGCTTCGAGGCGAGAGGGTTGGCCACAGGTGGAGAGGGTCTGGATGGTGACGGTATCGCCGGAAGCGATGGAGAGGACGGGTTTCGCCTGGGACCAGTAGTATCCCCAGGCTACGGTGGTGGGCGTGGCGAGGAGGGTGTGGGTCTGTTGGGCGAGGGCGAGAGGCGAGAGGAGGGTGGCGGCGCAGACGGCGGCAGAGCGGAAGAGTGCGGGGGGCATGATTTTTTGTACAGCATGGGGTGGGTACAGGCATACGACTAACTGATACATTGGAAAATTGAGGCCTGTTGACGGATTAGTTAATCGGGCCACGATCCCTAGAGATTTTTGAGAGCGAGTCACACCTATGTTTGTCCCGGGTCATTTTCTGTTTGCGCCGACGCAGCGCATTCACTTTATCGGTATTGGCGGGATTGGGATGAGTGGGATCGCGGAGATCCTGCTGACGATGGGGTATTCGGTCTCGGGGAGCGATCTGAAGAGGTCGGCGGCGACGGAGCGGTTGGTTGGGCTTGGGGCTCGGATTTTTGAGGGCCACATAGCATCGAATGCTTCGGCGAGCGATGTGGTGGTGACAAGCTCGGCGGTGAGCAAGACGAATCCTGAGGTGATCGAAGCGCATTCGCGAAAGATTCCGGTGATTCAGCGGGCGGAGATGCTGGCGGAGCTGATGCGGCTGAAGTATGGGATTGCCGTGGCCGGGATGCATGGGAAGACGACTACGACGAGCATGATTGCTGCGGTGCTGGCGGGTGGTGGGCTCGATCCTACCGTGGTGGTGGGCGGGCGGGTGAATGCGCTGGGGTCGAATGCGCGGCTGGGGAACTCACAGTACCTGGTGGCTGAGGCGGATGAGAGCGACCGGTCGTTTTTGAAGCTTTCGCCGGTGCTGGGTGTGGTGACGAATCTGGATCGCGAGCATATGGATTGCTATCGCGATATGGCGGATGTGGAGGGGGCGTTCGTTGAGTTTATGGACCGGATTCCGTTCTATGGGGCGACTACAGCTTGTATCGACAATGCTCTGTTGCGGGCGGTGCTGCCGCGGGTGAGGCGCAAGGTCTATACGTATGGCGAAAGTGTGGATGCGGATTTTCGAGTGCAGATGCTGGATCGGGAGGATGGGTGCCACTCGCGGTTTGAGGTGAATTACAAGGGGCTGGTGCTGGGGCCGTTTCGGCTGCATGTTCCGGGGAAGCATAATGTGCTGAATGCTGCGGCTGCGGTGGCTGTTGGCGTGCAGCTTGGTGTGGCTCCGGAGCAGATTGCTGTGGGGTTGGAGAGCTTTCGCGGGGTGGATCGGCGGTTTCAGATAAAAGGCGTTGTGGGTGGCGTGACCGTGGTGGATGACTATGGGCATCATCCGACTGAGATTGTGGCTACGCTGAAGGCAGCGCGGGAGTGCGGGTATGAGCGGGTGCATGTGCTGTTTCAGCCGCATCGGTTTTCGCGGACTCGGGATTTGATGGCGGAGTTTGCCAAGGCGTTCAAGGACGCGGATACGGTGCAGGTGCTGGATATATATGCGGCTAGTGAGGAGCCGATTGAAGGTGTGTCGGCGGAGGCGCTGGTGAAGGCGATTGGAACTAAGGGGGTGGGGTATGCGACTTCGCTGGAGGCGGGTGTCGGGGCTCTGGTGAAGGAGGCGAGGGCGGGGGATGTGATTTTGACGCTCGGGGCGGGGAGTGTTTCGCATGCGGGTGGAATGGTGATGGAGGAGTTGGGTGTGAAGGGGTAGAGAAAGCGGTTCGTGCTGCGCACGAATGCCCACTCATGCGATGAAACCGCATGAATGGGGCACCCGGTTTTGAGGGTACCGCGGAGGTTCGGTGGTGCGAAGGTGGGATTGTCAGGATGGTGTGGGGCGGTTAGGTTGCCCGTACGGAGTTAGGTTATTGGTGCGTTCCTGAAAGGGTACGCCTTGGAGATGAGAGGCTGGATGGGATTATTTGCAGGATATAGTCAGGGTGGCGATTCTCGCGACCTTGCTCAGGTTTGCGAAATAGCAATGGATCTTCGAAGCGTGGGACGTCAGTGCTAGAGACGCCTGTGCAGGACTATGCTTCAGAGCCGGTGACGCCGCGCAGAGGTGCGGTGACGCCGAGGAGAACGCTGCGTCGAGATCTGAGCGATGATTTCGCTGACGATTTTGAGGATGTAGATGTTCCTGCAAGAAGACGGCAGGGTGGCACGCGGATACGGTTTCGTGGGCTGCCGACGACGAAGGGCGGAAGGATTGCCGCAGTCGTGGCTGTTCTGTTTCTGCTGGGTTTTTGCTTCGCGGCGGTTATGCTCGCGCGGGATTTGCTGATGCATGATGACCGGTTTGTGATTCAGTCGTCGTCCTCGATTGAGATTGAAGGGAATAGCCATCTGACTCATGCGCAGTTGCTGAGCATCTTTGGCGGCGATGTGGAGCGGAATATCTTTACGGTTTCGCTGGAGGAGAGAAAGACGGAGCTGGAACGGCTGCCCTGGGTGGAGCATGCGACGGTGATGCGGCTGCTGCCGAATCGGATGCGGGTGTCGATTACGGAACGGACGCCGGTGGCGTTTGTGCGGCAGGGAAATCATATCGGGCTGGTGGATGCGAATGGCGTGCTGCTGGATATGCCGACGGATGCACCTGCTACAACGCACTACTCGTTTCCTGTGGTGACGGGGATTGGCGGGGATGAGCCGCTTTCGACGCGGGCCGCGCGGATGAAGATCTTCGAGTGGTTTACGTCGGAACTGGATGCGGATGGGGAGCAGATCTCTCAGAAGCTGAGCGAGGTGGACCTGTCGAATCCGGAGGATGTGAAGGCGTTGATTCCGGATCATGCTTCGGATGTGCTGGTGCACTTTGGCGAAGAGAATTTTCTGGATCGGTACAGGAAATATGAAGCGCATCTGGCGGAGTGGAGGGCGCAGTATCCGAAGCTGTCGGCTGTCGATATGAGGTACGAGAGGCAGGTGGTGTTGGAGACCGGGCCTGTGCCGGCGGTGGCTTCACCCGCGGCGACTAATTTTACGGAGCCCTCGGCGGATGCTCCGGTAGCGGCTTCGGTGGCTCAGCCTCCAGTGGTGAAGGCTAAGGCTCCGGTAAAGCCGAGGCCGGGGGCGCATGCTTTGCACCAGGGTGCTAAGGCTGCGGCAAAAAAGAACAATGCCGCGGTGAGGGCTCATTCGAGTGGTGTGAAGCACACTGAAACGCCGGGTGTGGTCCGGCAGCCGCAATTTCATCCTCCGCAGGTGGTCAAGCCATGAACCAGAGACAGGACAACCTGATAACTGTGCTGGACGCCGGAAGCACGAAGAGCTGTGTGCTGGTGGCCGAGTTGCAGGACGGTGTGCTGCGCTATCGCGGGCATGGGGTGGAGCCCTCGAAGGGCATGAGGAAGGGTTTGATCGCGGAGCTTGGACCTGCTGCTGAGGTGATTAATCGGGCGGCGCTGACGGCGGAGAGAACGGCTAAGGCGGGGATTGAGACGGCGGTGGTTGGGATTGGCGGGACGCATGTGCGCGGGATCAACTCGCGAGGCGGCATCAGTATGGGCAGCCGGATGCGCGAGATTACACGCGAGGAGGTTCGGGCGGCCGTGGATAGGGCGCGGAGTGTGGCGCTGCCTCCTGACCGTGAGGTGCTCCACCTGTTGCCGCAAGAGTTCATTCTGGACGACCAGCCGGGGATTCACGATCCAGTGGGGATGGTCGGGAACAAGCTCGAGGTGAATCTGCACCTTTCGACGTGCTCGGGTGGGGTGGCGCAGAGCGTGATTACGTGCGCGAACCGGGCGGGGCTCGAGGTGATGGATACGGTATATGAGGGGATTGCGGCTGCTGAGGCGGTACTGAGCGCCGATGAGCGGGAGTTGGGCGTCTGTATGGCTGATATCGGGTCGAGCACGACGGAGCTGGCGGTGTTCTTCGAGGGATCGATTGCGCATACGGCGGTGCTACCGATTGGTGGTGACCATTTCACGAATGATCTTGCGGTGGGACTGCATGTGACGGTGGAAGAGGCCGAGTACCTGAAGAAGACGTATGGGCATTGCGTGGTGACCGCGGTGCCGCAGTTGAACGAGATTGAGGTGGGTGGAGATCTTGCGATTTCGGGCGGTCAGCCGGCGAGGATGGTTCGGCAGAGATTTCTGGCGGAGATATTGGAGCCGCGGGCGCGGGAGCTGTTTACGATGCTCCGGGATAATCTGCGACAGGGCGGGGTGCTGGAGGCCCTGGGAGCGGGCTGCGTGATAACGGGTGGTGGCGCGATGATGTCGGGGCTGCTGGATAACGCAGAGAGCCTGCTACGGGTTCCGGCGCGGATCGGGTATCCGGTTCCGCTGTCGCGGATGCCGGAAGAGCTGGCTAAACCGGAGTTTGCGGCGGCGATCGGGATGCTGCTATATACGCATCGGACTCAGGTTAGGAAGGCCAGTGAAGAGCAGGGCCTGAAGGCGAAGCTAAAGGCTATCTTTGCGGGCAGCTTCTAAGGGTACGCTCTGAAGTGCTGTGGAAAAGTAGACCGGCGACGCTACAAATCGCCCTTTCCGGCGACCGCATAAGGCACAGATCAGGGGTGGGTTCCTGCTGTGTTTGGTCGACATATTCACAAAATCCTGATGCAAACACTAAAAAGCACTGCCGGAGGTTTACGCCCGGGAAGTCCTCTGCGTTTTCCAGAGGGCCGGTTTGCTCCCTAAAGGTTGAAGGAGTGAAGGTTAAGGCTGAGTTACAAATTTCACCCGGGTGGGTGCTGCAAAATAGCGATTTTACTGGGGATTTCGACGGTTCAAACGATTTAGGTTGACAGTCGTTATTTGTGTCATGTAAATGCTCTAAGGTCACACTGAATCGATTTAGGTTGTCGGCTGATTGGGCCCAGGCCTGAATGACCCAGGCCAATGGGAAGCTAGCGTTGCGATACAAGAAGATGCGGATATGTATCTGAGTTGAAAAATGTATCTGCGAAACGAATGTTTTTGGAGGCAGTATGAAATTAGAACGGTTACAACAATACCGAAGAGAGCCGTGGAGCTATGCTCGGCTTATTTTGGCGCTGATCGTCGCGTCGTTTCTGGTATTGCTGCCCTCGGCGTATGCCCAGGTGTCGGCAACTATCAATGGAACGGTCGTTGATGGCACAGGTGCCGTTATCCCAGATGCAACTGTTACAGTCACAAATGAGGCCACAGGCCAGAAGCGTGATACGGTCAGCAACGGTGAAGGATACTTCGCATTTCCGGCGTTGTTGACGGGAAGCTACTCTTTGAGGATTGAAGCCAAGGGCTTCAAGACCTTTGTACAGAACAGCATTCCGCTAAGCGCGGGCGATGTTCGTAAGATTCCTAATCTCGTTCTTGCCATCGGGCAGACGGGCGAGACGGTCACGGTTGAAGCGGGGAGTGCACAGATCATTCCCGTGGAAAACGGGCAGCGCGCGGCGATTCTTGACTCCAAGGACATCCAGCAGCTGGCGATCCAGGGACGTAACCTTTCAGAGTTGCTGAAGGTGCTTCCTGGTGTGACGAGCGTAGGAAATGGCTTGCAAAACGGAGCGGGGTTCGATCCTACGGTCGTGGGCGTAAGTGCGAGCGCGGTTGGTAATGGTTTGAATGCGAACGGCGCGCCGAACCGCGGCGGTACGAGCCAGTTCTCAGACGGCGTGGACGTGGACGATCCGGGTTGCAACTGCGCCTCGGTCTCGATCCTCAACCCTGATATGACGCAGGAGGTCAGCGTACAGACCTCGAACTTTGGCGCCGACGCACCACGCGGACCGGTGGTCATCAATTCGATCAGCAAGTCCGGCGGCGACAAATATCATGGCGAAGGCTATTTCTACGCCAGAAACGATGTTTTGAACGCCAACGACTGGCAGAGCAACCATGCGGGAACTGCCAAGGGCAGTGCCCACTACTACTATCCCGGCGGCAACTTTGGCGGGCCGGTACCGTTTACCAAGGACAAGCTTCTCTTCTGGGTTGGCTACGAGCGCATCCTCCAGAACACCGGTAACTCGAACCGTCTGCAGTCGTTCATTCCGACGCCTGACATGATGGCTGGTAACTTCACCAACACCGCAGCGAACGTTGCTTTCTGCGGCGGCAAGAACCTTGATACCAAGTCAACGAACGGTTGCAACGACCTTACAGGTACAGTCCTGCCGGATGGTTCGATCGTCGGTCAGGGTAGCAGGGCGGCTGGTATCATTCCGACCGAGTTCCTCGATCCGGGTGCGAAGTCGCTGGCGAGCTTCTGGCCTACGGCCAATGCGGACCCACTCACGACTCCTGGTGGATACAACTACAACCAGGTGATCCCCGGAACTCACAACGGCTACTTGTTCCGCACCCGTGTGGACTATCACATGAGCGATAGGACGAGCTTCTTCGTCTCCTATCAGTACGGGCAGGACTCGGCTCCGTCGCAGGGCAACGGAGCGCACATCTACTGGACGCCGGGAAACTCCGTACCGTATCCAGGGGGTGGACTGATCAGCTCTGCGTATTCGAAGGCTCTTGCAGGCCACTTTACCCACGTGTTCAGCCCGACGCTCACGAATGAATTCATCGCGAGCTGGGGCTTTGGCAACTTCCCGGTGGGCCCGTCGAACGCATCGGCAGCATACCGTTCGACGCTTGGTTATCCCACCACCTACGGGACTGTCTTCAATGCGAAGTCTCCTTTGATTCCGTCTTACAGCAGCGCTGGAACACTGACGTTCCCGGACTTCTCGCAGGCGGACATCTTCGAGACGGGCGGAAAGTATCTCGTCCGCAAGGAGATGCCAGCTTTCGCTGATGATCTGTCGAAGGTCATTAAAACCCACACGCTCAAATTCGGTGTCTTTACTGAGAATGTAGGAAATATCCAGGGCGGTTCGTTCTCTCCGAATGGAAACTTCAGCAACTTCAACGCGGGCGGCACTGTGCCTAACAATGTTTATTGTGGTGCCGTGGTTTGCTCAAATGGCTCAACTGGCAATCCGCTCGGATCTCCGAACAACCCAACTGCCAACTTCGTGATGGGAGTTGCCACTGGTTACAGTGAGAACAATAAGGCTCCTATCAGCGATATGGCCTACCAGACGTTCTCGTTCTACGGTAACGACACGTGGAAGGCTTCAAGGCGTTTGAGCGTTGAGTATGGTATTCGTTTCGACCACCTTGGCCACTGGTATGACCGTCAGGGCACGGGCCTTGCCGTGTTTATGCCGAGCCTTGTCGCCTCTGATCGTGCATCGGGCAAGCTGAATCCCGGCGTGTACTGGCACGGTATCAACCCCGGCATTCCGAAGAGCGGTTCTCCGGATCGCTTCCTCATGGTCTCTCCGCGATTTGGACTCTCCTATGACCTGTTTGGCACAGGAAAGACCGTTCTTCGTGGCGGTTGGGGTACCTACCGGTTTGCCGACCAGTACAACGATCCCACGGGCGCACTGTCGACAGCTCAGAGCATCCTGAGTTATGGGTTGCCTGGCCAAAAGAGCGTTCTGATCTCGCAGATCAGCCCCGCGCTCAATACCGGCGGGAGCAGTGTCAACGGTGGTGTGAACGCCATGGATCCAACCGACTACGGAATTCCACGGACCCGTAGTTACAACTTCACCATCTCGCAACAGGCACCCTGGAACTCTCTACTCGAGGTCGCGTACGTTGGAAGCAGCAGCGACAAGATCTTCATGGGCGGTGAGACGATCTCTGGCAGTGGCTTCGGCAGCTTCACGGACCAGAACAAGGTTCCGCTGGGCGCGTTCTTCAAAGCTGATCCAGCGACCACTTTCGTTTCCCCGAACCCGGAGAAACTGTCGCAAGGCCCGAACGGGACTACCCTTCCGAACAAGACGGCTGATTTCCGCCCATTTGGCACGGCCTACGGAGATAACTCGATCAACGTCAGCACGCACGTTGGTTACACGAACTACAACGGCCTCCAACTGAGCTGGGTCAAGCGGTCGGAGCGTCTTACCTATAACCTGAACTACACCTGGTCGAAGTCGCTAGGCACAGGTCAGCAGATTGATCCGTTCACGGTGCGCGGCAACTATGGCATTTTGGCAATCGATCGCCCCTATGTCTTCAACGCGTCGTACTCCTATAACTTCCTGAATGTGTACAACGGTGAGTCTCGCCTGCTGCGTGGTGCGGCTAACGGTTGGACAGTTTCAGGCATCACGACGTGGCAGTCGGGCAATAACCTGCAGGCGGCTGGCCAAAACAATCCGAACTTTTTCCTTACGATCACCGGACTTAGCCAGAACACTTACTTCGGTACAAATGCATCGAAGCTGATTATGCCTGTGTTGACCTGCGATGCAGGTGCTCACCTTGCTGATAAACAGAGAATCAACGCGGCTTGCTTAGCAGCGCCGGCGATTGGCTCGAATGGACCGCGGAACCTTCCGTACTACAGGAACGCGGACTTCTTCGATACCGATCTTGCTGCATACAAGACGTTCCACATCACTGAGGGTCATACGATCCAGTTCCGTGCATCTGCATTCAACTGGGTCAACCATCCTCTTTCTCAGTTCAGTGGCAACAATCAGCTGACACTGCACTACAACAACGATCTGACCGTGAATACGTCGTCGAACTCGAAGACTCTTGGTTTCCTCGATACCAAGACCGGCGGGCATAGCCAACGCATCATGGAGCTTGCACTGAAGTACAACTTCTAACCTGATGGCGATGAGTGGGTGGTCGAAAGGCTGCCTCACTCGTCGCTGATCGCGTGAGATGTTGAAAGATCAACAACGGTAGCGAAGGGTTTCGGCCCTTCGCTATACTTTTTGTGATGTCGGAACGGTTGCTGTTGACAGAGAATCTTCGAGAAAATGCAGTACGCCGAAGCCAATGGCGCCACTGGATGGGAATGGCTGTGATCGCGGTGGGGCTTGCGAGCGCAGGGCTATGCGTGGGGCAGACCAAAACCAGACCTGCGAAGCAATCGGGAAAAACTGAACAGCCCTCGGTCCAGCAGTCGGGCGAGCTGCAGCAACGGTATGATGCGGCACAGCAGGCTCAGTCGTCGGGAGACATGGCGCGGGCGACCGAGGAGTACCAGAGGTTTCTGGAGGGAAGTCTTCGGTGGCTGGCGGAAGGGCATCTTCGGATTGGTGATTATCCTGGGGCCGAGAGACTCTTTGAAGAAGCGCTGGCACTAGGACAAGCGGATGGGAACGATGAGTTGCGCTTGAGGTTTGCAGAGGCTGCTCTGGAGGCCCGCGATACTGCGAAGGCCAGGGCGCTTGCTGAAGCGGTCCTGGTCAACAATCCGAAGAGTGCGGAAGCTCGGTTGATTGCGGGAGAGGCGTTGCTGAAGAGCAACGAGAATGAGCTGGCACGGAAGCAGCTTGAGGCTGCGGTTGCGCTTGATCCGAGCTACAAGGATGGGCTTGCGCTGGCGACGGCTTATCTGGCGCTGGCGGATACCAAAGATGCCGAGACTCTATTTGCTGAGATGGCGAAGGGCTTTGGTGATAACGCTGCGATGCATTTGGATTTTGGGCGGGCTTATGGGGAGGCTGGTTATCCTGATAAAGCTATCGTCGAGTTTGAAAAGGCCATTGCTCGCGATGGGACGCTGCCGGAGGCTCACTATGGGCTTGGCGCGTCGTACATGCTGAGCCAGGGCGAGGTGGGATATCCGCGAGCGATCGAGGAGTTCAATCGGGAGTTGGCGTTGCATCCGGATGACTACTTCAGCCTTGCGCAGCTTGGCAATATCGCGCTGACCCAGCATCGGCTTGAGGATGCGGAGTCGTATTTGAAGCGGGCGGTGAGTCTTGATCCACGCAACCCGGATAATCCACTGTTGCTGGGGCAGGTGTATCTGCAGATGAAGAAGTTGCCGGAGGCGGAGCAGGCTTTTCGCAAGGCGATAGAGCTGACGACTGATGTGTCGCGAAACCACTACCAGGTGCAGCGGGCGCACTACCTTTTGGGACGGGTGCTGGTGCAGATGGGCCGTGCGGATGATGCGAAACAGGAGATGCAAATTTCGGCTGATTTGTTGAAACAGAATTTGCAGCTCGATCAGGCGAGATTGAAAGGTGCGCCGATGGGCGAGAGCGCCGGGGCACCGCCGATGAGTAGTCAGCCGAAGCAAGTTGTTTTCGATGCGAAGGCAGAGCAGGAGATGAAGGCGCTTACCTCGCAGGTTTCGGGTGCGTTGGCTGATAGCTACAACAACCTGGGGGCTATTGCTGCGGGGAATAATGAGTTTGCGACGGCGACGGGGTATTTTGAGAAGGCCGCACGGTGGAATCCTTCGCTCGATGGGCTTGATTACAACTGGGGCAGGGCTGCATTTTCGGGAAAACTTTATGCGCAGGCGATTCCTCCGTTGAAGCGGTATCTCGCGGCGCATCCGGAGGAGCAAGGTGCGCGGAATGTTCTCGGCGTGAGTTTTTTTATGCAGAAGGATTATGCTGCTACAGTTGCGACGCTTCAGCCGCTTGAGGCTTCGCTGGGGAATAATCCGCAACTGGCTTACATCTATGCTCAGGCATTGGTTCAGACGGGAGACTATGCTCACGGGCTGGTGAGATTGCAGGCGCTGTCAAAGGCAAATCCTGGAGTTGGGGAGATTCATCGATCGTTGGGTGAGGCGTACGCCGCGCAAGGGGAGTATCAGCAGGCGACGGATGAGCTGCGCTCTGCGCTTCAGTTGAACGCTGAGGACAAGGAGGCGAAAGACCAGTTGGCGCTGGCGCTGACGCACCTTGAGAAGAAGGGTGAGGCCGTCCATCCGTAATCCTATGATCTCGAAAACTATTCTTTGCGCCGCAGTGTTGTGGTTTGCGTCGACTTTCGCAACCGCGCAAACTGCGGCAGGTGCGCCTATCCGGTTTCGTGATGTCGGGCCTCAGGCAGGGCTGACTACGGTGCCTCATTCCGCTCCAGTGAAGCAGTATCTGGTCGAGATGATGGGAGGCGGGGTGGCGTTGTTCGACTGCGATAACGATGGCAAGCTCGACATTGTTACGGTGAACGACTCTACGGTCGACAACTATTTGAAAGGCGGGGACCTGATGGTTACGCTCTACCATCAGGACACTGGGCAGAATGGGCCAGTCCACTTCACGGATGTAACGGCAGCGTCGGGGCTATCCGTGCGCGGCTGGGGAATGGGCGTGGCTGTGGGCGACTTTGATAACGATGGTCTGCCTGATCTTTTTGTAACGGGCTATGGCCACAATGTGCTCTATCGCAATCTTGGCGGGTGCAAGTTCGAAGATGTGACGGCGAAGATGAAGATCGCTGGAGGTGGCTTCAGCGTGGGCGCTGCGTGGGCCGACTACGATCGCGATGGGAAGCTCGATCTCTTTGTGTCGCGCTATGTGAACTCTGATATTCACCATCTGCCGCAGCCGGGTGAGAAGGGATTTCAGTATCAGGGGCTGTCCATGGAGGTCCCTGTTCTTAATGGAGAGACGGACCTGTTGTTTCACAATACGGGCGCCGGTTTTGAAGAGGTCTCGCAGAAGGCCGGGGTCGATAATCCCGACAAGCGGCTTGGCATGGGTGTGGTGTGGGCTGATTATGACCATGATGGCTGGCCCGATCTATTCGTCACGAACGATATGGGGCCGAATTTTCTTTATCACAACAAACATGATGGGACGTTTGAAGAGATTGGATTGCTGACCGGAACTGCGCTGAGTCCAGAGGGCCGCTCGATGGGGAACATGATGGCGGACTTTGCGGACTACGACCGCAATGGATCGCTGGACCTCGTGGTGACGCGGTATGGATATCAGCCGATGAGCCTGTACAAGAATGAGAGCTTCGAGACGGGCTTTACGGACGATGCATTTGCGGCCGGGCTTACTAAGCCGGGCAATCAGCTTGTGGCTTGGGGCGGAGGCTTTGCCGATTTCGATAATGATGGCTGGCCGGATATCTTTGTCGCGAATGGAAATGTTACTTCGATGGTCGACAGTCTGCCGCATGAGCTGAAGTATCGCGAACCTATCCAGCTCTTTCGCAATGAGGCCAACGGAACGTTTACGGAGATGGCCAATGCCGCCGGGTTGAATGATGGGCCGCTGCAATCCCGCAGGGGTGTTGCATTTGGCGACGTCAACAATGACGGAAACGTGGATGCAGTGGTTTATAACTTGGGCGGGCCACCTTCGCTTTTTCTGAATGAGACAAGAAATGCCGGACACCGAGTGCTGTTCCGTCTTGTGGGGACAAAGAGCAACCGCTCGGCGATTGGTGCGCGCGTGACGGTTACGACGAGCAAGCTGACGCAGATCGATGAAGTCCGAGGTGGAGGGAGCTACCTGTCTTCAAGCGATCAGCGGCTTCACTTTGGGCTCGGTTCGGATGCGGTCATGAAGCAGGTCCAGATTGAATGGCCGAGCGGCTTTGTCGAGAAGATTCCCGATGTCGCGGCGGACAAGATCTATACCGTTGTGGAAGGGAAGGGGATTACGCAGGCGGACAAGTTCAACTCCCCTGTTGCCTCGATGCCCACAAAAGATGCGAAGACCGCTGGCAATTAAAGCAGCTAAGGCTGAACCAGCGTTGGTACGGGCAGTGGAAAACGCGGTTCCTTTGTTTGGTTGGGAGGTGTCAGAATTAAGGGAGCCTAAGGAGTACTGATTTCATGCCCAATCTGCCTGACGACGACATTCGCATTCACTACCACGACGAGATTCCGCATGGCGCGAAGATCAAGGTGATCGGCGTTGGTGGCGGCGGAAATAACGCCGTGAATCGCATGATTGCGGCCAACGTTGAAGGCGTCGAGTTTATTGCGGCGAATACGGATGTGCAGGCGCTGCAGGTGTCGAACGCGCCGGTGAAGCTCCAGTTGGGCGTGAAGTTGACGAGCGGATTGGGCGCGGGCGCGAATCCTGATGTGGGGCGGCGTGCGGCGCTTGAGGATTCGGACAAGATCATCGAGGCGCTTGAGGGCGCGGACATGGTGTTTGTGACGGCGGGACTGGGCGGAGGTACGGGGACGGGTGCGGCTCCGGTGATTGCCAGCCTGGCGAGTGAGATGGGCGCATTGACGGTGGCGGTGGTTACGCGGCCGTTTGCGTTTGAAGGCAAGCGACGGATGATGCAGGCCGAGCGCGGCATGCAGGAGCTGCTGGAGTCGGTCGATACCGTCATCGTGATTCCGAATGAGAAGCTGCTGGCTGTGGCGAAGGATGCTGGATTCTTTGAGAGCTTCCGGATCGCGGACGATGTGTTGCGGCAGGGCGTGCAGGGGATCTCGGACATCATTACGATTCCGGGTGTGATCAATCGCGACTTTGCCGACGTGAAGACGACGATGGCCGGAATGGGATATGCGGTGATGGGCACGGCGATGCGTTCGGGCCAGAACCGCGCGGTGGAGGCTGCGATGGCGGCCATGGCTTCGCCTCTGCTGGAGGCGGGAGCGATTGATGGAGCGCGCGGAATTCTGATCAACATTACGGGATCGAGCAGCCTGAAGCTGAGTGAGGTGAATGAGGCCTCGACCATTATTCAGAATGCGGCGCATGAGGATGCGAATATCATCTTCGGCGCGGTGCAGGACGAGTCGATGGGCGATGAGGTGAAGATTACTGTCATTGCGACCGGTTTCAAGCAACAGGAGATGCCGCAGCGGCGCGAGAGAATGCTGGCGGAGGCGACGCTGCCGACGATGCGGTATGACGTACCGATTGCTCCACGAGTGACCAATGCACGGGCGGCTGCTCCGAAGTTTGCGAGTGAGGTTGTGCCAGAACCCGTCGTCGCGGCTGCGTCGGTGGTCGAGACGAAAGAGGTTGCTCCTGTAGTGGAGGCGAAGGCTGTGGAGGCTAAGGCTTCGCCGGAACTGGTACCGGTGCCGGCTTCCGTGTTTGACGATGATTTTTTCAAGGCACATTCGTCGCGGGAAGAGGCAGCTGAGACGACGATGCCGGAACGTTATCGCGAGCCGGCTCACGTTGGCGTAGCGGCACACGTCCATCAGGAAGATAATCGGAGTGTTCTAGAACCTTCGGGCCGGGTGCCGGTGTATGGTGCACCAGTAGCGGTTTCTGCGGATCATACGGAGCCGGATGAGTTGGATATTCCAGCATTTTTGCGGCGCGGCAACTAGGTAACTAAACAATAGCCAGTATTATGCCGATAGGATGACTGATCCGTCTGTGTCATTGCGTACAATGGAGATGGGTGAGAGTATTTTGATCCTAATAGGGATTTGTGTTTTTTGGGAAAGGAGGCAACCTGGTGTCTAACTTATTGAAGATGCTTGGCGTGCTCCTTCTCAGCGTGGCTGTGGGCGCTGGCGCTACGACCACGACCTCGAAAAAACATGCGAGCGGAACGGTTCACTCGACAAAAACTAAGGAAAAAACTAGTACTTCGCGTACGCACACGGCTGCAACTTCGAAGGTCGTTGTGCACAGGCGTGGGCATGGGGCGAAGGCAAAGCTGGCGGTTCGGCGGTCACGATATCAGGAGCATTTTTCGGCTAGCTCCTTTGCCGATAATCTGACGCTGGGTGATGTGACTGAGGGTGAAGATCCGGTCGTGCGTGCGGCGGCTATTGAGGCGCTGGGGAACATGAATGGCACGGCTGTGGCCATCAATCCTGATAACGGGCGCATTCTTGCAATGGTGAACCAGAAGCTGGCTCTATCGCGTGGTGCAGAGCCTTGCTCAACGATTAAGCTGACGGTGGCGTTGGCGGCTCTGGAAGAGGGAATTGTGCGGCGGGATACGCCGGTGAACCTGGGCGGGAAGTACCACCTGACGATGACTGAGGCACTGGCTCACTCGAATAATGCTTATTTTGAGACACTTGGACGCTCGCTGGGGTTTGAGCGGGTGAAGCATTATGCGAATCAGTTTGGGCTAGGAGAGCTGGCTGGGTATCACATCCAAGGTGAGCAATTGGGGATTTATCCGGACGAAGAACTGCCTGCCTCGTTGGGTGGGGTTGGGCGGATGTGCTCGTTTGGAGAGAGCGTGTCGATGACTCCGCTGCAGCTTGGGGCTTTGGTTTCGGCGATTGCGAATGGCGGGACGCTGTATTACTTGCAGCATCCGGAGAACGCGGTTGATATCGCGACGTTTGAGCCTAAGATCAAGAGGATGTTGAACATAGCTCCACTGATTCCGGAGATTCAAGATGGAATGCAGGGCGCGGTGCTGTACGGTACGGCGCGGTCTTTGCGGGCAACTTTCAACCAGTTTCCGGTGATGGGGAAGACGGGGACCTGCTCGAATAATGGGACTCGTTTTGGATGGTTTGGGTCGTATGCGGATACGCCGAATGGCCGGATTGTCACGGTATTTTTTCTTGAGGGTGGACGGCCTACCTTTGGGCCTAAGGCGGCTGAGTTAACCGGGCAGTTTTATCGGGCGCTTTGGGATAAGAGCTATTTTCTGCAGAAGCCGGCGGTGGCGAATGAGGTTGGAACTGTGGGGAGTTCGGAGTAATTTCCTTCTGGTTGGTGGCTGGTAGCTGGTGGTTTTTTGACTGGCAAACGTGGTTTTGGGGATGTTGATTTTTTGAGCTAACGAATGCGCCAGGAGCTGGCGCATTTCCTTTTGGTGTAGAAGGGACAGATGAAGATTCTGACGGCAGCGGAGATGGGTGAGGCGGATCGGCGGACGGCAGAGGAGTTTGGGGT
>Ga0210409_10000879_pt1 | contig 42945 bp, 35 predicted proteins | sample IncBWH17MmetaG_FD_161649 | JGI IMG/M metagenome (GOLD analysis project Ga0210409, IMG submission 161649) | Forest soil microbial communities from Barre Woods Harvard Forest LTER site, Petersham, Massachusetts, United States - Inc-BW-H-17-M | ecosystem: Environmental > Terrestrial > Soil >... | reverse complement strand
CGACCTGCCACAGCATGGCTTGCGTCGCCAGTCCGACTTGCGAGAACAGCCGCTCGGAACCGCAACCCGGGAAATAAAACACGGCTTCGGTATCGGCGGTGGTGCTCTTCGGATCGCGGATGATCGGCACGATCTTGTCGTCTTCGATATCCAGCAAGGCGCGCGCGGTCTTCTTCGGCAGGTTGCCCGGCATCTTCTTGTTGATGAAGTGGATCACCTGTTCCTTGATCGGCGCCTTGCCGACGGTCGCAGGCGGTTTCTTGGTCTGCTTCTTGGCGAACTTCTTCAGGATGTCGTTGCCCAGGCGCTGCGCCTTGAAACCCCAGTCCGTCATGACCTTGCGGGTCATGTTGATGGTGGCCGGATCGGTCGCGTTCAGGAAGAACATCGCCGCCGTAGTGCCGGGATTGAACGATTTCTTGTTCATCTTGCGCAGCAGGTTGCGCATGTTCATCGAGACGTCGCCGAAATCGATGTCGACCGGGCAAGGCGTGACGCACTTGTGGCAGACCGTGCAATGGTCGGCCACGTCTTCGAATTCTTCCCAGTGCTTGATCGAGATGCCGCGCCGGGTCTGCTCTTCGTACAGAAAGGCTTCCACCAGCAGCGAAGTGGCCAGGATCTTGTTGCGCGGCGAGTACAGCAGGTTGGCGCGCGGCACGTGGGTGGCGCACACCGGCTTGCACTTGCCGCAGCGCAGGCAATCCTTGACGCTGTTGGCGATGGCGCCGATATCGCTTTGCTGCATGATCAGCGATTCGTGGCCCATCAGGCCGAACGACGGCGTATAGGCATTGCTCAGGTCAGCCTCGAAACCGGGCAGGTTTAGCAGCTTGCCCTTGTTGAAGCGGCCTTCCGGATCGACGCGCAGCTTGTAGCTGCGGAAATCCTTGATCTCGTCTTCAGTCAGGAATTCCAGCTTGGTGATGCCGATGCCGTGCTCGCCCGAAATCACGCCGTCCAGCGAACGCGCCAGGGTCATGATACGGGCCACCGCGGCGTGCGCATCCTGCAGCATTTCGTAGTGGTCGGAATTGACCGGCAGGTTGGTATGGACGTTGCCGTCGCCGGCGTGCATGTGCAAGGCGACAAACACGCGGCCGCGCAACACGCGCTTGTGCACCGCGCTGCATTCGTCAAGGATCAGCTTGAAGGAAGCGCCGTTGAAAATCTGGCGCAGCAGCGCCCGCACTTCCTGCTTCCAGGAGACACGGATAGTGCGGTCCTGCACCACGTCGAACACGGTCGCATCCGGTTGCTGCAGCAGACGCTGCTCGAACAGGAGGTCCAGTTTTTCCAAACCCAATGCAACCAGTTCCTGTTTCGCATCCTTGAGCGGCTTGTCCAGATTCGCCAGCAGATAAGTCCAGCGCGCCTGCACGTTGTCGAGCAGCTGCTCGGCCTGGTGCACGCGGTCTTCCAGGATTTCGGTGGCAGGAATATCGTCGCCGTCGGCGTCGTCGCCCTTGCCCAGCGGCAGATTGCCCTTCAACAGGAACGCGCGCAATTCATCCAGCAGCTGCAGCTTGTTCTTGGCCGACAGCTCGATGTTGATACGCTCGATGCCGTCGGTGTATTCACCCATGCGGTTGAGCGGAATCACCACGTCTTCATTGATCTTGAAGGCATTGGTATGCTTGGCGATGGCGGCCGTGCGGGCGCGGTCCAGCCAGAACTTTTTGCGTGCTTCCGGGCTCACCGCGACGAAACCTTCGCCGACGCGGTTATTCGCCATGCGCACTACTTCCGAGGCGGCTTGCGCCACGGCGTTTTCATCGTCGCCGACGATGTCGCCGAACAAGGCCATCTTCGGCAGCACGCCGCGTTTCGACTTGGTGGTGTAGCCAACCGCGCGCAGGTAGCGCTCGTCCAGATGCTCCAGGCCGGCCAGGATGGCGCCGCCCTTTTTGGTTTCGGCATCGAGGAAATCCTTGATCTCGACAATCGACGGGATCGCATCGCGCGCCTGGCCGAAGAACTCCAGGCAGACGGTGCGCGTGTGCTTCGGCATCTTGTGCAAGATCCAGCGCCCGGAGGTGATCAGGCCGTCGCAGCCCTCTTTCTGGATCCCCGGCAAACCCGCGAGGAATTTATCGGTGACGTCCTTGCCCAGGCCTTCCTTGCGGAATACGCGGCCGGCGATTTCCAGTATCTCGGTCTTGAACGGTTTTTCGCTCGGACGGCCCTTTTCGGCCGGGTGGCGCCATTCCAGCTGGAAGCGCGCCAGCGGCGTGTCGTGGATCTTGCCGAGGTTGTGGTCCAGGCGCGTGACGTCCAGCCAGTCGCCGTTCGGATCGACCATGCGCCAGCTGGCCAGGTTATCCAGCGCAGTGCCCCACAGCACGGCCTTCTTGCCGCCGGCGTTCATGGCGATATTGCCGCCGACGCAGGATGCTTCCGCCGAGGTCGGATCGACCGCGAACACGAAGCCGGCCTTTTCAGCGGCGTCGGAAACGCGCTTGGTGACTACCCCTGCGCCGGAGTAAATGGTTGCATATTCTTTGTCCAGCCCTGGCAGGACAGCCATTTCGACTGCGCCCAGCTGCTCCAGCTTTTCGGTGTTGATGACTGCCGACAAAGGCGTCAGCGGAATCGCGCCGCCGGTGTAGCCGGTGCCGCCGCCGCGCGGGATGATGGTCAGGCCGAGTTCGATGCAGCCCTTGACCAGGCCGGCCATTTCATCTTCGCTGTCGGGCGTCAGCACCACGAACGGATATTCGACACGCCAGTCGGTAGCGTCGGTCACATGCGAGACGCGCGACAGGCCGTCGAACTTGATGTTGTCCTTGGCCGTATAGCGACCCAGGATCTTGTTGGCGCGCTTGCGCAGGTCGTAGGTCTGGCGGAATTCGTCGGAGAAGGCGGCGATCGCCTTGCGCGCTGCAGCCAGCAGCGCTTCGACATTCTCACTGCGCTTCTTGGCTTCTTCGTCACCGACGGCGTCGCCGCTGTCGGCCTGGTCGGTCACGATGCGGCGCTTGTCGACCTCGCCGAGGCGATGATGCAGCGCATCAATCAGAGCCTGGCGACGCTTCGGGTTGTCCAGCATGTCATCTTGCAAATACGGATTGCGGCGCACCACCCAGATATCGCCCAGCACTTCATACAGCATGCGGGCGGAGCGGCCGGTCTGGCGTTTGCCGCGCAGTTCGTCAAGCAGGCGCCAGGATGCTTCGCCCAGCAGCCGGATCACGATCTCGCGATCGGAAAACGAGGTGTAGTTATAGGGGATTTCGCGCAATCGCGTAGGGGTGGCGCCTTGTGGCGCATCTGACAATAATGCCTGGATTTTGACTGGGGCGTTCATTGATCTTGAGAGAGGTTGGCTGCAGCTGCTGAATCAGCATTTTAGCTGATTGCGCTCATTCGCGACGGCAAGCTACGGATTTGTGCAGTGCAAGGAACAGACTACAACATTCGGTTGACTTATAGCCTATTCACTATAGCCAATTTCAATGAAATGAATAAATACAATCAATTTCTTTATTTCGATAGTTTTTTACTACAATCAATGCAACGCCACCACTTTCAGGAGTCCTTCATGTTCAGCCAGATCATCCGCGAAATATTGGAAAGCATTTCCTTCACGCTGGCCGACTACAGCCAGTACAAAAGCTGATCATTCACCTCGCCGGGAGCCACATCATGACACCAGTATCACTATCGAAAAGAAACCCCTACTTTGGCCTGTCCTATCTGCTGCGCAACCGCGCCTGGCCCTTGCGCATGCTGCCATACGCCATCCTGCTGCTGATTACGCCGGCGATGTTCTGGGCGGGACTGTCCGCCCTCTGATTCAGACTTGCAGCTCGGTAGTCACGGTGGCGACAACTTCTTGCCGCCGCATCACCCTGGTTTCAAACACATAGTGCGACAGGTAGGGAGACGCCGTGATGCAAGTGGTATGGAAGGACAGCGGTTCGGAGGCCGGCACCAGCTGATGGGCCACCAGGTCGCACTTGACGACGGTGTAGCTGGCCTCCTTGTCAAGGATGTGATGCAGCAGGCGGCTGGTGGTCTGCGCCACCGTGTGGACAATGATGGCCACCGGCCACGCCGGGTAGTCGAGGAAATGGCCGGCGCAGCGGGCCGGCGCCAGCGCCTTGCTGTGGGCAAGCAGCGTATGGCCGACGGCAGGCTCGAATTCCAGCTGCACCGATTGCCGATAAGGGGAATGCTCAGGCAACGGCGCCGAAGGCACCCGGTAATCCTTGAACAAGCGCAGGAACACCGGCTCCGACAGCGCCTGGTATTCGCAATACAGATGGGCAAACGGCTTTTCCGCCGAAACAATGGCTTGCGCTGTCAGCGAACGCCGGTCCTGGCTCAGCACTTCCGCCGTAGCCTGGTAGCTGGAGCCCGATTCCCGCGGGGCGACGTCATGCAGCTTGCTGTAGCGCGCCTTGGTCGCCAGATAATAGATCTGCGGTGCGGCTTGCCAGGCAACCGCGGCGCAGGAACCGAGAATCGCCAGGTGACGGCCGATTTCCGCAGAGGCCACCGGACCGTTTTCAAAACCTAAAGGCTGCTCCGATGCAAATGTTCCCTGGACGATCCGATGCGGTACGCCGCGCAATTCCGTAAATGCAAAATACGGCGCCTGCACGGCGATGCGCTCGCAAATCTCCCTGATGTCCAGTTTGTTCATAGCGTTCTCTCCTCGAATGGCTTTCGATTTCAAAGAAGCATGCAAACCAGTGTTTGTATTTCCACATGGAAATATATCGTAGTGCGGCGCAAAAATCCACGGCTTATTTACGTCTTACGCCAGCCAGCCCGCGACCTCGCGCCAGAAGCCGTCCGGCACGTTCAGCAGTAGCCAGACCACCAGGATGTAGCGCAGGAATTTGCCGATCGCCATGTACATGACCGAAGGCCAGAACGGCAGCTTGAGCCAGCCTCCCAGGGTGCAGATCGGGTCGCCGATGCCCGGCACCCAGGCCAGCAGCATGGTTTTGGCGCCGTAGCGCTCGAGCCAGGCGAACCAGCTGCTGCCGCGCTCGCGCGCGAAAGCCTGCTTGGCGCCATAGCCCATCCAGTAATCGACCACGCCGCCCAGGGTGTTGCCCAGCGTGGCGACTAAAATCACCGGCCAGAACAGCGCGCCGTTGGCCTTGATCACGGCAAACACTGCCGGTTCGGAGCCCAGCGGCAACAAGGTGGCGGCGACAAAACTGATGATAAAGACGGAAGTCAGGCCAACGCTGGGTATGGCCAGGGTCTTGAGCAGCCATAAAACGGCGGATTCGATCATATGGAACAATTCATAAAAACGGCAGACCGGTCGTGCAAGACGGCTCGGAATGAGACGGATTGCGGTACGGCCGAGAAAACCTGGTGGCGCTGAAAAAGCCCTCCATTATAATGACCGGCTGTTTCGCCCCGTCTGATCCTGTTGCCGGCCACGTTCCATCCACTATTGAATAACGACATGACCACAGATTATTTGCAAAAAATCCTCACTGCCCGCGTCTACGACGTCGCGGTCGAAACCCCGCTTGAACTGGCGACTACGCTCTCGCAGCGAATTGAAAACCAGATTTACTTCAAGCGCGAGGATATGCAAAGCGTGTTCAGTTTCAAACTGCGCGGCGCCTACAACAAGGCCGCCAGCCTGACGCCGGCGCAGCTCAAGCGCGGCGTGATCTGCGCCTCGGCCGGCAACCATGCCCAGGGCCTGGCGCAATCCGCGGCCAAGCTGGGCTGCCGCGCAGTCATCGTGATGCCGAAGACCACGCCGCAGATCAAGATCGACGGTGTCAAGGCGCGCGGCGGCGAAGTGGTCTTGTTCGGCGATTCCTATACCGATGCATATAACCACGCACTGACGCTGGAGAAAAAACACAAGCTGACCTTCGTCCACCCTTTCGACGATCCTTACGTCATCGCCGGCCAGGGCACCATCGGCATGGAAATCCTGCGCCAGCACTCCGGGCCTATCCATGCGATCTTCGTGCCGATCGGCGGCGGCGGCCTGATCGCCGGCATCGCGGCCTATGTCAAGGCGGTGCGGCCGGAGATCAAGATCATCGGCGTGCAAACCACCGATTCCGACGGCATGGCGCGCAGCCTGAAGGCTGGCCGCCGCGTGACGCTGCCGGATGTCGGCCTGTTCGCCGACGGCACCGCGGTCAAGCTGGTGGGCGAAGAGACGTTCCGCCTGGCGCGCCTGTATGTCGATGAAGTGATCCTGGTCGATACCGACGCCGTCTGCACCGCGATCAAGGATGTATTCCAGGACACCCGCAGCATCCTGGAGCCGTCAGGCGCACTGGCGGTGGCTGGCGCCAAGGCTTATGTCGAACGCAGCAAAGGCACGCGCAAGCCGATCAAGGACCAGACCCTGATCACCATCGCTTCCGGCGCCAACATGAATTTCGACCGTTTGCGCTTTGTCGCCGAAATGGCCGATATCGGACAATTGCGCGAAGCGGTGTTCGCTGTCACCATCCCCGAGCAGCGCGGCAGCTTCCGCCGTTTCTGCGAGCAGGTCGGACCGCGCAACGTCACTGAATTCAACTATCGCATCAGCGATGAAAAGACCGCCCATGTGTTTGTCGGCGTGCAGACTTCGAGCCGCGACGAAGCCACCCAGATCGCCAAGAACTTCGAGAAGCACGGCTTCGATACGCTCGACCTGACCCACGACGAACTGGCCAAGGTCCACGTGCGTCATCTGGTGGGCGGCAAGAGCGCGCTGGCGCAGGACGAATTGCTGTACCGCTTCGAATTCCCCGAGCGGCCGGGCGCGCTGATGCGTTTCCTGAATTCGATGGCGCCCAACTGGAATATCAGCCTGTTCCATTACCGCAGCCAGGGCGGCGACGTCGGCCGCATCCTGGTCGGCCTGCAGGTGCCGAAAAAGGAAATGAAAGCGTTCCGCACTTTCCTCGCCAGCCTCGGTTATCGCTATTGGGACGAGAGCAGCAATCCCGTTTATAAACTGTTCCTTGGTTAGAACCTGATGTGATTTTTGTCGTCGGTTTTCTTTGCCGCGGATGTAAATCGCCGCGCATGGAAAACCGGAACTTACATAAGAAAATGCACTCCATTATTTAACGCGCTTGAGCTGAAAAATTATTACTACAGCTTGTTTGTGCGGAGGAGATTCGCATGTGTATTTTTTCGAAAATTAAAGCACATCTCAAACGCAGTTCAATCTGGCGCACCTGGCTGCTGATTGCCATCACTGTCGTCGGCGTCGGCGAGTTCGAACCGGCTGCATCATCCCCTGAACGGACCGCCGGCAATACAGCCAAAGTCGGATTGCTGGCGCTGTTTCTGGAAGTCGACAGCGCTGCGCTGGCCGGCGCTTTTTCCGGCGCCAGCCTGGTCGCGCTCAACAACAAGTCCACGCTTTTTTTGCGCATCGCCTACCTCATGATTTCAATGATCATCGGCTATCTGGCTGCGCCTGAAATACTGGCCCAGACGCCGCTCAGCCAATCCGGCGTGGCCGCATTCCTGGCTTCGGCAGTCGCCATCGCAGTGGTGCTGCAGTTGTGGGAATTGATCAGAAAAATAGAGCTTCCGCGCTGGCTGCGCAACAAAGACTGAAACGATCCGGGCCCGCCGAACATTTCGGGCGCGCTGCTGATAAGCGCCATCAGACTGTCAATATCAGGGACGGCATGCTTATCTGGCAAAATACTGCTTTTAAGTACAAGCTGAAGCCATGACCATACCAAATACGCCCGACGCCTCGCCGCTCGGCAAACCCGCCGCCTACCAGACGCAGTACCAGCCTTCGCTGCTGTTCCCTATTGCCCGCCAGGGCAAGCGCGATGAAATCGGCGTCAGCGGCACCCTGCCGTTTTTCGGCGTCGATATCTGGAATGCGTACGAGGTATCCTGGCTCAACGCGCGCGGCAAGCCTCAGGTGGCCATCGCCACGTTTACCGTGCCGGCCGATTCTCCGAATATCGTCGAATCGAAGTCGTTCAAGCTCTACCTGAATTCCTTCAATCAAACCAAACTGGCGGACACTGATGCCTTGTTGCAGCTGTTGCGCAAGGATTTGTCGGCCGGCTTCGGCGCGACTGTGCACGTGACGCTGACCACCGCGGATGCCTTTGCCGAGCAGAAAATCCAGGAACCGCAAGGCTTGCTGCTGGACCGGCTGGATATCGAAGTCGACGAATACCAGCCAAATCCGTCGCTGCTGAAGGCTGACCCCAACCAAGTTGTCATTGAGGAAACTTTAGTTTCTCATCTGCTCAAGTCGAATTGCCTGGTGACGGGCCAGCCGGACTGGGGCAGCGTGCAGATCCATTACGTCGGCGCAGCCATCGACCAGGAAAGCCTGTTGCGCTATCTGATCAGCTTCCGCGACCATAACGAATTCCACGAACAATGCGTAGAACGCATTTTTATGGACATCATGCGCAACTGTGCGCCGCAAAAGTTGTCTGTCTATGCACGGTATACCCGCCGTGGCGGTCTGGACATCAATCCTTGGCGCAGCAATTTTTCCACTGGGCAGCCTCCTTCGAATTGGCGCCAGGCAAGGCAGTAACACACAATTCGTTACATTTGTAGCAAAAAGACAGCACTTAAGCAGATAAATGCGCTTTAAATTAGCGGGGATATTGACGCGTTATCACTACACGTCTACCGTACCACCTCGCTGCAAAGGACTCTATTTTTTATGACAATTTTTTCTCGTTTCACCGCCGTCAAAAGGACAGCACTATTCTCCGGCATGACTGCAATCGCCGCCGTGTGCGCTCCGGTCCACGCTCAGGAAACCCCGGACACCACTGGCTGGTTCAGCAAAACCCTCAGCCAGACCGGGGACCGGCTGAGCAACATCGCCAACAATGGCGATATGGAAGTGTATCTGTCAGGCTATGCCTACCATGGCCGCCATACCTATACCGAAGAAAGAATCCGCGAGCTCAATGAAAAGGCCTGGGGCCTGGGCGGCGGCCGCACCATCCGCAACGCCGACGGCAATGACGAATCGCTCTACCTGTTCGCCATCCGCGACTCTCACTTCAAGCCGCAGATCATGGCTGGCTATGCCTATGAATGGATCTGGAACGTGCCGAAAACGCCGGTCGAAGTCGGCGCCGGCTATACCGCCATGCTGATGAGCCGCCAGGATTATTTCGGCGGTTTCCCTTTCCCGATCGCCCTGCCGGTCGTGTCGCTCGGCGTCAAGGGCGCCAAGCTGATGGGTTCTTATGTGCCGCGCCTGTCCCAGAACAAGGGCAATGGCGACGTCTGGCTGATCTTCGCGCGCTTTGAAGTTAAGTAAAACATCACACTATTCGACAATAAGCATCACCGCAAGTTGATGTTGTTGGCTGGAATCAAGTCTATAATTCGGGTTGGGTGTCGCCAATAGAAACGATATCGGCGCCTGAGGGCGCCACGCACACCGTAGCCTGAACCACGCCGGTTCAGGCCAGACCGGGGGAGGCGTTGTAGTAGAATCTGCGCTCACATAACAAGGAGCCGCGGCCTACCCCCGAATTTGGCATGTTTTCGACATGCTGCGGCGGTTTTTTAGCGATGGCGGCTCTGTTAAGACACAACCATCCATACTGGACCGCATACCAATTTGTATTATGACTAATCTTGCAAAAATCCTGCCCGCACAAAATGTGGCGCTGGATCTGGAAGTCTCCAGTAAAAAACGCGCTTTCGAACAAGCTGGCTTACTCTTCGAAAACAACTGCGGCATTGCCCGCTCCACCGTCTCCGACAACCTGTTCGCACGCGAACGCCTGGGTTCTACCGGGCTGGGTCACGGCGTCGCCGTGCCGCACGGCCGGGTCAAGGGTTTGAAAGCGCCGCTGGCGGCGTTTGTGCGCCTGGCCGAACCGATTCCATTCGAATCGCCGGACGGCGAGCCGGTCAGCCTGCTGGTTTTCCTGCTGATTCCGGACAACGTCACCCAGCAGCACCTCGAAATCCTGTCGGAAATCGCCGAAATGTTTTCCAGCGACGCCTTCCGCCAGATCCTGGCCAGCGATCCCGATCCGGCCTCGGTGCATTCCCACATCGTCGCCTGGCAGCCCATGGGCACGGAAAATGCGACATAATTGACAGGAGGGCAACCGCCCGCCCAATTACCATGTCAGATGCCAACCATGCCCGCTTCCACGCCCCTCTCGATCCAGCAACTGTATGACGAAAACCGCGAGTCGCTGCAACTAGGCTGGTTTGCCGGTTTCCCCGGCGGCGAACGCCTGATTTCCGGCGACGCCGCTTCGGCGGCCGACCAGGTTGGTCACTTGAACCTGATCCACCCGGGACGGATCCAGGTTTTCGGCCATCAGGAAACCGAGTACTACCAGCGCCTGTCGGCCACTTCGCGGGTCTACCAGACCGCCGAACTGGTGGCCGGCGCGCCTCCTGCATTCATCATTGCGCAAGGACTGGCGACGCCGCCGGACATCCTTGAAATCTGCGACGAAAAAAATATCCCGCTGTTTTCCACGCCGCTGCCTGCGGCCCAGGTGATCGATTACCTGCGCGTGTACCTGTCGAAGAAACTGGCGCAGCGCATCACCATGCACGGCGTGTTCATGGATGTGCTGGGTGTCGGCGTGCTGATCACCGGCGAATCCGGCCTCGGCAAAAGCGAACTGGGGCTGGAACTGATTTCGCGCAGCCACGGCCTGGTGGCCGACGATGCGGTCGAGTTCGCGCGCATCGCGCCGAACATGATCGAAGGGCGCTGCCCGCACCTGCTGCAAAACCTGCTGGAAGTGCGCGGCCTCGGCCTGCTCGACATCAAGACCATCTTTGGCGAAACCGCTGTGCGGCGCAAGATGCGCCTCAAGCTGATCGTCCACCTGGTGCGGCGCGCGACGCTGGAAGAAAACTACGAACGGCTGCCGCTCGACGCCCATACCCAGGAAGTACTGGGACTGGCGATCCGCAAGGTCATCATCCCGGTGGCCGCCGGCCGCAACATCGCGGTGCTGCTGGAAGCCGCGGTGCGCAATACCATACTGCAGCTGCGCGGCATCGACACGCTCAAGGATTTCATCGCGCGGCAGCGGATTGCGATGGACAGCGACAGCGACCTCTGACCCGTAGGGTGGGCACCTGTGCCCACGCGTGACCTAGACAAGAAGTACATAAGGATACAAAACCTTGTGTGCCGCTGACGCAGGTTTTTCCGCAGTCGCATATAAAATACGGGCAGCAGATCTGGCGCTGAAGCGCTCCTCACAGGAGCGCTTCTTGCTTATGGAATTTCTTGCACGCCCCTTCCAAAGCGGGCACTCCCTGAAAAAAACGCGACTTACGGTATCATTCTCCTATGCGCATTATTCTTATCACTGGCATCTCCGGCTCCGGCAAATCAGTCGCTCTCCGAGTACTCGAAGACGCGGGATATTTTTGCGTCGACAACCTGCCGCCGGTTTTGCTGCGCGAACTGGTCGCCGCGCGCCAGCATGAAGGGGCGCAGATGCTGGCCGTCGCCACCGATGCCCGCAGCGCCGATTCGCTGGCCGGCCTGCCGAGCGATATCAAGCAGTTGAGGGCCGAAGGACACGACGTCAAGGTGTTCTTCCTGACGGCGCAGACCGAATCCCTGATCGCCCGCTTTTCCGAGACCCGGCGCAGCCATCCGCTGTCGCACCGGCTGCGTCCCGGCCAGAATCCGAGCGACCGCCTGACCCTGACCGAATGCATCCAGATCGAGCGCGAAATGCTGGTCGAGATCGAAGCCATCGGCCATACCATCGACACCTCCGACATGAGCGCCAACCGCCTGCGCAGCTGGATCAAGGAGCTGGTCGATACCGAGCCGGCGCCGCTGACGCTGCTGTTCGAATCGTTCGCGTTCAAGCGCGGCGTGCCGCTGGATGCCGACCTGGTGTTCGATGTGCGGATGCTGCCGAATCCGCATTACGACATCAAGCTGCGGCCGTTGACCGGACGCGACCAGCCGGTGATCGACTTCCTGGAAGGCTTGCCCAAGGTCAGCGACCTGCTGGGCGACATCCGCAATTTTGTCGAAAAATGGCTGCCGGAGTTCAAGGACGATAACCGCAGCTACCTCACGGTAGCCATCGGCTGCACCGGCGGCCAGCATCGCTCCGTCTACATGGTGGAACAGCTGGCGGAATATTTCCAGGTGTCTGAACGCGTAGTGCGGCGCCATCGTGAACTGGCCAAGCGCGCCGGCGATCAGTAGTGCGCCGCAGTTCATCCTATTAGCCGCCCTGCCCTCTTTCCATGTCCGAAAACAATTCCTGGATTCCGCTGTTTCCCCTCAATGCCGTCTTGTTTCCCGGCGGCGTCTTGCCGCTCAAGGTATTCGAGACGCGTTACCTGGACATGCTGCGCATATGCATGAAAAGCGAGCAGCAGTTCGGCGTGGTGCTGATCAAATCGGGGCAGGAAGTGGGACTGGCTGCGGAGCCTGAAAACGTCGGCTGCCTGACTCGCATTACGGAATGGGACATGCAGGACCTGGGCGTGATGATGTTGCGCACAGAAGGCAGCCAGCGTTTCCGCATCCTGCAGCAGCGGGTATTGCCGGACCAGCGCCTGGAAGCGCAGATAGAACTGATCGCCGCCGATCCCGCCACCACGCCCGACGCCGTCCACCTGCAATGCGCCGGCACCCTGAAACTGGTGATCGACGATATCAACAAGAAAGGCCGGGCAACCCACGGCAACGATTTCGCCAGCCCGTTTTCATTGCCGGCGCAGTTCGACAATGCCGGCTGGGTCGCCAACCGCTGGTGCGAAATCCTGCCGATTCCCTTGAAAGCGCGGCAAAAACTGCTGGAGCTGGCCGACGGCCGCGAACGGCTTGGCATCATCCACCAGTATCTCCTGCAGCACAACATCCTCTAGACCGGCCAACGCCTGCGCACTCAGGCAAACAGATCGGCTTCGCGGAAAACTTCCAGCAGCAATTTCTTGACCGGCGCCGGCAGCGGCGCGTCCGCCAGCCTGGCGGCCGGATACCAGACGTGGCCGGATTCGGCAATGCCGTCCAGCCGCCGCGCCAGCGTAATCTGGAACGGCGCGATATGCAGCTTGAAATGGGTGAACACATGCGTGAAACCTGACAGCGCTTCGTATGAAGCGATGCTGCCGAACGCCGCCGTGGCGCGCTCCAGCGCGCTCGCCACATCGCCTTCCGGCGCCACTTCCGGCAACGACAGCAAGCCGCCCCAGATGCCGCTGTCGGGACGCTGTTCCAGCAAGACCTGGCCCTGGTCGACGATCACCAGCATGCCGGTATATTTTTCGGGGATGGCTTTCTTCGGCTTGCGCACCGGCAGTTCCGCCGTGCGGCCGGCGGCCAGCGCGACGCAGCGCTGCGCCAACGGGCAAGTCTGGCAAGACGGCTTGCTGCGCGTGCACAGCGTTGCCCCCAGATCCATCAAGCCTTGGGTATACGATTCGACGCCCTGCTGCGGCAGCAGCGCCACCGCGCGCTGCCACATCGCATCTTCCACCGGCTTGGCGCCGGGATAGCCTTCGATGCCGAACACCCGGGCGAACACGCGCTTGACGTTGCCGTCCAGGATGGCGGCCTGCACGCCATACGAAAAGGCGGCGATGGCGGCAGCAGTGGAACGGCCGATGCCGGGCAAATCCTGCAGCAGCGCCGGATCGCGCGGGAAGATGCCGCCATGCTCGGCCACCACGCGCTGCGCGCAGCGATGCAGGTTGCGGGCACGGGTGTAATAACCCAGCCCGCTCCAGTGCGCCATCACTGCTTCGCTGGGAGCCGCAGCCAGCGCCTGCACATCGGGAAAGCTGGCCAGGAACTTCTGGTAATAGGGAATCACCGCCGCCACCTGCGTTTGTTGCAGCATGATTTCGGAGAGCCAGACGCGATAGGCGTCGCGCGTCTGCTGCCACGGCAAGGCGTGGCGGCCGTGCTGCTTCTGCCACGCTATCACCGCCGCGGAAAAAAAAGGATCGGCGTACTGCGCGGCTATCTGTTCTGAAGCGATACTGCTGTTGCTGACTACACGTTTCATTTATACCGCAATCTTCATCGGCGCCAGCTCGCTGCCCAGCGCATTTCGCAAATCGTTCTCCAGCGCCATCAAAGTGTTTCTTTGCGCAGTCAATTCATTCTGCAGCATTTCCACCGACTGGATTTTCTCTTCCAGGCTGTCGATCGCCACATGCACCCGTTCTATCGAATCGGTGCGCTGCTTGAGCTGCGACTTGTGGGCGCGGATCTGTTCTTCCAGCGGCGCCATCACCACCTTGAGCCAGGCGTCGACATCGCGGTTGGCTTGCAGGAAGCTTTGCTTGACGCGCGAGGCGATCGAGTCGAAGAACTTCTGCATCAGCACCACCTGGCTGGTTTTCACCAGCGTCACCGTACCGAACTGGCGATGATACGCGGTTTCGATCACGCCAATCTCCTTGCGGTACTTGTCCAGTGAAAACGGCATCGGCGTCGACAGCGCCAGCCCGTGCTCAGTCGAAAACTTACGGTACATGATAGTCATCATTTCCGAGATTTCATCGGTCTTCTGGCCCGACAGCATCAGGTTTTCCTGCGCGTTGTCGAAGAAATCCTTCACCGCGTGGCGGAAACCGGCGGTAAACATGCTGCCTTCCATGGTCTCGCGCGTCTTGCGGATTTCTTCTTTCAGCAAGCCCATGCCCAGCGTCGTGAAGACACCGGCCGAAAGACGCGCAAACACCGTGCGCGTACCCTGCAGCTTGAGCAGGCTCTCGTCGAATTCCTTTTTCTCGATGTCGATGCGCTTCATCATGTGGCTGATGATGGAGGTATTCTTGCCGCGCAGGCTCTTCAGCTCCAGCAGTTGCTCCACCACGCTGCGGATATGTGCAGACATCAGCGCTTGCTTGGTGACCGTCAGGTCATGGATGTCGGCGATCAGCTGCGAACGGATGATGTCGCGCTTGGCCGGTATCAGTTCGCGCGACAAGGCGTTCTCCAGCGCCGGCAGGCGGCTGCGGCGCAGCAGATCCGGCTCGCCGTTGATCTTGCCGACCAAGCCCTTCTGCGCCGAGACCGGATACACCTGCGCCTCCGACAGCCCCAGCGTCTGTGCCACGCTCGACACCTGCTTGCTGATCTGCTGTTCCACCTCGAACGGCGAGCGCAGCTCATCCCACATGCTGTCGATCTTGTTCAATACCACCATGCGGCCGGCGCCGCTGCCGATGTGGTGGCGCCAGACGTCGATATCGCTCTTGGTGACGCCGGTATCGGCAGCCAGGATGAACAACACCGCGTGAGCGTTGGGAATCAGGTTGAGCGTCAGTTCCGGCTCGGTGCCGATCGCGTTCAGGCCCGGCGTATCGATGATCACCAAGCCCTCTTTCAGCAAGGGATGCGGGAAATTGACGATGGCATGGCGCCATTGCGAAATCTCAACCCGGCCGAGGACATCAACGGCGACCGCGGCGTCCGGATCGTCTTCATCGTACAAGCCATACAGCTTGGCCTCTTCCACCGGCACCCACTTGGTCAGGCTGACCTGTTTGAAGGCTTCCAGCATGCCGTCGGTGGAGGAGATATCCAGCGGCAGCACGGTCCAGACATGGTGCGCGCCCTTGTAATCGCTGGTCGATTGCGATTCGGCCCGGGTCTCGATCGGCAGCAGCCGGATGCAGGACGGGAACGAGGGGTCGTACAACAGCTCGGTCGGACACATGGTGGTGCGGCCGGCCGCCGACGGCAAGATGCGCTGGCCGTAGTCGGCGAAGAAGATGGCGTTGATCAGTTCTGATTTCCCGCGCGAGAATTCGGCGACGAAGGCGATCGACAATTTATCGTCAGTCAGCCGCGCCAGCGCGCGTTCAATCCGCTGTTCGCTGGCGATGTCCGACAATTTCGATGCGCTCGCCCAAGTCTGGTAACGCCGCAATGCGCCGGCCACGCCGGTACGCCACTCACTGTATTCCTGGAATTTCTGAACTAGATTACTCACTGTCGCTCTCGCCTATCGTTTCTGATATTTTTCTGATGATAATTTCTGGAATTCATTTCTGGCAGGTCTTGCAATAAAACGTCGACCGCTGCCCCTGTTTGATCTGCGAAATCAGCGTCCCGCAATTTCTACACGGCAACCCAGTACGATCATAGACGAAATAACTCTGTTGGAAGTAGCCCGATTGGCCATCGGCGCCAATAAAATCGCGTAAAGTGCTGCCGCCCTTCTCGATTGCCGCCGCTAAAATTATCCGAATGGCATCAACCAGCCGTTCATAACGCGCCAGGCTGATGCGATGCGCCGGCGTTTTCGGATTGATGCCGGCGCGGAACAGGCTTTCGGACGCGTAGATATTGCCGACCCCGACCACGATATCGCCCGCCAGCAGAACCTGCTTGATCGGCGCGCTGCGCTTGCGCGTCTCTTTATACAGAATCTGCGCCGAGAAAACCTGCTCCAGCGGTTCCAGTCCAAGACCCGCCAGCAGCACATGCTGCTCCAGCGGACCGTCGGCGTCGGCATGCCACAACACGGCGCCGAAGCGGCGCGGATCGGTCAGGCGCAGCAGCTGCGGGCCGACCACCAGGTCGAAATGGTCGTGCTTTTGCGGCGCCGTGCCGCGCTCCAGGATGCGCAAATGGCCGGACATTCCGAGGTGGATCAGCAGCGTGCCGTGATCGAAGCGCAGCAGCAGATACTTGCCGCGGCGCTCGACCCGCAGCACAGGACGGCCGACCAGCAGCGCCGGCAAATCTTGCGGGAACGGCCAGCGCAAACCGCTGTGACGAAAAGTGACAGCAGTGACTACGCGGCCGTCCAGATGCGGCGCAACGCCGCGGCGGGTCACTTCTACTTCAGGTAATTCTGGCATAAGTCTCTATTCCGGCAGACAGGCTTGAGCAGCAACTGACAAATTCTGTCGCGAACTCTCCAGCTTCCGGCTGATCAGATAAACGGTTAAATAAGCGCTCAAGCAAGCACGCTACACAAAGAGCGGCATCCGCATGGAGCCGCTCGATACATTTTTTGAAACAAAACTCCCGCCTACCGCTGCGCATTGCTTCCGGGTTGGGCGTAAAATCAGGGTTACCTCTGAAATTCAGAACTCACTGCTGACAAGCTAGGATATGTCCCTTGAAAAAAGCCCTTGCCATTGTAACGCTCTCTACCTTGCTGTCGGCTTGCGCCGCTGTTTCGCCAAGCAACAACGATGCCACAAGCCCCGCCGCCAATGCTGACACACCTTCCGCTGCAAGCCAGGCGGCAAGCTCGGCGGCCAGTCCGGAGCAACTCAAGGCGCGCAAGCTGGCGACCCGGCCGATGCCGGTCAAGCCGCCTGAAGAGCACTTGCCGGCAGTGCCGCTGACCAAGGAAATCCTGTTCAAGGTGCTCAGTTCGGAAATCGCTTTCCAGCGCGGCAACTGGCAATCCGCCTATGTGACCTTGCTGGGCGCCGCGCAGCAGACGCGCGACCCGCGCCTGGCCCGGCGCGCGGCCGAAATGGCGCTCAGCGCCAAACAGGCCGGCGAAGCGCTGGTGGCGATCCGCCTGTGGCGCGAACTGGCGCCCGATTCGGAAGAAGCGACCCAGTACTATCTCGGCTTCATCATGCTCAGCAATAACCTGGCCGAAGCCAAGCCGATCCTGGAAAAACGCTTGCTGGATGCACCGCCGCAGGCGCGCGGCGTCATGATGCTGCAGATCCAGCGCTTGCTGACGCGGGCGCAGGACAAGGCCGGCGCCTTCACTCTGCTGGAACAACTGGTGACGCCTTACACGGCGATGGCCGAAGCGCATCTGGCGCTGGCGCAGCAAGCCTTCAGCAGCGGCAATACCGCCCGCGCCAAGGAAGAAGCGAGCATCGCCCTGAACCTGAAACCCGATTCGGAGCTGGCGATCCTGACCAGCGCGCAAGTGGCGGATAGCACCGAAGTCGAAAAAATTCTCACCGATTTCCTGAAAAAATATCCCGGCTCGCGTGAAGTGCGGGTGGCTTACGCACGCACCTTGATCGACCAGAAGCAATACGAGAAGGCCCGCAGCCAGTTTGAAATCCTGCTGAAAGGCGACAAGCAGGACCCCACCACCTTGCTGGCATTGGGCTTGCTGAATGCGCAGATCGGCGACACCCTGGCGGCCGAACGCTACCTGAGCACCTACGTCGACCAGCTCAGCAAGCATCCGGATGAAGCGCGCGACAACACCCAGGCCTTGCTGATCCTGGCGCAGATCTCGGCCGACCGCAACGACATCGACGGCGCCCTCAAATGGCTGGCGCAAGTCGAACCGGGCGATGCCTACCTGGATGCGCAGCTGCGCCGGGCCCAGCTGCTGTCGAAGCGCGGCGACCTTGACGGCGCGCGCCGGGTGCTGGCGGAAATCGACACCAACGGCGAGCGTGAAAAGACTCAGGTCACCCAGGTCGAGGCCCAGTTGCTGCGCGAAGCCAACCGTCCGCAGGAAGCATTCAAGGTGCTGGAAACCGCGCTCAAGGCACAGCCGGACAATCCCGACCTGCTGTACGACTATGCGATGGCGGCGGAGAAGCTGGACAACCTGAGCGCCATGGAGACCGCCTTGCGCAAGCTGATCGCCATCGCGCCGGGAAACCAGCAAGCCTACAACGCGCTCGGCTATTCGCTGGCGGAGCGCAATATCCGCCTGCCGGAAGCGCTGACCCTGATTCAGAAAGCGCTGACCCTGGCGCCGCAGGATCCTTTCATCGTCGACAGCATGGGCTGGGTGCAATACCGCCTGGGCAACCTGCAGGAAGCCGAGACGCGGCTGCGCACAGCCTACGGCTTGCTGCCAGATCCTGAAATCGCCGTGCATCTGGGCGAAGTGCTGTGGGTCAAGGGTCAAAAAACCGATGCGCAAAAACTGTGGCGCGAAGTGCGGCAGAAAGATCCGCAGAACGACGCCCTGAAGAGCACTCTGGCAAGACTGCGCGCGACCTTATGATGGGCGCAGGACGCATGAGCAGACTGCTGCCGGCCTTACGCCGCGCCGGCAATGGCGCCTTGATGCTGGGCGCCATTGCACTGGGCGGCTGCAGTACATTGCAATCGTCGCCGGGCAGTTCGGCCGCGGCAGGCGTCGGCAGCGGCGCCGCGCGCGAGTATCGCCAGATTATCGACGTCAGCGGCCGGCTGTCGCTGCGTTATCAGCAGGACGGCAAGGAGCAGGCCGTGTACGGCAGCTTTACCTGGTCGCAAAGCCGCCAGGAAACCGCCATCACCCTGCTCTCGCCGCTGGGCCAGACGCTCGCCACCATCAATATCGGCACCGGCCAGGCCACCCTGCGGCAAGCCGGTCAGCCGCCGCGCATCGCCAGCGATGTCGACGCCCTGACGGTGCAGGCGCTGGGCTGGCCGCTGCCGATCGCCGGCTTGCGCGACTGGCTGCAAGGTTTTGGCGAAGATGCCGGCGGCCGGCGCTTCACCGCGATCCCGAATGCCAGCGACAGCTTTAGCGTCACCACTGCCGACCAATGGCTGATCCAGTACAGCAACTGGCAAGACAGCGGCGCCGAGAGCTATCCGAAGCGGATAGACCTGGCGCGCAATACCGCACAGGCTGGCCAGGTGGCGATCCGCATCGCCATCAGCAGCCGCCAACCGCATTGAACCTCGCCTACCGAACTACGCAATGACCCGTACGCTGAACAACTGCCCGGCGCCAGCCAAGTTGAATTTATTCCTGCACGTCACCGGCCGCCGGCCGGATGGCTATCATTTGCTGCAAACCGTATTCCAACTGGTCGACTTCAATGACCTGCTGCATTTCGAATTGCGCGACGACGACCAGATCCGGCGCAGCACCGAGATTCCGGGCGTGCCGGAAGAAAGCGACCTGATCGTGCGCGCCGCCCGTTTGCTGCAAGGCGCGCTCCGGCAAAAAAACAGCGCACTTGCCGGCACGCCGCTGGGCGCCAATATCGGCATCGAAAAAAACCTGCCCATGGGCGGCGGACTGGGCGGCGGCTCTTCCGATGCCGCCACTACGCTGATGGCGCTCAATCACCTGTGGCAAGGCGGCCTGTCGCGCCAGGAACTAATGGATCTGGGCCTGCAATTGGGCGCCGATGTGCCGTTTTTCCTGTTCGGGCGAAATGCATTTGCAGAAGGCATCGGAGAATCTCTACAAAAGCTTGACACTCCCGGGCTATGGTTCGTTATAATTCAGCCCGGCGTAACAATTCCGACGGAAATAATTTTTTCATCTTCGGAATTGACAAGGAGTACGAAACCCGTCAAAATGACGGACTTTTCGATAGGTACTAAAAAACTTTTCGGAAAAAACGATCTGGAAGCCGTGGCAGTTAGTAAGTTCCCGGAAGTTGCAGAAGCCATCAAGTGGCTGGGCAATTACGGAGAAGCCAGGATGACCGGTTCAGGTGCTTGTGTTTTTTGTGCGTTTACCGAAGAACACGATGCTGACAAGGTGCTGAAATCAGTACCTTCCCAGTGGAAAGCATGGAAAGCCAAGGCGATGCAGGAACATCCTCTCGCCGGGTTGTTGGAAAATTAGTTGTACAGAATTCGGTTTAGCATCAGATTCAAGCGCAGCAGATAATGCTGGCGCGGATTTATGATAGACAACAAGTTGCGTAGGGGAATCGCCAAGCTGGTTAAGGCACTGGATTTTGATTCCAGCATTCGAAGGTTCGAATCCTTCTTCCCCTGCCATTAAATACGGACAATAATGTCCAGCAGGCACTAGTCTTATAGCGGCAGTAAGTTACCCCGCATCAGAAATACAACACTGCACACAGCGAACACATAAGCCGCCAACGCAAGACTGCACCAGTCTGGCATTGTCGGCTTTTCAACTTTTTAACGACAGTATCCAGGGAACTCCATGGCAAACGAAAACCTGATGGTTTTTACCGGCAACGCAAACCCGGAACTAGCTATTGGAGTTGTCAAGCAACTCGGTATTCCGCTAGGCAAAGCCAACGTTACCAAATTCTCCGACGGCGAAGTGATGGTCGAGATCAACGAGAACGTACGTGGCAAGGATGTGTTCGTGCTGCAATCGACTTGTGCACCGACCAACGACAACCTGATGGAAATCATGTTGATGGTCGACGCTCTCAAGCGTGCATCCGCCGGCCGCATCACCGCCGCGATCCCATATTATGGCTATGCACGGCAAGACCGTCGTCCGCGTTCGGCGCGAGTGGCGATTTCCGCCAAGGTGGTTGCCAACATGCTGCAGGAAGCTGGCGTTGAACGGGTCCTGATCATGGACCTGCACGCTGACCAGATTCAAGGTTTCTTCGATATTCCGGTAGATAACATCTACGCCTCGCCGATTCTGCTGGGCGACCTGGTAAGCAAGAACTACGACGACCTGCTGGTCGTATCGCCGGACGTCGGCGGCGTGGTGCGCGCCCGGGCATTGGCAAAGCGCTTGAACTGCGACCTGGCGATCATCGACAAGCGCCGTCCGAAGGCGAATGTGTCGGAAGTCATGAACATCATCGGTGAAGTCGAAGGCCGTAACTGCGTGATCATGGATGACATGGTCGATACCGCCGGCACCCTGACCAAGGCTGCCGAGGTATTGAAAGAGCGCGGCGCCAAGAAAGTGGTTGCTTACTGTACGCACCCGGTCCTGTCCGGCCCGGCCCTCGAGCGCATCGTCAATTCGCCGCTGGATGAGCTGGTGGTGGTCGACACCATTCCGCTGTCGGCAGAAGCCAAGGCCTGCGGCAAGATCCGCCAGTTGACATGCGCCAGCTTGCTGGCCGAGACGTTCAAGCGTATCACCAAGGGCGATTCGGTGATGTCGCTGTTTGCTGAGTAAATATTCAGCATACTGAATTCGTATTCCCTGCTGCGCCAACCGAAAGGCGGACGTAGCAGGTTAACAAAACCCTCTGGTCGCGGAGGGTTTTTACCGCCGGACTTCTATCCGGCACACAATGGAGCTTCAAAATGAAAGTAATCGCATTTGTACGCAAAGAGCAGGGGACCGGAGCGAGCCGCCGCCTGCGCAATGCTGGCCAGACACCAGGTATCGTTTATGGTGGTTCCGACGCGCCGGTCAATATCTCGCTGGACCACAATGCGCTGTACCACGCGCTGAAAAAAGAAACTTTCCACTCCTCGATCCTCGACCTCGAAATCGACGGCAAGGTACAGAAAGTTCTGCTGCGCGACTTCCAAGTCCACGCATACAAGCAACTGGTCCTGCACGCTGACTTCCAGCGCGTCGATGCCAAACAGGCAATCCACGTCAAGGTGCCGCTGCACTTCATCAATGCAGAAGTTGCACCTGCAGTGAAACTGTCCGGCGCCATCATCAGCCACGTTCTGGCTGAACTGGAAATCACTTGCCTGCCAGCTGACCTGCCAGAGTTCGTTGAAGTCGACCTGACCAGCATCGAAGTCGGTCACTCGATCCACTTGGCTGACCTGAAGCTGCCTAAGGGCGTTTCGGCTGTATCGCAAGAAAACCTGACTATCGCTACTGCATCGATCCCTGCAGGCAAGGTCGAAGCTGAAGCCGAAGCTGCTGCTGCACCGGCCGCTCCTGCTGCTGACGCTGCCGACAAGAAGTAATAATCGCTGCATTTGCCAGAAGGCTTTTGTTCTGGTCGAAAAACCCGCCTTCGTGGCGGGTTTTTTATTGTTGGCCTCTGCTTCTTCTATAATCTGCGCTAGTCATCCATACGAAAATCAAGCAAACATGTCCATCCGCCTCATCGTCGGCCTCGGCAATCCCGGTCCGGAATACGAACAAACGCGCCACAACGCCGGTTTCTGGCTGGTCGACAACCTGGCCAACGATCTCGGCTGCCGGCTGGCCCGGGAAGCGCGCTTCAACGCCTTCGTCGCCAAATCCAGCATCGCCGGCCAGGAAGTCTGGCTGCTGGAGCCGCAGACCTTCATGAACCGCTCCGGCCAGTCGGTGGGCGGCATCGCGCGCTTCTACAAGATCGCGCCGGAAGAGATCCTGGTGGTGCATGACGAGCTGGACCTGCCGCCCGGCAGCGCCAAGCTGAAAAAAGGTGGTTCCTCGGGCGGCCACAATGGCTTGAAAGACATCACGGCCGCGCTCGGCACCCAGGACTACTGGCGCCTGCGGCTGGGCATCGGCCATCCACGCACGCTCAACCTGCAACAAGTGGTCGCCGATTTCGTGCTGCACCGGCCGCGCAAGGATGAGCAAGTGCCGATCGAAGAGGCAATTGCCGACAGCCTGCAGATCATTCCCATGCTGTGCGAAGGCAAATTCGAAGCGGCGACCATGCAGTTGCATACCGCCAGATAAAATTGCTGCCTGCCGTCAGGCAATTGCTTGCGGTTTAAGGGCGTTAGCAGCAGCTTCCGGTAAAATAGCGGGTTAATCCAATACCTCACTCTGTAAAGTCCATATCATGAGTCTCAAATGCGGCATCGTCGGCCTACCCAACGTCGGCAAATCCACCCTCTTCAATGCCCTGACCAAAGCGGGCATTCCGGCGGAAAACTATCCTTTCTGCACCATCGAGCCGAACGTCGGCATGGTTGAGGTGCCGGATCCGCGCCTGAAAGCGCTGGCCGAGATCGTCAAGCCGGAACGCATCCTGCCGGCGACCGTGGAATTCGTCGACATCGCCGGCCTGGTGGCAGGCGCCTCCAAGGGCGAAGGCCTGGGCAACCAGTTCCTGGCCCACATCCGCGAAACCGACGCCATCGTCAACGTGGTGCGCTGCTTTGAAGACGACAACGTGATCCACGTGGCCGGCAAGATCAATCCGCTGGACGATATCGATGTGATCCAGACCGAGCTGGCGCTGGCCGACATGGGCACGGTGGAAAAAGCCATCCACCGCGAAAACAAGAAAGCCCGCTCCGGCGACAAGGATGCCGCCAAGCTGGTGGCCCTGCTGGAACGCCTGATGCCGGAACTGGACCAGGCCAAGCCGGTGCGCGCCTGCGGCCTCGACGCCGAAGAAATGGCCCTGATCAAGCCGCTCTGCCTGATCACCGCCAAGCCGGCCATGTATGTCGCCAACGTCTCCGACCACGGCTTCACCAACAACCCGCTGCTGGACCAGCTGACCGCTTACGCCGCTTCGCAAAACGCCCCTATCGTGGCCATCTGCGCCGCCATCGAATCGGAAATCGCCGACCTCGACGAAGCCGACAAGCACGAATTCCTGACCGACATGGGCATGGAAGAGCCTGGCCTGGACCGCCTGATCCGCGCCGCCTTCAAGCTGCTCGGCCTGCAGACCTACTTCACCGCCGGCGTCAAGGAAGTACGCGCCTGGACCATCCACGTCGGCGACACCGGCCCGCAGGCAGCCGGCGTGATCCACACCGACTTCGAACGCGGCTTCATCCGCGCCCAGACCATCGCCTATGACGATTTCATCAGCCACAAGGGCGAGCAAGGTGCAAAGGAAGCCGGCAAGATGCGCGCAGAAGGCAAGGAATACGTGGTCAAGGATGGCGACGTCTTGAACTTCCTGTTTAACGTCTAAGCAAAACGCTGCTGTTTCGTTCGCGTTTCGCCATTGGCACAAAAACCGCAGCACTCTCGGAGTGCTGCGGTTTTTTTTAGGCCGCACCGCAGCGGCTGATGCCTATCCGCCGTAAAACACGATAAGCGGTCCCTCTTCACATCGCGGCTGCCTTTCTGCCCTTCTTCCTTTCGTAAGCCTTGACTTAATTGCACAGTATTTGTTGCTATAAAAGCACCGAATTGCAATACTTCTCGCCACTCCCTGGCTATCCGGTCCTGTACCGATTCTGGCGCATCCGCCATGGCCCGCGTGCCAAGGACCAACGATAAGAATCGCTTTCAGCTACCCATAGGAGGAGTTTGATCATGATCAAGGAACGGAGGCTACCGCAGGCGCTGCGCGTGATGTTTTCAGGAAGTGTGGCTATCGGCCTGGGCCTGCTGGCCCAGCCGCTGCAAGCGCAGGAGGACGACAAGGAGGAGGAAGCGCCGCAGCAGATGCAGCGGGTCGAGATTACCGGCTCGTCGATCAAGCGCCTGGTCGCGGAAGGCGCATTGCCGGTGACGATCATCAAGGCCGATGACTTCGCCAAGCTGGGATCGACCACCGCCGGCGAAGTGCTGTCCAACGTGTCGGGCAACCAGACCAACTACACCACCACCGCCAACGTCGGCGCTGGCCGGACTGTCGGCGCCGCGGCTGACCTGCGTGGCCTGGGGCCCAGCAAGACACTGGTGCTGCTGAACGGCCGCCGTCTCGCCAACGCCGCATTCGACGGCTCGGCAGTCGACCTGAACGTGATCCCTGTGGCGGCGCTGGACCGTGTTGAAATCCTGCGCGACGGCGCTTCCGCCATCTACGGCACCGACGCCATCGGCGGCGTCATCAATTTCATCACCAAGCGCTCCTACACCGGCCTCAACCTGAGCGCCGAAGGCATCGCTCCAGAACAGAGTGGCGGCGCGGAAAAGCGCTTCAACCTGTCGGGCGGCTTCGGCGACCTCGACAAGGACGGCTATAACATCTTCGGCGTGATCGATTACCACAGCCAGAACGCCGTGAAAGCCAGCGACCGCAGCTTCGCCGCGCCGGGCGGGCAAAATCCCGGCCTGGGACTGAATGCCGGCAGCGGTAATACCTATCCCGCCAACTACTACGACATCAACGCCGGGCAGTCCGGCAATCCCTACTACGCTTCAGGCTGCCGGCCGCCCTACGCCTTTGCCCAGGATGGGGTCTGCCGCTACAACAGCCAGGCGGTGATCGGCATCGTGCCGAAGACGGAGGAAATCGCAGTGATCGGCAAGGGCACGTTCAAACTGGATGCCGACAATACGGCATCGGTCGAATACCTGCATGCGCAAAGCAAGGTCAAAACCTATGTCGCCGGCGACGTCTTTGGCGGCGACGGCAGCGGCGGCAGCAACGACTATGTCATCAATCCGGACAGCCCTTACTACCCCGGCAACGGCATTACGCCGGGCAGCGCCAGCGGCGGCCCGCTATCGCTGAACTGGCGTTCGGTCGACGCCGGCCAGCGTGTCAGCGAATCCAGGAACAGCACCGACCGCCTGCTGTTCAGCCTGGATGGCACGCTGGCCGGCTGGGATTACAAGACCGGCCTGGCTTACGCCATGAGCAAGGCCAGCGACGCCTTGGTCAGCGGTTATCTGGACAGCAACAAAGTGAGACAGGGATTCCTGAGCGGCATCCTCAATCCCTTCGGTCCGCAAAGTCAGGCCGGTCTCGATTTCCTGAAGGATGCGCAGGTAAGCGGTGTCACCCTCGACGCCAAGACACAGGTGACCTCGCTCGACTTCACCGCCAGCCGCGAACTGCTCCAGCTGCCGGCCGGGCCCCTGGGCTTTGCGCTGGGCGGCGAATTCCGCAAGGAACAGGCCAACTTCAACGTCAACCACGCGCTGTCCGACCTGGTGGAGAGCACCGGCTCGCAGGATGCCAAGTCGGCCTCCGGCAGCCGCAGCGTCAAAGCCCTATTCAGTGAACTCAACGTCCCCATCTTCAAATCGCTGGAGGCGCAACTTGCCTTGCGCTACGACGGCTACAGCGATGTCGGCAGCACCGTCAATCCCAAGGTCGCGCTGCGCTTCCAGCCGGCCAAGGAAATCATGTTCCGCAGCTCGTACAGCACCGGTTTCCGTGCGCCCAGCTTGTACGAATTGAATGATCCGAACGCAAATACCTATACGGCGGCCCCATACAACGATCCATTGCTGTGCCCGGGCGGCAACGTTGCACCGGGCGGGATTCCTGCGCGCGATTGCAAGCAGCAGTTTTTTAAAATGCAAGGCGGCAATAAAGACCTGCAGCCGGAAAAATCCAATTCCTTCACGCTAGGCATGGTGATCGAACCGCATCCGAACATTACGGCTTCCGTCGATTACTGGAATATCAGGATCAAGGACCAGATTTCGGTGCTTCCCGAAAGCGACATTTTTGCCGATCCGGTGAAGTACGCCGACAAGTTCGTGCGCAATCCCGACGGCTCGCTCAGCCACATCATCGATACCAATGTCAATCTCGGCAACGTGCATACTTCCGGTTTCGACCTTGGCTTTGCCTGGCGCCTGCCCAAGACCGCCTGGGGCAATTTCGGCCTGTCCCTGGACGGAACTTACGTCAGCCAGTACGATTACCAGACCGAGGCCGGCGGCGAGTACCTCAACAATCTGGCGGTCTATTCAGGCGGCGGCGTGATTTTCCGCTGGCGCCATGCCGCCACCTTCAACTGGAGCCGCGGCCCATGGAGCGCGGCCTTGCAGCAAGTCCACACCACCGGCTATCGCGACCAGAACGGCTCGCAGGTGGCTGAGGGCTACAACAATCACCAGGTCGGTTCCTATACCCGCTACAACGTATCGGGCAGCTACACCGGCTTCAAGAACCTGACCCTGACGGCGGGCATCAAGAATCTGCTCAATACCGATCCGCCGGCTTCCAACGTCACCGATAACTTCCAGTATGGCTACGATGCCCGCTATGGAGACGCAATAGGTCGCGCGTTCTTCGTGCGTGCCAACTATCAATTCTTTTAATCACCCGGCCATCGCAGGTATTTCCGTCATGATCGCTGCGCAGTAAAAAAACCGGCATGCCAGACAGAATGCCTGGCATGCCGGTTTATGGGCATCCGCTACCGTCACCGCAGCTGATAAGCGTTCAACGCGTGGTATAGCCGCCATTGGCGAATATCGTCTGCCCGGTAATCCACCAGCCATCCGTCACCAGGAATTTGATCAGTGGCGAGATGTCTTCGATATCCGTCAATCCGGTCTTGGAATATTTTCCCAATGCCGCAGCGGCCTTGTTGTAGGCAGCCGAATCCGCGGTTTCCTGGCCATAGAAAAACGGCGTCTCCATCGGGCCCGGACCTACCGCCGTCACGGAAATGCCGCGACTGCCGAACTCTTTCGAAGCCGCTCGCGTGTAATGCTCCACCGGTGCTTTCGAGCCAGGATAGATGGCGTATGAATCGGTATAGGCCGCCAGCAGGGAACTGACGATGGTGCAGATCTTGCCGCCATCGCGCAGTTTTTTGCCCGCTTCCTGCATGAAGAAGAAGGCGGCTTTTGAGTTGACGTCAAAAATCCTGTCGTAATCTTCCTCGGTCACATCGACGATCCGCTTTTTGATCACCATGCCGGTGGTGTTGATCGCGATGTCGATACCGCCGAACGCGGCGATGCCGGCATCGAACAGTTTGGCGATATTGGCCGGAAGGGTCAGGTCGCCCTGTACCGAAATCGCCTGGGCGCCGGCAGCCTTGACCGCGGCCACCGTATCATCTGCGGCGGCCTTGGTGGCATCGCTGTTGTAATGGACGACGATGGCCGCGGCGCCAGCCTTGGCCAGGTCGCGGGAAATCAGGCCACCGAGATTTTTGGCGCCGCCGCCTATGAGTACGACTTTATCTTTCAAGCTGTGATCCATTTTCTATCCTTTAGATTGCGTGACGAACCATCAATGACGATGAAAAAAGGCACTATCCAGCCGCTGCCAGTCGCGGCGTAATAATTGAATAGTTGCAAAGAGTTTATCGTCAGCATGCCTGCGGATAAAGACGAACTATCCACATAGACTATCCACGAATCAAGAACAATTCCCATCTGCAACTCATTGTGAACAAATGTCAGAACAGCAGCCATTGTTCGCTGAATGCGATACAAAATCACCCAAACTCACTAAACTATCCAGCGTTTCCCTACTAAAGAGCGATCATGGATAGAGTCGAAACCATGCAGGTATTCGTGCGCGTGGCCGAGACCGGCAGTTTTACCAAAGCTGCGGACAGCCTCGGCCTGCCGCGCGCCACCGTATCCTCTGCGGTGCAGCAGCTGGAGGCCAGCCTGGGTGCGCGGCTACTCCAGCGCACCACGCGCCGGGTGCACCTGACGCAGGATGGCAGCGCCTTGCTTGAACGTTGTTATCAATTGTTGTCCGACTTTGAAGAAATCTCGGGGCTATTCAAGCAAGCGCCGGCGCAAGCCAGCGGCAAGCTCAAGGTCGACGTCCCCAGCCGCCTGGCCCGGCGCATGATCGCCCCGGCCTTGCCCGCTTTCTTCAAGCTGTATCCCGAGATCGAACTGGAACTGCGCTGCACCGACCGCGCCATCAACCTGATACAGGAAGGCGTCGATTGCGTATTGCGCGTCGGCCAGCCGGAAAACAGCAGCATGGTGGCGCGCCCGCTGGGCCAGTTCGAACTGATGAATTGCGCCAGCCCTGCATACCTGGCAAAACACGGCGTGCCGGACAACCCTGCCGACCTTGCCCGGCATTGGGCCATCAACTACATTTCCCCCACCACTGGCCGCAGCACGCTCTGGGAGTACAGCGAGGACGGCGTCATCGTCAATCTGGAAATGCCTAGCCGGGTGGCCGTCAACAATGCCGAGACCTATATCGCCTGCTGCCTGGCCGGCATGGGCCTGATCCAGGTGCCGGCATACGACGTGCGCGACCACATCGCCAGCGGCGAACTGCTGGAAGTCATGCCGCAGGCGCGCGCCGGCGCCATGCCGATCTATGCGCTGTACCCGCACCGCCGCCACCTGTCGGGCCGGGTGCAGGTGTTCATCGACTGGATCGCCACCTTGCTGCCGCCGGATCTGCAGGCCCGTCCCTTGCTCCTGGCGCTGCCGCTGGCAGACTAGGCAGCCCTTCCTGACGCCTCAGGAAAAAGCAGAAAAGTACAGCATCATCAATATTTGTAACTGTACTTTAAATCTACTGCGCTGACTGTACATGCCGGGGTAGAAAGCTGCCAATTACACTCCACCCTATCCTGCGCATTTTGCGCAATCCGCACTACGTGGCTTCGGCAGCGTCACAAGGAATCATTTTGAGCAACGAGAAGATCGAGCAGTACAACCATCCCGCCGGCGGCTGGGGCGCCCTGAAGTATGTCGCGCTGCACCTGCTCAAGGAAAAAGTGCCGGGCGGCGGCATCCGTACCCTGCTCAAGCAAAACCAGCCGGACGGCTTCGACTGCCCCGGCTGCGCCTGGCCCGACCGCGACCATGCCTCGACCTTTGAATTCTGCGAAAACGGCGTCAAGGCGGTGGCAGCGGAAGCCACTTCCAAGCGCGTCACGGCCACCTTCTTCGCCCAGCATAGCGTCGCTGAACTGCTGCAGCAATCGGATTACGAACTGGAAGAACACGGCCGCCTGACCGAGCCGATGGCGTACCATGCCGCCAGCGACAAATACCAGCCGATCTCATGGGCTGACGCCTTCGCGCTGATGGCGGATCACCTCAATGTGTTGCCGGATCCGAACCAGGCTTCGTTCTACACCTCCGGCCGCACCAGCAACGAAGCGGCTTTCCTGTACCAGCTGTTCGTGCGCGAGTACGGCACCAACAATTTTCCCGACTGCTCCAACATGTGTCACGAGCCGACCAGCGTCGGCTTGCCGGAGACCGTGGGCGTCGGCAAAGGCACGGTAACGCTGGACGACTTCGACCTGGCCGACACCTTCCTGATCTTTGGCCAGAATCCCGCCACCAACCACCCGCGCATGATGGGCGAGCTGCGCGAATGCGCCAAGCGCGGCGCCACCATCGTGTCCATCAATCCCTTGCGCGAGCGCGGCCTGGAACGCTTCTCCAGCCCGCAGCACCCGTCCGACATGCTGTCGCGCGCGGGCACCACGATCAGCAACATGTTCATCCGCCCGACCCTGTGCGGCGACCTGGCGCTGGTCAAGGGCGTCATCAAGCGCGTGCTGGAACTGGACGACCTGGCGCTGCAAAACCGTGACGAGCGCATTATCGATGTGCAGTTCATCGCAGAACACACTGCTTACTTCGACGAGTTCGCCGCCGACATCCGCGCCGAAAGCTGGGACGACATCGTCACCGAATCCGGCGTCGGCCGCGACGATATCGAAAAGCTGACGCAAGTCTACGTGCGCGGCAAGAACGTGATCGCCACCTGGGGCATGGGCCTGACCCAGCACAAGCATGGCGTCGACACCATCCAGATGGTGTCCAACCTGATGCTCTTGCGCGGCAATATCGGTCGCCCGGGCGCCGGCTTGTGCCCAGTGCGCGGACATTCCAACGTGCAGGGCGACCGCACCGTCGGCATCGATGAAAAGCCGACCGCGGCTTTCCTCGACCGCATTGAAAAAGTCTACGGCTTCAAGCCGCCGCGCGAACATGGACTGGACGTGGTCGGCACCATCGAAGCGATGCTGCAAGGCCAGGTCAAGGTGTTCATCGGCCTCGGCGGCAACTTCGCCATGGCGACGCCGGATACGCTACGCACCTGGCAGGCATTGCAATCCTGCGCGCTGACCGTGCACATCACCACCAAGCTCAACCGCAGCCACCTGATCCACGGCAAGGATGCGCTGATCCTGCCGACCATGGGCCGCACCGAGATCGACATGCAGGAAAGCGGCGCGCAGGGCGTGACGGTGGAAGACTCGATGAGCATGGTGCACGTTTCGTACGGCATCAACAAGCCGGTCGCCAAGACCTGTTTGTCGGAAGTCGACATCGTCGCGCGCCTGGCCCACGCCACGCTCAAGGACAGCAGCATCCCATGGCTGGAGTACGTCAAGAACTACGCCCTGATCCGCGACGAAATTGAAAAAGTGTACGACGCCTTCAAGGACTTCAATGCGCGCATCGCCCATCCGGGCGGCTTCCATCTCGGCGTCGCTTCGCGCGAACGGGTCTGGAAAACCGCCAGCGGCCGCGCCCAGTTCAAGACCCTGGCGATTCCGAAAGACACGCCGGTGCACCGCGCGCGGCGCCAGCACGGCCCCGAGCTGATGGTCCTGATGACCACCCGTTCGCACGACCAGTACAACACCACCATCTACGGCATGGATGACCGTTACCGCGGCGTGTTCGGCCAGCGCCGCGTGGTGTTTGCCAACCCGCTGGATATCGCCATGCTGGGTTTCCAGGCCGGCGACTGGGTCGACCTGGTCGGTGTCTGGGAAGACGGCATCGAGCGCCGCGCCGATCGTTTCCTGCTGGTGGAATACGACATCCCGCGCGGCTGCATCAGCAGCTACTATCCGGAAACCAATCCGCTGGTGCCGCTCAACAGCTTTGCCGACAAGGCGCGCACGCCGACCTCCAAATCGATCCCGGTGCTGCTGCGCCGCTCCCTCCAACTGGCGGCGTGATCCGATGCTGATACTGGAAAATGACATCGACGAGGCCGTGCTGCTGATCCTGTCGGCGCTGCACGCCGACGCCAGCGATCAGGACAGCCATCGCGGCGATCCCGGCCTGTCGCTGGCCAGGCTCAGCAAGCGCACCGAACTGCGCATGAGTACGCTGCGGCGGCATCTGACGGCGCTGGAGGATGCGGAAATTGTCAGCGTCGTCGTCAATGAGGACGGTACCGGACGCACCGCCCTGACGCCTTACGGCATGGCGATTTTCGATGCATTGGATGAGAGTCAGAGCGCCGACATGGCGTGACGCCGAAGTAGATTTTTGAGAATTTCATAAAACACGACCAATCCGTCACCCGGTTTTCGTCGCACATGACTCACGCAGCTAACTGGGGTCAGAGTGAATTTTCTGCACGCTTTTTGCAGAAAATTCACTCTGACCCCACTTAGCGGGCCACGGAGCGCATGCCGTGTTGCGTTAACACATCCGTGCAGCGCATGCTATTTTTCACCGAATCCGTCATCTAGGGTCAGACGGTGTAGCGCCACAAAACGCCGGCATGGCGAGATGCCAGGGTAGATCAATCCAGCATATCCGCCGCCAGCTCGCTCAGCCGGCGCAAAGCCAGCTCGATCTGCGGCGTCCAGCTGTAGCTATAGTTCAGGCGAATGAAACTGCGGTAGGCGTCCGAGGTGGAAAACAACCGCCCCGGCGCAATCGTGATCCCCTCTGCCAGCGCTTGCCGGTAGAGTGCCATGGAATCGATGGCCGCCGGCAGCTCTATCCACAGCACATAACCGCCGCTGGGCCGCGTGATGCGGGTGCCGGCCGGGAAGAAACGGCCGACGAAAGCGCTCATGATGTCGCAGCGCTGCTGCAAGGTGCGGCGCACCCGGCGCAGGTGGCGGTCGTAACCGCCCGCGGTCAGATAGGCGGCGATCGCCCGCTGCGGCAGGCTTGAAGTGCTCAGCGTATTGAGGAACTTCAGTTTCTCCACCTGCGCCCGGTAACGCCCCGGCAAGGTCCAGCCGATGCGGTAAGCCGAGGTCAGGCTCTTCGAAAACGACGAACAGTAGAGCACCATGCCGCGCTTGTCGTAGGCCTTCAGCACGCTCGGATGCGCATTGCCGAAATACAGTTCGTTGTAGACGCCGTTCTCGATGATCGGCATGTTGTAGCGTGCTCCCAGTTCGACCAGCTGGCGCTTGTTTTCCTCCGGCATTTCAAAGCCCAGCGGATTCTGGAAATTCGGCATCACCATGCAGGCCGCCACCGGCTGCGACTGCATGATCTTGCTCAGCGCCGCGATATCCATGCCCAGCCGCGGATCGGTCGGCACTTCGATGGCCCGCATGCCGAGCCGCTCGATGGCGTGCAGCATGGCATAGAACGTCGGCGACTCGACAGCGATGGTGTCGCCCGCCTTGGCCACCGCCTGCAGGCACAGGTTGATCGCCTCGGTAGCGCCGACCGTCACCACCACATCGTCCGGGCTGATGCTAAGCCCGGTTTCCAGATGGCGCCTGACGATCTGCCGTATCAGCTCCGGATGCCCCGGCGGCAAATCGTCGAGCACGCCCAAGGGGCCGCCGCTGCGCAAGACAGAACCATGGTACTGGCTGATGCGGTGGGCAGGAAACAGCAAGGGATCGGGATAGGGCGAACCGAGCGGAACAGCGTCATGCTGATGTATCGATTTCAGCGTCGCCAGCACATGGCGGCTGACATCGACTTCCGCTGACACCGGCAGCGGCATCGAGCGGCCCGGCTCGTCCGGCGATGCCGGCAAGGCCGCAGCGGTAAAACGGGCGCGCACAAAATAGCCGGATTGCGGATGGCTTTCGATCAGGCCGCTGCTTTCCAGCAGCTCGTAAGCCCGCACCACGGTCGTGATGCTCAAGCCATGCTGCGTGGCTGCCTGCCGTACCGAGCTGAGGCGATCGCCGGGCCGCAGCACGCCATTTTCCAGCGAAGCCCTGAGCTGTTCGGCAAAACGTTGGTACAGCGGTTGGCGCGTGGTTTTCAATGCGGACGGAGACAGGAATCGGGGATAGTCGCATTATAGTGAGAATCAGACAATTCCCTGATGTATATCCATGATGGCAACGACAGTTGTCACACAGGCATGGCAAAAATGCAGTATCGCTCTACTATAGTGGTTAACGGCAGCACGGCTTGGGCCTCGGCGCATACCTTACCGGTGATTTCATGGCGACCCTGATTTTTACTCCGCAACTTGCCCGCTTTACCGCCGCGCCGCTAGTCCATACCGACGCTCTCACCTTGCGCGCCGGGCTGGAGGCCGCGTTCTTGGGCAATCCGCGCCTGCGCGCCTACCTGCTCGACGAACAAGGCTGCCTGCGGCCGAATGTCGCCATTTTCATCGACGGCCATGCCGTACGTGACCATGTGCGCCTGGACACGCCGCTGACGGCGCACAGCAAGGTGCATATCCTGCAAGCGCTCTCTGGAGGTTGACCATGACTGAACGGGCCTGGATCGCCAGCCGCAAAGGACTGTTTGAACTGCTGCAGCAAAACGGCCGCTGGACGCTGGGGCCGATCGCCTTTCTCGGCGAACCGGTATCCATGGTGCTGGCCGACCCGCGCGACGGCGCGGTGTACGCCGCGCTGAATCTTGGCCATTTCGGCGTCAAGCTGCATCGCAAGGATGCCGGTGCCGCGCAATGGACTGAAATCGCCGCACCGGCCTATCCGCGCAAGCCGGAAGACTGCGCCGATCCGGTCGACTGGACAGTCAGGTTCATCTGGTCGCTGGCCTGCGGCGGCGCCGATGAACCGGGCGTGATCTGGGCCGGCACCTTGCCGGGCGGCTTGTTCCGTTCGACCGACCGCGGCGCTTCCTGGACCCTGATGCACTCCTTGTGGGATGCGCCCGAGCGCAGCGAATGGTTCGGCGGCGGCTACGACGTCCCCGGCATCCACAGCATCTGCGTCGATCCGCGCGACAGCCGCCACGTGCTGGTCGGCATCTCCTGCGGCGGCGCCTGGGTCACGCATGACGGCGGCGCCAGCTGGACCTTGAGCGCGCGCGGCATGCGCGCCAACTACCTGCCGCCGGAACGCGGCGACGACCAGAACGTGCAAGACCCGCACCGCATCGTCGGCGCCAGAGATACCCCCGATCAGCTGTGGTGCCAGCATCACAACGGCATCTGGCGCTCCGCCAACTTCGGCGCCGACTGGCAGGAAGTCAGCGCCGCGCCCTTGTCGAATTTCGGCTTTGCGGTGGCGGTCCATCCGGCCGACGGCAATACCGCCTGGTTTGCGCCGGCGCTGGCGGACCAGACGCGCATTCCGACCGATGCCGCGCTGACCGTCACCCGCACCACCGACGGCGGCCGCAGCTTCACCGCCCTGCGCGCAGGCCTGCCGCAGCAGCACTGCTACGACCTGGTCTACCGGCACGGCCTGGCAGTGGCCGACGATGGCCGCACCCTGCTGATGGCCTCCACTACCGGCGGCGTCTGGCTGTCGGAAAACGGCGGCGACAGCTGGCGCACTATTTCCAGCAGCATGCCGCCGGTGTACGCCGTGTGCTTCCAGTGAAAAATTATCTATAATGCAATTCAGATATCAATAGAACAATCCGGCATATAGATAATGCAAAAAAATATTGGACGCGATCCTTACCAACACCGATACTCTCGGGTCATCCGGTTCATGCCGCCTTTTAAGGCATGTCACCTCACTGTTTACCCTACGCGCTGCAGCAAGACCCGCAACGCCGATATTCCCGTGATTACTCTATGAACATTTTTTCTCTCTGGTTCCGCATTCCCTTTTGGCAGCGCGTGCTGGGCGGCTTCGTGCTTGGCGCACTGGCCGGCTGGCTGGTCGGCGCACCGGCCGAAACCTGGTTCGGCCCGCTCGGCAAGCTGTATGTCACGCTGATCAAGATGATTGCCGTGCCGCTGGTGTTCTTTGCCGTCACCAACAGCATCTCCAGCCTGCATGGCATGAAGAGCGTGGCGGCGCTGGGCGGCAAGACCTTCCTCTGGTTTGCCATCACCGCCGTGCTGGCGGTCGGCGTCGGCCTGGCCGTCGCCAGCTTCACCAATCCCGGCCAGAATCTCGGCCAGCTGGCCATCGCTGCCGATTACACCGTGCGCGAAGTACCGACGCCGATCCAGGTGCTGCTGGACGTGGTGCCGTCGAATCCGTTCAAGGCGCTGTCCGAAGGCAAGATCCTGCAGGTGATCTTCTTCGCCGCCCTGCTCGGCATGGCGCTGGTCAAGCTGGGCGACAAGGTCAAGCAGGTGCGTGAACTGATGGGCGAAGCCAGCAGCGCCATGATCCAGATCACCCGCTTCGTGCTGGAAATGACGCCGCTCGGCACCTTCGGCCTGATCGCCGCGCTGGTCGGCTCCTACGGCTTCGAGCGCCTGCTGCCGCTGGGGAATTTCGTCTTCACACTGTACCTGGCTTGCGCGCTGCACATCGTGGTGGTGTACGGCGGCCTGCTGCTGACACACCGCTTGAATCCGATCCGCTTTTTCCGCGGCGCCTTTCCGGCCATGCAAGTGGCCTTCACCAGTTCGTCCAGCTTTGCCTCCATGCCTATCGCCTTGCGCAGCGTGGTGCATAACCTCGGCGTCAAGCAGGAATATGCCGCATTCGCGGTGCCGCTCGGCGCCAGCATCAAGATGGACGGCTGCGGCGCCATCTACCCGGCGATCGCTTCGATTTTCGTGGCGCAGTACTTCGGCCTGCATCTGGACATGTCGCAGTATTTCATCATCATGCTGGCCTCCGTACTGGGTTCCTTCGGCACCGCCGGCGTACCCGGCACGGCGATCGTGATGGTGACGCTGGTGCTGAGCTCGGCCGGCCTGCCGCTGGAAGGCATCGGCTACCTGGTGGCGATCGACCGCATCCTCGACATGATGCGCACCATGACCAACGTCACCGGCCAGATGCTGGTGCCGGTGCTGGTGGCCAAGGAAGAAGGCTTGCTCGATCTGGAAATCTACAATGCGGCCAACAGCGATGTCGGCCTGGACCAGAACAGCAACGCGGCTGCCTGAGCCCCTGCCAATGACGTAGCGTGGGCACAGCGTGCCCACGCTACTTTTTTTAAGGCTCGCCATCCCAATAGTCCAGATCGTTTTCAGCGCGCTGGATCACATCGAATACCCGTTCGCCGCCGGCGGACGCGGTCGCCAGGAACTTGCCGGAATCGGGGTATTCGCATACCTCGGGCTGCTCCCTGGTGCTGACTGATAAATATTTCAAAGGCTGGTCCGAGGTATTCACGATCTGGTGCGGATACTCCGGGCCAGGCGGAATGAAGATGATATCGCCGCTGACCAGCGGCAGCATTTCTCCCGCCACCCTGAGCGAACCGCTGCCCTCCAGGATGATGAACATTTCTTCCTGTGCGTAGTGGAAGTGATACGGGCAGGATATTTTTCCAGGGGCGACAGTATCTATGCTAGCGCCGAGTTTCTGTGCCGCCGTACCTGTCGCCAGGCGCGCACAAACCGAATCGTACAAGGGTGCGCGCAGGTCGTGCGTGGTGGGAACTGCATTGAAATTGCGGATCAGGCGCTGACGCAAACTCTCTACTTTTTCACTCATTCGTTTCTCCGGGTGATGTGCGCTCCGAAGCGCGTGCCAAGAAGAATACACGCAAGCAACTGTCTCTGCCTTGCCCTCGCCATCGCCCCCTGCCGCCGGCAAAATTTCCTCTTTTCCTCAGCCAAAACAAGGCGCACCATTGCGGACAAACGCGTTGCAAAAATGGTGCAAAGCCGCATTCCAGCAACACCTGCGGGCTTTGCCTGCACCACATGGGCACAGTTTCGATGCCACAAAATACACATCTCGAAAAAGAAAATAAATTTCCTTTACTTGAAATGAAAATGAAAATATATTTACACAAATTATAAAAAACAATCACCGGGGATAGCCAGTGCAACACGCCGCAGTCACAGCATGGCAACGCGAAAGCGCGGTTGCCGCACGTATAGGCAAAGCCTATCCGGAGCTCTCGAAAGCGCATCGCAAGGCCGCCGATTACGTCCTTGCGAACGTGTTTCGCGCCGCCACCATGACCATCGACGAGCTGGCCGACGTGGTCGGCATTTCGCTGGCGACCGCCAACCGCTTCGCCCACGCGCTCTCGTTCGACGGCTACCCAGCATTCCGCGCCGCACTGGTACTGGACTTTGCTTCTTCCCTGGCGCCGGTGGAAAAACTGCGCGACCAGGTGCAGCGTGCCGCCAGCAGCGCCGAAATCATCGCCGCGGCCCTCAGCGCCGACATGCAAAACCTGGAAGCCACCCGGCGCGCCCTCTCGCCCCAGCAATGCGACCAGGCGGTCAGCATGATCCTGAATGCGGAACGTATCTTTATCCTCGGCTTCGGCGCCAGCGCTTTTTTAGCCGGCATCATGGCCCATGCATTGGAGCCGTATTGCCGCACGGTGCAGTCGGTGGCGGGCCCCGGCGGCCCTTCCCAAGCCAGCCGCCAGTTCTTCAAGCTGGACCAGCGCGACCTGGTGATCGCCCTGGCTTTCCCGCGCTATGTTACCGATACCGTCACGCTGGCGACACGCGCCAAGGAGCGCGCCGCGCAAGTGCTGGCGTTTACCGACAGCCCGACCTCGCCGCTGGTGCCGCTGGCGGATGTCACCCTGTATGCGCAAACCGAAAGGCAGTTGTCGCCGACCTCGGACGCCGCCGCGCTGTCCCTGATCCAGGCAGTGTGCGACGCCGTCGCGCATCGCGCCAACCGCTCGGTGCATGCGGCCTCGAAAATGACCGAGGCCGTGCTGCCCTGGCTCTACCACGCCGACGGCATCAGTGCGCCGAAGAGCAAAAATAGCAAAAGCGGCAAAACCGCCATCATAAAATCAGCAGCGAAAGCGAAATAACGTGTCTACTTCTACCAGCAGCAAAGCCGTCATCGCCATCCACGGCGGCGCCGGCACCATCTTGCGCAGCGCCATGAACAGCGACCAGGAAAAAGCCTACCACGACGCCCTGAGCGAGATCCTCAGCGCCGGCCAGGCCATCCTGGCCGCCGGCGGCAGTGCGCTGGACGCCGTCGCCAAGGCTGTCAGCATGCTGGAAGACTGCCCGCTGTTCAACGCCGGCAAGGGTGCGGTCTACACGCACGCCGGCACGCATGAGCTGGACGCTGCGATCATGGACGGCGCCACGCTTGGCGCAGGCGCGGTAGCCAACGTCGCCCACGTGCGCAACCCGATACTGGCGGCGCGCGCCGTGATGGAACATAGCGAACACATCTTGCTGGTAGGCGCCGGGGCGGAGGAATTCGTCGCCCAGCATGGCGCCGAGCTGGTGCAGCCCGAATACTTTCATACCGAAGCACGCCACGCGCAATGGCTGCGCGCGCGCAAGCAGGAAGGCATGCTGCTGCTGGATCACGACGCCGCCAGCCAGGCCGCGGCTGCCGAAATCGCCCCCATCGATCCGGACAACAAATTCGGCACGGTCGGCGCCGTCGCCCTCGACCTGCACGGCAACCTGGCTGCCGCCACTTCCACCGGCGGCATCACCAACAAGCGCGTCGGCCGCGTCGGCGACTCGCCGCTGATCGGCGCCGGCTGTTATGCCAATAACCGCAGCGCCGCGATTTCCGCGACCGGCACCGGCGAAGCGTTCATGCGTACGGTAGCGGCCTACGATATTTCTGCGCGCATGGAATATGCCGGACAGTCGCTGCAGGATGCTGCCCAGCACGTAGTGATGGACCTGCTGCCGCGCTACCAGGGCCGCGGCGGCCTGATCGCCATCGATGGCGAGGGCAACGTGGCGCTGCCGTTCAATACCGAAGGCATGTACCGCGGCTACGCCAGGGTCGGCGCGCCTGTGGTCACCGCCATTTACAAATAACGTCAGCCACGGAAAGCGATCATATGAACATGCAAACAGGCCGCCGGGTGCTGACGGTAGAGCAGATGAGCGTCGGCTTTACCACCTCCGAACGCAAGGTGGAAGCGGTGCGCAACCTGTCCTTCCATATCGACGCTGGCGAGACGCTGGCCATCGTCGGCGAATCCGGTTCCGGCAAATCGGTCTCATCGCAAGCCATCATGCGCCTGATCGACTACGGCGGCGGCCGCATCACTGGCGCGCGCATGGATTTCCAGCGGCGCGACGGCAGCATCATCGATCTGGCCAGCGCCAGCCAGAACACCATGCGGCATATCCGCGGCTCGGAAATCGCCATGATTTTCCAGGAGCCGATGACCTCGCTCAACCCGGTCTTCACGGTAGGCGAACAGATCGCCGAATCGATCCGCCTGCACCAGGGCAAGAGCATGGCCGAAGCCCGCGCCGAAGCCTTGCGCATGCTGGAAATCGTCCGTATTCCGGAAGCACGCCGCCTGCTGGACCGCCATCCGCACCAGCTGTCCGGCGGCATGCGGCAGCGCGTGATGATCGCCATGGCGCTGTCCTGCAAACCGTCGCTGCTGATCGCCGACGAACCGACCACTGCCCTCGACGTGACGATACAGGCGCAGATCCTGCAACTGATCCGCACGCTGCAGGATGAAATGCAGATGGCGGTAATTTTCATCACCCACGACATGGGCGTGGTGGCGGAAATCGCCGACCGCGTGGTGGTCATGTGCCGCGGCGAGAAGGTCGAAGAAAACAATGTGCACGCAATCTTTGCAGCGCCACAGCATCCCTACACCCAGGCATTGCTGGCAGCGGTGCCTCGGCTGGGCGCCATGCACGGCACCGACCAGCCGCAACGGATTGCCATCGCCGGCGCCGTCATCACACCGGAAATGGCTGCGGAAGCAAAAATCATCCGCAGCATTCCGGGCGCCGATCCACAGCAGCAGCCCTTGCTGAAAGTGCGCAAGCTGACCACCCGCTTCGATGTCAAGAGCGGCGTCTTCAGCCGCGTCAAGCAGCGCGTGCATGCGGTCGAGCAAATCAGTTTCGATCTGTATCCTGGCGAGACACTGGCGCTGGTGGGCGAATCAGGCTGCGGCAAATCGACCACCGGCCGCTCGCTGCTGCGGCTGGTCGACATCACCAGCGGCAGCGTCGAATTCGGCGGCCGCGACCTGGCCAAGCTGCCGCGTTCCGAGCTGCGCTCGCTGCGGCGCGAAATCCAGTTCATCTTCCAGGACCCGTTCGCCTCGCTCGATCCGCGCCTGACGGTCGGCTACTCCATCATGGAACCGCTGCTGGTGCACGGCATGGCCGAAGGCGCGCAGGAAAAAGTCGCTGCCTTGCTGGAAAAAGTCGGTTTGCTGCCGGAACATGCGCAGCGCTATCCGCATGAATTCTCGGGCGGCCAGCGCCAACGCATCTGCATCGCGCGCGCGCTGGCGCTGAATCCGAAGATCGTGATCGCCGATGAATCGGTCTCGGCGCTGGATGTCTCGATCCAGGCACAGATCGTCAACCTGATGCTGGACCTGCAGCGCGAGCTGGGGATTTCCTTCATCTTCATCTCGCACGACATGGCGGTGGTGGAACGCATCAGCCATAGGGTGGCAGTGATGTACCTTGGACAGATCGTCGAAATCGGCCCCCGCCGCGCCATCTTTGAAAACCCGCAGCATCCATATACCAAGAAGCTGATGGCGGCGGTGCCGGTGGCCGATCCGAATCAGCGCCATCGCCAGCGCGAGGTGCTGGCGGGCGAAATTCCAAGCCCGATCCGCAATGTCGGCGATCTGCCGGTGGTGGAGCCGCTGAAACAGGTCGGACCGGGACACTTCGTAGCGATGCACCGAATTTCCAGCGCCTACTGAACGGCTTTGTTGTTTTTCGCTTTATCTGTCTGTTTGTCTTCAATGACTTTTTGAACCAGGGGAGTAACACATGCGCACTACTCGATACTTCGGCAATCATTTCGGCAAGATCGTTGCCAGCACCGCGGTTGCACTGACGGCCCAATTCACCGCCGGCCACGCTTTCGCCGCCAAGGACGTCACGCTGGCGGTCGCTTCGACCTTCACCACGCTCGATCCTTACGACAGCAACGACACCCTGTCGCAAGCTGCGATCAAATCGTTCTACCAAGGCTTGTTCGGCTTCGACAAAGACTTGAAACTGGTCAATGTGCTGGCGGACGGCTATGAAGTCAGCAAGGATGGCCTGGTGTACACCATCCGCCTGCGCAAGGGTGTCAAGTTCCAGGACGGCACCGACTTCAAGGCAGATGCAGTCAAGGTCAACCTGGAACGCGTCATCAATCCGGACAACAAGCTCAAGCGCTTCAACCTGTTCAACCGCATTGCCAAGATCGACGTCGTCAACGACTACGAAGTCAAGATCACCCTGAAAGAGCCGTTCTCGCCATTCATCAACACCCTGGCGCACTCTTCCGCCGCGATGATTTCACCGGCCGCGCTGAAACAGTACGGCAACAAGGACATCGGCTTTCACCCGGTCGGCACCGGCCCGTTCAAGTTTGTCGAATGGAAGCAGACCGACTACATGAAGGTCGTCAAGTTCGACGGCTACTGGAAAAAGGGCTATCCGAAGGTCGACAGCATCACCTGGAAGCCGGTAGTCGACAACAATACCCGCAGCGCCGTGATGCAAACCGGAGAAGCGCAGTTCGCCTTCCCGCTGCCTTACGAACAAGCTGAACTGCTGAAGAGCAAGCCGAACCTGGACCTGATCTCATCGCCATCCATCATCCAGCGCTACCTTTCGATGAACATGTTGCAGAAGCCTTTCGATAATCCGAAGGTGCGGCAAGCGATCAACTATGCGATCAACAAGGACGCGCTGGTCAAGGTCGCCTTCAGCGGCTACGCCATGCCGCAGGATGGCGTGCTGCCGCAGGGCGTCGACTATGCCCTGAAGACCGGACCATGGCCTTACGATCCGAAGAAGGCCAAGCAGTTGCTGACGGAGGCCGGCTATCCGAACGGCCTTGAAACCGAA
>Ga0210409_10000878_pt1 | contig 42969 bp, 36 predicted proteins | sample IncBWH17MmetaG_FD_161649 | JGI IMG/M metagenome (GOLD analysis project Ga0210409, IMG submission 161649) | Forest soil microbial communities from Barre Woods Harvard Forest LTER site, Petersham, Massachusetts, United States - Inc-BW-H-17-M | ecosystem: Environmental > Terrestrial > Soil >... | reverse complement strand
GGACAGCGCAATCCAGTCGACGCCCAGTTCCAGCGCAAATTTCAGGTCGCGCTTGTCTTTCTCGGTCAGCGCCGGAATCGGCAGCACTGCATCCGGCACGTTGACGCCCTTGCGGTCAGACAAGGTGCCGCTATTGACTACCCGGGTGCGGATAGACTGGCCGTCGCAGGACTGCACTTCCAGCCGCACCTTGCCGTCATCCAGCAGCAGCGCCTGGCCGCCGGCGATCACTTCAAACAGTTCCGCGTGCGGCAGGCAGACGCGCTGGCTGTTGCCCGGCGTCGGGTCGCGGTCCAGCGTGAATTCCTGGCCGGCGTGCAATTCGATCTTGCCGTCGGCGAACTGGCCGATGCGCAGCTTCGGACCTTGCAGGTCGGCCAGGATGGCGATCGGCCGGCCGACCGCCTTTTCCACTGCACGGACGATATCGTAGCGCTGCTGGTGATCGGCGTGGCTGCCATGGCTGAAGTTGAAACGGAAGACGTCGGCGCCTGCTTCGAACAAGGCCTGGATGGTGCTCTGGTCGGCGCTGGCGGGACCGAGCGTGGCGACGATTTTTGCTTTACGTTGGCGGCGCATGATGTGCTTTCTTTAGATGTCGGCTAATGGCAAGGCGAAAAAGGGCTCACCGCGCCGGTCCGATGTGACGGCCGGCGCAGGTTTCTGCTTATTGAGAGAGTGCTACGGAGTGCCGCAGTATCAGAGAATCACTATGGCGCGGAAATCGTTGACGTTGGTGCGCGTCGGTCCGCTTACCACCAGGTCGCCCAGCGCGCTGAAAAAACCATAGCCATCGTTGTTGTCGAGCATGGCGCGCGGACGCAATCCCAGCTCCGCTGCCTTGCGCATCGAATCCGGCTGGTAGATGGCGCCGGCGTTGTCTTCGGAGCCGTCGATGCCGTCGGTGTCGCAGGCAATCGCGTGGATATCCGGGAAGCCGTCCAGCGCAATGGCCAGGCTCAACAGGAATTCGGCATTGCGGCCGCCGCGTCCCTTGCCGCGCACGGTGACGGTGGTTTCGCCGCCGGAAATCACCACGCAGGGCTTGCTGAACGGTTGTCCGCGGCGGGCGATCTGGCGCGCCAGCGCAGCATGCGCCAGGCCGATGTCGCGCGCCTCGCCTTCCATCTCGTCGGACAGGATGTATGGCGTCAGGCCAGCTGCGGTGACGGTGGCTGCTGCCGCATCCAGGGCGTCTTGCGCGGTAGCGATCACATAGTGCTGGTTGCGCTCCAGGCGCGGATCGCCGGGCTTGGCGCTTTCGCCGGCGCCGGATTCCAGATGCTGGAGAATGGCGTCGGGGGTTTCAATATTGTATTTGCGCAGCACCGCCAGGGCGTCCGCGCAGGTAGTCGGATCGGCCAGGGTCGGCCCACTGGCGATGATGCCGGGATCGTCGCCCGGGATATCGGAAATCATCAGCGTCACCACCCGCGCCGGTGCGCAGGCCAGCGCCAGCCGGCCGCCCTTGATGGCGGACAGGTGCTTGCGCACGCAATTCATTTCAAAAATGGTGGCGCCGCTTTTGAGCAGGGCTTTGTTGATCGCCTGTTTCTGTTCCAGCGTAATACCTGCTGCCGGCAGCGCCAGCAAGGCCGAGCCGCCACCAGAAATAAGGCAGATCACCAGGTCGTCGGCCGTCAAGCCCTGGACCAGTTCCAGCATGCGCACGGCGGCCTTGCGGCCCGCTTCGTCAGGCACCGGATGCGACGCTTCCACCACCTCGATGCGCTTGCAGTCGGCGCCATGCTCGTAGCGCGTCACCACCAGCCCGGACAGCTCGCCCTGCCAATGTTCTTCCACTGTCTGGGCCATGGCTGCCGCGCCTTTGCCGGCGCCGATCACCAGCGTACGGCCCTTGCCGGACGGCGCCGGGATTTTAGCCAGGTATTCCGGCAGGCATTTACCGGCGCTGACGGCGTCGACCGCGGCCTGGTACATATCGAGGAGAAGCTGGCGGGGCTTGAGGGTAGTCATGCTGTTATACCTTGATCTGTGAAGCAGATGTCTCTGAAATTTTTATTTATTCTTGCACTGCATCTGCAACGTAGGGTGGGCACACCGTGCCCACGCCGTACAGAAAAAAACATGCAGACTTTGATAGTTCACGCGTGGGCACGCTGTGCCCACCCTACGGTATATCTTACACCTTGGCGATTTCGTGGTTGGACATGATTTCGACAGCCCGGCACAACGCCGAGTGATCGAGCCCGCTCAGGCCGTTGGCTGCGCAAGAATTCATCAGTTCTTGCACCGCCGCCGTGTTCGGCAACGATACGCCCAGCGCCTTGGCGCCTTGCAGGGCCAGGTTCAGATCCTTCTGGTGCAGTTCAATGCGGAAGCCTGGATTGAAAGTGCGCTTGACCATGCGTTCACCATGCACTTCCAGGATGCGCGATGCAGCAAAGCCGCCCATCAGCGCCTGCCGTACACGGGCCGGATCGGCGCCGGCCTTGGAAGCAAACAACAGGGCTTCGGCAACCGCCTGGATGTTCAGCGCAACGATGATCTGGTTGGCCACCTTGGTAGTCTGGCCGTCGCCGTTGCCGCCGACCAGCGTGATGTTCTTGCCCATCAGTTCAAACAAAGGCTTGGCGTCGTTGAACGCACCTTCCGAGCCGCCCACCATGATGGTCAGCGATGCAGCCTTGGCGCCGACTTCGCCGCCGGAGACCGGTGCATCCAGGTATTCGCAACCCAGGGCGTTGATCTTTTTGGCGAAGCCCTTGGTGGCGATCGGCGAGATCGAGCTCATGTCGATCACGGTCTTGCCGGCGGTCAGGCCTTCTGCCACGCCTTTTTCACCGAACAGGACGGCTTCCACGTGCGGGGTGTCCGGCACCATGACGATGATGATGTCGGCGCGCTTGGCGACTTCGGCGCCGGAAGTGCAGACCGTGGCGCCGCCGTCGATCAGCGCTGCCGGTGGATTCTTCTGGTCATGCAGGTACAGCTTGTGGCCGCCGCGCTGCAGGTTTTCCGCCATGGGCGCGCCCATGATGCCGAGTCCGATAAAGCCAACTTTTGCCATGATATTTCTCCGTAATTATTTAAATGCAGACCACTAAACTTACAGGCCGTGCGCCGCGCGCCAGCCCAGACCTTCTACCGTGCCAGCCTTCGGCTTGTACTCGCAGCCGATCCAGCCGTCGTAGCCGATCTCTTCCAGGAACTTGAACAGATAGCGATAATTGATTTCGCCGGTGCCCGGCTCGAAGCGGCCCGGATTGTCGGCCAGCTGCACATGCTTGATCTGCGCCAGGTTGGCCTTGATGGTGTTGGCCAGCTCGCCTTCCATTCTTTGCATGTGATAGATGTCGTACTGCACAAACAGGTTGTTCGAGCCGGTCGCCTTGATCAGTTCCAGCGCCTGTCTGGTGCCGGTCAGGAAGAAGCCCGGAATATCGAAGCTGTTGATCGGCTCGATCAGCAAGCGGATACCAGCGGCCTGCAGCTTGTCAGCGGCAAATTTCAGGTTGCTTACCACGGTCGCATGCGCCAGTTCGCTGCTGACGCCGACCGGCACGATGCCGACCAGGCAGTTCAGCTGCTTGACATTCAATACCTTGGCGTAGCGGATGGCATCGTCCACACCTTGCTGGAATTCGCTGACGCGGTCCGGGTGGCAGGCGATGCCGCGCTCGCCGGCTTCCCAGTTACCCGCCGGCAGGTTGTGCAAGACCAGTTCCAAGCCATTGGTGGCCAGCTTGTCGGCGATCTGTTCGGCGCGAAACGCATACGGGAACAGGAATTCGACTCCCTTGAACCCGGCCTTGGTTGCTGCATCGAAGCGTTCCAGGAACGGCAGTTCGGTGAACAGCATGGTCAGGTTGGCGGCTAGTTTTGTCATGTTATCTCTCTCCAGGATCCAGGAATCAGTCGAGCAGGGACACGGCGGTCGGCGCGTGGCTGCGGCTGGTTGCCAGTTCTTCGAACTCGTTGATGTTGTCGATTTCGGTACCCATGGAAACGTTGGTGACACGCTCCAGGATGATTTCCACCACCACCGGCACACGGAATTCCTTCATCCAGCGCTTGGCCTGGGCGAAAGCATCCTGGATTGCATTCGGATCGGTGACGCGGATCGCCTTGCAGCCGAGGCCTTCGACGACCGCGATATGGTCGACGCCGTAGCCGTTGAGTTCAGGCGCATTGATGTTTTCAAACGCCAGCTGCACGCAGTAATCCATCTCGAAGCCGCGCTGTGCCTGACGGATCAGGCCGAGGTAAGAGTTGTTCACCACCACATGCAGGTAAGGCAGGTTGAACTGCGCGCCTACCGCCAGTTCTTCGATCATGAACTGGAAGTCGTAGTCGCCGGAAATCGCCACCACGTCGCGTTTCGGATCGGCGACGCAGACGCCCAGCGCTGCCGAAATGGTCCAGCCCAACGGACCAGCCTGGCCGCAGTTGATCCAGTGACGGGCGTGGTACACGTGCAGGAATTGCGCTGCAGCGATCTGCGACAAGCCGATGGTGCTGACGTAGCAGGTATCGCGGCCGAAAGCGCGGTTCATTTCTTCGTACACGCGTTGCGGCTTGACCGGCACGTTTTCGAAGTGGGTACGGCGCTGCATGGTGCGCTTGCGCTCCTGGCACTCGCCCAGCCATGCCGAACGATCCGGCAATTTGCCGGCGGCTTTCAATTCCTTGGCGACTTCGACGAACAGCTTCAAGGCTGTCTTGGCGTCGGAGACGATGCCATAGTCAGGACCGAACACGCGGCCGATCTGGGTCGGTTCAATGTCGACGTGGACGAACTTGCGGCCCTTGGTGAACACTTCCACCGAACCGGTGTGGCGGTTAGCCCAGCGGTTGCCGATGCCGAGCACGAAGTCGGACGCCAGCATGGTGGCGTTGCCGTAGCGGTGGCTGGTTTGCAGACCGACCATGCCCGCCATTTGCGGATGATCGTCAGGGATCGCGCCCCACGCCATCAGCGTCGGAATCACCGGCACGCCGGTCAGTTCGGCAAACTCAACCGCGAGGTCGGCCGCATCGGCATTGATGACGCCGCCGCCGATAGTCAGCAATGGACGCTCTGCTTGGTTCAGCATGGTCAATGCTTTTTCGATCTGGGCGCGCGAAGCTGCCGGCTTGTAGACTGGCAAAGGTTCGTAGGTGTCCGGATCGAATTCGATCTCGGCCATCTGCACATCGAACGGCATGTCGATCAGGACCGGACCTGGCCGGCCGGAACGCATGATGTGGAAAGCCTGCTGGAACACGCGTGGCAACAGGGCCGGCTCGCGCACGGTGACTGCCCACTTGGTGACTGGCTTGGCGATAGACTCGATGTCGACCGCCTGGAAATCTTCCTTGTACAGACGGGCGCGCGGCGCCTGGCCGGTAATGCAGAGGATAGGGATCGAATCGGCCTGGGCCGAGTACAAGCCGGTGATCATGTCGGTGCCGGCCGGGCCGGAGGTACCGATACAGATGCCGATGTTGCCCGGGTTGGCGCGGGTATAGCCTTCCGCCATGTGCGATGCGCCCTCAACGTGGCGCGCCAGCACGTGCTCGATGCCGCCATGCCGCTTCATCGCAGAGTAGAACGGGTTAATTGCGGCGCCTGGCACGCCAAAGGCTTGCACACAGCCCTCTTTCGCCAATACGTGCATTACTGCGTCAACTGCCTTCATCTTTGCCATGTTGCCTCCGGATTACAGAATGTGAAATTATTGCCACTGCCTGCGGCCTGCTCCGGTTTGCCCCGTAATGCTGCTGGAAATTCGGGAGGCGGTATGGAGACTGCCGAGTGGATGAGACACATGCTATAACCAAACATATTGTTTGATAAGAACACAAACAATCGCTTTATTCGATACGTCAAGTATGGAATACTGAGGAAAAGCGCAAAATACGGCTATGAACAAGCCAGTAACGAAGCCAACAACGAAGCCGGAAGAGACATGGATAAACTCAAACAGATAGAAGCCTTCGTCAGCGTAGTGGAAAAAGGCAGCCTGGCAGGTGCGGCGCTGGAGCAGAACATTACCCCCGTGATGTTGGGGCGGCGCATCGATGCGCTGGAGAAGCGGCTCGGCACCAAGCTGATGCACAGGACCACGCGCCACCTGACCCTGACCGAGCAAGGCACGGTCTTCCTCGATCATTGCCGCAAGCTGCTGACCGAGCTGGATATTGCGGAAAAAATCATCTCCGAAGGCCGCCACAAAGCCACCGGCCATCTGGTGGTGTCGGCCCCTGCCGCTTTCGGCCGCAAGCACGTGGCGCCGCATGCGCCGGCGTTCATCGCCACCAATCCGGAAGTGCAGATCTCGTTCAACCTGACCGACCGCGTGGTCGACCTGGTGCGCGAAGGCTATGACATCAGCATCCGCATCGGCGGCGCCATCGATCCCAATTTCGTCGCCGTGAAACTGGCCAGCAACCGCCGCGTGGTATGCGGCACGCCGGAATATTTCCATCGCAACGGCATCCCGCGCACGCTGGAAGACATCGCCAACCACAACTGCCTTTCCTTCAACCTGCAAGGCGGCCAGCAGCGCGGCTGGTATTTCCAGCAAGGCGGCAAGCCGGTGATCATCAAGACCGCCGGCAACCTCGATTGCAACGACGGCGAGCTGCTGCACCGCTGGGTCAGCGAAGGACTCGGACTGGGCTGGCGCTCTACCTGGGAAATCGAATCGCAGCTGGCTTCGGGCGAGCTGCTGACGGTGCTGGATGAATTCGCCCTGCCGCATTACGACATCATGGCGGTCTATCCGCAGCAGCGTCACCTGCCTGCCAAAGTGCGCTTCTTCATCGATCGTCTGAAATCGATCTATGCGCAGCCGGATTACTGGAGCAAGGGCTGATCCGATACTTGTGATTTAGCAACAAATTATTGGAAGACAAGGCGATCTCCTGGATTGAACGCGCGGTCAACCGTCTGCCTCATAAAACCGTTTTAGTGTTGGGCAGCGCACATACGCTTCGCCATGAAGTACTACACTGAATACTCCACCCCGAATTCGCTCAGTTGAATTCCTTAATACTAATGAGGCAAGTCATGACTATCCGCAGATCAACTCAACAAGCCTTGCTGGCTGCCGTCATCGGCGCTTCGCTGCTGCTCGGCGGCTGCGCTGCGCCATACGGCGGACAAGGTTATGGCAACCAGGGCTATAACAATCAAGGCTACAGCAACCAGGGCTACGGCAATCCGCCGGCGCAAGCCTATCCGGGCTACCAGCAAGGTGGCTACCAGCAAAACAATAACAGCAACTACGGCGTGGTCGATGCTATCGACGTCGTCAATACGCCTAGCCAGGGCATAGGCGGCGCGGTGGTCGGCGGCGTGCTGGGCGGCGTGGTCGGCCACCAGATCGGCCACGGCAACGGCAACACTCTGGCGACTATCGCCGGCGTGGTCGGCGGCGCGGTGGCAGGCAATCAGCTGGAAGCACGCAACAGCCCGGGCTCCACTTCCTATAACGTGCGCGTGCGCATGGACAACAACGGCTACCAGACCATCAGCATCAGCAACCCCGGCGATCTGCGGGTCGGCGACCGGGTGCGTGTTGATAACGGCCAGATTTCGCGCTATTAAGTCTTCAATCTCTCGCTGCAGTGATTGAATCCTGGCGGCAATCCTGATGGACATGGACTGCCGGCCAGGCGAACAAAGCATCAGATGTCATCGGCCCTATCAGTACGTTCACATTCCGCATCTTGCTGAATGCAACAACACCAGGAGGCATCATGAAAATCCACATCAAACCTTTGTCGCTGGCTTTCTTTATCGCCGCGAATGCTTTCGCGCTGCATGTCAATGCAGCGGAAGAAAACGTCCAGTACCGGGACCCGCCGCGCTGGGGCGTGCCGGACCGGACGCCGCAGGCGCGCTTCGAGACCATGAAAAAAGAAAATACCAATGCTTATGCGCAGGCCATGAATGATTGCCGCGCGATGCGCGGACGCGCAGCCGCGGATTGCAAGCGCGATGCGCGCGTCAATTTCGACCGTGACATGCAGCGTGCGCGCGAAATGACCCTCGGCGCACGCCGCTGACCCCTCCCAGCCAGCATGATCAAAGGCCGCTTTCGCGGCCTTTTTTTTTACCCGCCGGCGGCTGAGCATTCTCAGCTGTCATATGAAAATCAATTTTACATTCCAAAATTAAATTGTTAATTATTGTTATATTCACAATTAATGGATTGCATTCGCATTAACCATCAAACAATAATGTCAATACGATAATTAATTAATGTATTTTTATGTAATTTTCGGCATGTGCCGGATTTCGCTGGCGACGAACCATCACCGCCAATCGCCGCCAGTGGTTTTTAATCCAAAGGGAGAAAATATGGCAATTCAGCAATTATCAGCACAGGAAATCGATCAGGTCAGCGGCGGCTGCTGTCTGTTTTTCAGCAAGTTCTTCTCATCTTGCTTCAGCAACTTCTTCAAGAGCTGCATGCCAAGCAAGCCAAGCTGCAACAAGCCAAAGCCGCCGACACCACCGACACCGCCGCAACCCGCCTAAAAGCGGTTCGATTTTCCTGCAAAAAACACGGCAGCCGTTTGCCGTGTTTTTTGTCATTTTGAAGACATCATGAGTTTATTCCGCGAACAGGCTGTGGCCGCCCAACAAACCAAATGGCTGGGCGACATCGTCCTGATACGGCCGCTGTCGTTTGCCTTGCTGAGCGCCGGCGCCGCCTTGCTGGCGCTGCTGGTATGCGCGTTCCTGGCCTGGGGCAGCTACACCAGGCACAGCACCGTCAGCGGCCAGCTGCTGCCGGGCGGCGGCCTGATCAAGGTCTACGCGCCGCAAAGCGGCATCGTCATCGAGCAGCATGTCAAGGAAGGCCAGGCGCTGCAAGCCGGCGAGATCCTGTATGTGTTGTCGAGCGAGCGCCAGAGCAGCACCCAGGGCGCGACCCAGGCCGCCATCAGCAGCCAGGTCGAGCAGCGCCAGGCCAGCCTGCGCGATGAACTGCAAAAGACCCGTGTGCTGCAGCAGGAAGAACGCAGCGGCCTGAATCACAAGATTGCCGCCCTCGGCAATGAACTGGCCAAGCTGGATAACCAGATCGCGGGCCAGCAGGACCGCGTCAGGCTGGCCCAGGAAACCTTGCAGCGCTACCAAGGCTTGCTGCAGCAAGACTACATCTCCAAGGAGCAGTTTCAGCAAAAGCAGGAAGACCTGCTCGACCAGAAGAACCGTCAGCAAAGCCTGGAGCGCGACCGCATCAGCGTCGGCCGCGAGCTGGCGGCGCAGCAGAGCGAACTGGGCGGCTTGTCGCTGAAGCAGCAGAACCAGCTGGCGCAGATAGACCGCACGCTCAGTAGCACCGGCCAGGAACTGAGCGAAAGCGAAGCCAAGCGCCGCATCGTCGTCACGGCGCCGCAAGCTGGCATCGCCACCGCCGTGCTGGCCGACGCCGGCCAGGCCGTGGACGGCAACCGGCCGCTACTGAGCATCGTGCCGGCCGGCGCCGCCTTGCACGCCGAGCTGTATGCGCCTAGCCGCGCCATCGGTTTCGTGCGTCCCGGCGACCAGGTGCTGATCCGCTACCAGGCTTATCCCTACCAGAAATTCGGCCACCAGAAGGGCGTGGTCGAAGCGGTCGCCCGGACTGCCTTGCCTAGCAATGAACTGAACGCCATCGGCGTCCCCGCCGGCGGCAACGGCAGCGAGCCGATGTACCGCATTACCGTGCGGCTGGCCTCGCAGCAGGTGCAAGCCTACGGCCTGCGGCGGCCGCTGCAGGCCGGCATGCTGCTCGACGCCGACATCCAGCAGGAAAAGCTGCGCCTCTATGAATGGGTGCTGGAACCCCTCTACAGCCTGACCGGCAAACTGTGACCATGTTCAATCGACTTGCCTTCGGCTTCCACGCCACCCTGCCGCTGATGCTGCAAACCGAGGCCACCGAATGCGGCCTGGCCTGCCTTGGCATGGTGGCGGGCTATCACGGTTACCGTACCGACCTGGCCAGCTTGCGGCGCCGCTTCCCGGTCTCGCTCAAGGGCTCCACCCTGCGCGACCTGATCGCCATCGCCGCGCAGCTGGAGCTGGCTTCGCGTCCGCTGAAGCTGGAGATCGGCGATCTGGGCCAACTCAAGCTGCCCTGCGTGCTGCACTGGAATTTGAATCACTTCGTGGTGCTGCAGGAAGTCGGCCTCCGTTCGGTAACCATCTACGATCCGGCCTTCGGCGTCCGCAAGCTGTCGCTCGAAGAAGTCGCCACGGCCTTCACCGGCGTAGCCCTGGAACTGTGGCCGAATCCCGGCTTCAAGCCGGCCAGCGCTGTGCAGAGCGTGCCGCTGCGCCGCCTGCTGGGCCGCATCACCGGGCTGTATCGTTCGTTCAGCCAGATCCTGCTGCTGTCGCTGGCGCTAGAAGTGTTTGCCGTGGTCAGCCCGTTCTTCCTGCAATGGGTGATCGACAACGTGCTGGTCGCGGCCGACCGTGACCTGCTGACGACATTGGCTCTCGGCTTCGGCCTGCTGATGCTGATGCAGCAGGCGATCGGCTTCGGCCGCAGCTGGGTGCTGATGTACATGAGCACCACCCTCAACGTGCAATGGCAAGCCAATGTCTTCACGCATTTATTGCGCCTGCCGGTGGCCTATTTCGAGAAGCGTCACCTGGGCGACGTGGTGTCGCGCTTCGGCGCGGTCGGCATCATCCAGCACACGCTCACCACTTCTTTCCTGGAAGCGATCCTGGATGGCGTCATGACGGCGGCAACGCTGGTGCTGATGTTCATCTACAGCCCGACCCTGGCGTGGATCGCGATAGGCGCCATGCTGCTTTATGGCCTCGGGCGCTGGGCCTGGTTCGCGCCATTGCGGCACGCCACCGAAGAGCAGATCATCCACGCTGCCAAGCAGCAGACCCATTTCCTGGAAACCATCCGCGGCGTCAAGACCATCAAGCTGTTCCAGCGCCAGGACGAGCGCCGTTCCACCTGGCTCAGCCTGCTGGTGGACCAGATCAACGCCGACCTGCGCACGCAAAAGCTGAGCCTGCTCTACAAGACCCTCAACGGCGTGCTGTTCGGCATCGAGAACATCCTCACCATCTGGCTCGGCGCCCGCCTGGTCATGGACGGCAATTTCACGGTTGGCGCGCTGATGGCCTTCACTGCCTACAAGGGTCAGTTCGACAGCCGCGTCAGTTCGCTGATCGACAAGTTCGTCGAGCTCAAGATGCTGCAGCTGCAAGGCGAGCGGCTGGCCGACATCGTGCTGCAGCCGCCGGAAACCACGCATGGCCGCCAGTTCGAGCAGCATGAGGCGGCGCTGCAGCCATCACTGGAAGTGCGCGGCCTGCGCTTCCGCTATGCCGAACAGGAACCGTATGTGCTGGACGATGTGTCGTTCCGCATCGAGGCCGGCGAATCGGTGGCCATCGTCGGCCCCTCGGGTGGTGGCAAGACCACCCTGGTCAATGTCTTGCTGGGGATACTGGCGCCGAGCCAGGGCGAGGTGCTGATCGGCGGCCAGCCGGTGCAGCAGGTCGGCCTCGACACCTTGCGCCGCATGGTCGGCACGGTACTGCAGGACGATGTCCTGTTCGCCGGCTCGCTGGCCGACAACATCAGCTTCTTCGATGCGCAGGCCGACCAGGCCTGGATCCGCCAATGCGCGCGGCTGGCCGCCATCGAACAGGATATCGGCGCCATGCCGATGGGCTACAACACCTTGGTCGGCGACATGGGCACGATTCTTTCGGGTGGACAGAAGCAGCGGATCCTGCTGGCGCGCGCCTTGTACAAACGGCCGCAGATCCTGTTCCTGGACGAAGCCACCAGCCATCTCGACATCGAACGCGAGCAGCAGGTCAACCACGCCATCGGCGCCATGCGCATCACGCGCGTGATCGTCGCCCACCGGCCGGAAACCATCAACAGCGCCGACCGCGCAATCGTGCTGGCCGGCGGCAAGGTGATAACCATGCCGGAGCTGCCGGCACAGGAAGCGGCATCGGCATGAGCGGCGTCCTGCGCATAGGCTGCCTGCTGGCGCTGGCTGCGACGGCTGCGGCGGCGCTACGCGCCGAGCCGCTCTGGTCCGATCCGCTGCACACCATGCATGAGGTTTCCGTCACCCCGGTTATCATTGGCTATGGCGTTGGCTGCAGCTTCGATGCCCGGTTGCCGGATCCACTGACCCTGCTGGATGCAGTCGAGCGCGCACTGTGCCGCAACCCGCAAACCCGCCAGGCATGGGCCAACGTCAAGGCGCAGGCGGCCGCGGTCGGCGTCAGCCGCGCTGCCTACCTGCCGGCGCTGACGGCCGGCGGCACCTGGAGCAAGGCCGACAATCGCACCACTTATCCGGATTTTCCGGCCAATGATTCTTCACTCACCACCCACAGCAGTGACGTCAATCTCAACCTGAGCTGGGTGCTGTACGATTTCGGCTTGCGCGCCGCCAACCTGGAAAATGCGCGGCAATTGCTGAACGCCGCCAATGCTGCACAGGACGACATGCTGCAGACAGTCTTTCTCAGCACCGTGCAAAGTTTTTACGAAGCGCAGGCAGCGCAGGCGCTGCTGGCCGCCACCACCGAAGCCGAGCAGGCAGCTGAGCAAAGCTTCAAGGCCAGCGCCGCCAGATACCAGGCCGGCGCCGGCACCCTGGCCGACAAGCTACAAGCGCAAACCGCCTACGCCCAGGCCAGCTTGAAACGCGCACAAGCAGCCGGCGATCTGCAGAACGCGCTGGGCAGCCTGGCCATCGTCATGGGCTGGCGTCCCAACACCGCGCTGACGCTGGCAGCGCTGGGCAATGCCAGCGATGCGCCGCTGCTGCAGCAGGCCGTCGACCAGCTGATCGCCGACGCCGTGCGCAGCCATCCGAAAATCCTGGCGGCGCAAGCGCAATGGAAAGCAGCGCAGGCGCAAGCTGACGCTGCCCGCGCCGATGGCCGGCCGACGCTGTCGCTGTTCGCCACCGGCGACCGCAGCGACACGCCGATCACCCAGGTCTCCTCCAAGCAAACCATCAACAGCCGCAGCATCGGCCTGCAGATCAGCATCCCGCTGTTCGACGGCTTCACCCGCAAGTACAAGGCGCGCGGCGCCCAGGCCCAGGCCGACAGCAAGGAAGCGGAACTGGCCGGCGTCGAACAGCAGGTCGCGCTGGAAGTATGGAAAAGCAGCCAGGCTTTACGCAGCGAAGCGGAAAACCTGCACAGCACCGACATCCTGCTGCACAGCGCGCGCCAGTCGTTTGAAGTGGCGCAGGGACGCTACAAGGCCGGGGTCGGCAATATACTGGAGTTGCTGAAAGCGCAAAGCGACCTGGCGGGCGCGCAGCAGCAGCGCATTCTTTCGCTGACCAGCTGGCAGACTGCGCGCTTGCGTCTTGCCGCTAGTCTTGGGCGCTTGCGGATTGATGGAATTTAGCGATTGAAAATAAAAAGGCCCGCTTGCGCGGGCCTTTTTATTCTGGCGTCCCCAGGGGGATTCGAACCCCCGTACTCACCGTGAAAGGGTGATGTCCTAGGCCTCTAGACGATGGGGACAGTATTCTGTCCGTACTGGCCTTGCTTCTACTGCTGCTTGCAAAAAACAATAAAGGCCGCATTTGGCGGCCTCATCGATTGTATCGAAAACACTCAACACCAATATTCTGCAGTCATTTTCTGACCGCTTTCCTGTCGATGCCAAAAGAATTCTGGCGTCCCCAGGGGGATTCGAACCCCCGTACTCACCGTGAAAGGGTGATGTCCTAGGCCTCTAGACGATGGGGACAGCAAGCTGTCCAACTAACTTTACTGCCTACTACTTCTGCTACCAATTTGCTGGTGGAGGTAAGCGGGATCGAACCGCTGACCTCTTGCATGCCATGCAAGCGCTCTCCCAGCTGAGCTATACCCCCGTTTGCAGAAGCGAGATTATAGCAAGCTTATTTAGCGCTTGTAAATCCCGATTTGCAGATTTATTGCAGATTTACGCCAGATAAGGTTGCAAACGTGTTGTCACGGCCTCACGCCCCAACAATTCCAGCACGGCATCGATCGCCGGGGTCTGCAACTGCCCTGTCACCATCAGGCGCAAAGGCATGGCGAACTGCGGCATCTTCAGCTTGTGCGCCGCCAGCACTTCCTTGATCATCGGCGCCAGGCTTTCCTTGGTCCATTCGGCCGTGGCGCAGCGCTGGGCGAAATCGGCCAGCGCCGGCTTGATGGCGTCGGTGTAGTGCTGCGTCAGCAAAGCCGCATCCGGCGCCGGCTGGCGATAGAACAGCATGGCGGCAACCGCGATTTCATTGACAGTGTGGGCGCGCTCTTTCAGCAGGCCGATGACTTTCGCCAGATCCGGCGCGCCGTTGAAATCGGCGCCGTCCTGTTCCATCAGCGGCTTGACCATGGCAGCCAGGCGCTGGTTGTCGGCCAGCTTGATGTAGTGGTTGTTGATCCACGCCAGCTTTTCCGGATTGAATTGCGCCGGCGATTTCGACAGGTGGTCGAGATTGAACCACTGGCAAAACTGCTCCATGCTGAAAATCTCTTCGTCGCCATGGCTCCAGCCCAGGCGCGCCAGGTAATTCAGCATGGCTTCCGGCAGATAGCCCTGGGCCGGATAATCCATCACGCTGACCGCGCCATGGCGCTTCGACAGTTTCTCGCCGTCGGCGCCGAGGATCATCGGCACGTGGCCATACAGCGGCAAGGTCGCTCCCAGCGCTTTCAGGATATTGATCTGGCGCGGCGTATTGTTGACATGGTCGTCGCCGCGGATCACGTGCGTAATCTCCATGTCCCAGTCGTCCACCACCACGCAGAAATTGTAGGTCGGCGTACCGTCCGGACGGGCGATCACCAGGTCGTCCATCTCGCGGTTGGAAATCGTGATGTTGCCTTTGACGACATCGTCCCAGCTGACGTCGCCGTCGAGCGGATTCTTGAAACGCACCACCGGCTTGCGCTCGGCCGGCACTGGCGGCAAAGTCTTGCCGTCTGCAGGACGCCAGGTGCCGTCGTAGCGCGGTTTCTCGCCGGCGGCGCGCATCCGCTCACGCATCGCTTCGACTTCTTCCGGCGACGAATAGCAATGGTAAGCCGTGCCATCCTTCAGCATCTGCGCGATCACTTCGCGATAGCGGTCCATGCGGCGCATCTGGTAGAACGGCCCTTCGTCATGTTCCAGGCCCAGCCATTGCATGCCGTCGATGATCGCCTGCACCGCTTCCGGCGTCGAGCGTTCGAGATCGGTATCCTCGATGCGCAACACGAATGTGCCGCCGAAATGGCGCGCGAACGCCCAGGAAAACAGCGCAGTGCGGGCGCCGCCCAAGTGCAGGTAACCGGTCGGGCTCGGCGCAAAGCGCGTGCGGACCTTGGTGGCCGGGGAAGTTGAAGCTGGAGTGCTAGCAGTCATGATAAATAAAGACGGCCTTGGCATGCCAAGGCCGTTATCAAGGAAAACCCCATTTTACCGCGTTGCAGCAGCGGATGGAACCGCCTGCCGCGCGACGCTCTCAGGCTTCTTACTTGACGGTCACATTAATGCTTTTGCTCAGCTCCGGGCCGTAAGACTGGTGGGCGCCGTTAGCAAACTGCATGGTCAGCTTGTATTTACCAGGCGGCAGCGTCAGCAAGGTTTCAGTCTGACCCTTGCCAAAATGTATATGTTTTTCATCGACCGGGATCGACTGGCCGGCCGGGATGCTGTCTTCATTAATCAGCAAATGATGATGACCGGTGTTCGGCGTCATGTCGCCGGCCGGCTTGACTTCCATGCCGCTGACGCCGAACTTGACGGCGAACGGGCTGCTGACTACCGCGCCGTCGGCCGGCTCGACGAAGGAAACCGAGGCAGCATGGGCCATCTGCGGCAACAGGCCGGCGCTCAGCACGGCAGCGGAAAACAGCAAGGAAAAAAATCGTGATTTCATCGTCTTGTCCTTTCAGTGAAAAACGGATAATGCCGGTACCCGTCTGCAAGACAGTACAGGCCGCTACAATTTACTGAGTGCCATAATACAGGGATGCCGCCGGCATCGCTTTCAAGGGGAAATACCATGCAAATCGCCAGCGGCAATCTATTGACAGGACTGCCGCCCGCCGGTCCGGAAGAAGTATTTGAACTGCTGCACCAGCGCGCCGGACTGACTATCGAACGCATCGTTTCCAGCGGGCAGGCCAGCCCGCCCGGCTTCTGGTATGACAATCCGCAGGAAGAATGGGTGTTGCTGCTGAGCGGCAGCGCCTGCCTGACGCTGGAAGGCGCGGCGGCCGAACAGGTGATGCAGCCGGGAGCGTGGCTGCACATCCCGGCCCACTGCCGCCACCGCATCGAATGGACCGACGGTGCGCAGCCGACCATCTGGCTGGCGATCCACCATGCTCCTGGCGCTGACCTTGCGGCTTAATCGTTCTTGATGACGATGGTCGGGAACTTGCTGCTCATGTCCTTGGCTTTTTCCGCTACCTTGACCGCCACCTTGCGCGCGATTTCCTTATAGATATGCGCCACCGGGCCGTCCGGCTCCGCCACCACGGTCGGCGTGCCGGAATCGGTCTGCTGGCGGATCGACATGGTCAGCGGCAGAGCGCCGAGGAAATCGACGCCGTATTCGCCGCACATCCTGGCGCCGCCGCCTTCGCCGAAAATCGCTTCGGCATGGCCGCAGTTGGAGCAGATGTGGGTGCTCATGTTTTCGACGATGCCGAGGATAGGAATGCCGACCTTTTCAAACATCTTCAAGCCCTTGCGCGCATCCAGCAAGGCGATGTCTTGCGGCGTGGTGACGATCACGGCGCCGGTGACCGGCACTTTTTGCGAGAGCGTCAGCTGGATATCGCCGGTGCCTGGCGGCATATCGACGATCAGGTAGTCGAGGTCGCGCCAGTTGGTCTGGTCCAGCAGCTGCTGCAAGGCCTGGGTCACGATCGGACCGCGCCATACCATCGGCTCGTCCGGATCGACCATGAAACCGATGCTCGATACCTGCAAGCCGTGGTTTTCCAGCGGCTCCATGGTCTTGCCGTCCTTGGTTTCCGGACGGCCGCTGATGCCCATCATCATCGGCTGCGAGGGGCCGTAGATGTCGGCATCGAGGATACCGACCTGGGCGCCTTCCGCCGCCAGCGCCAGCGCCAGGTTGACCGCCGTGGTCGACTTGCCGACGCCGCCCTTGCCGGAAGCCACTGCAATGATGTTCTTGATGTTGGACATCAGCTTGATGCCGCGCTGCACCGCATGCGATTGTATTTTGGAATAGACGTTCGGGCGCACCTGGCCGACGCCGGCCAGCGCAGACACCGCACCGATGGCGGCGGCGCCGATCAGCGCGAACTGGCTCTTGGCCGGATAGTCGAGCTCGACGTCGAACGAGACGTCGGCGCCGTCCAGCTGGATATTCCTGGCCGACTTGCTGCTGACCAGATCCTTGCCGGTATTCGGGTCGATGACGCTGGATAACGCTGCCTTGACTGCTTCAATCGTGACGCTCATTACTTTTCCTCTGCACGTTCTTGATAAGATGCGGCAAGTCTAAACCAAATCGACGCCGCTCCGCTGGCGCAACTTAGCTTGGGCACACCGTGCCCAAGCGCAAACCCGGATTATTAGCGTCACGCGTGGGCACGGTGTGCCCACCCTACGGCTGTTCTATCCCGCAATTCTTGTCGTTGGCTGCTAAAATCAACCCTTTATTCCAACCAGCAGCGCTTGACGTTGCAATTTCATTGCCAAATGAGCATTACTTTGACTTCAACTCCACGCCAGTTATTCGTTACTACCGCCCTGCCTTACGCCAATGCAGCGTTTCATATCGGCCACATCATGGAATACATCCAGGCCGACATCTGGGTGCGGTTCCAGCGAATGCAGGGCCACGAAGTCAATTTCGTCGGCGCTGACGACGCCCACGGCGCGCCGATCATGATCGCCGCCGAGAAAGCCGGCATCACGCCGCAGGAGTTCGTGGCGCAGATCGCGGCCGGCCGCAAGCAGTACCTGGACGGCTTCCATATCGCCTTCGACAACTGGCACTCGACCGACGGCCCGGAAAACCACGAGCTGTCGCGCGACATCTATCGCAAGCTGAAAGCGGCGGGCTTCATCTCGACCAAGACCATCGAACAATTCTTCGATCCGGTCAAGAACATGTTCCTGCCGGACCGCTACATCAAGGGCGAATGCCCGAAATGCGGCGCCAAGGACCAGTACGGCGATTCCTGCGAAGTGTGCAGCTCGGTGTATGCCCCTACCGACCTGAAGAATCCGTACTCGACGCTGACTGGCGCGACGCCGGTGATGAAATCCTCGGAACATTTTTTCTTCCGCCTGTCGGATCCGCAATGCGTGGAATTCCTGCGCGGCTGGGCGCTCGGCAATGTCGACGGCAAGCCAAGGCTGCAATCGGAAGTCGCCAACAAGGCCAAGGAATGGCTGGAAAGCGACGGCGGCATGGGCGACTGGGACATCAGCCGCGATGCGCCCTACTTCGGCATCGAGATCCCGGATGAACCCGGCAAGTATTTCTACGTCTGGCTGGACGCGCCGGTCGGCTACCTGGCTTCGCTGAAAAATTATTTCGGCAAGACCGGGCGCGACTACGATGCCTTCATGGCCGATCCGAAGACCGAGCAGTATCACTTCATTGGCAAGGACATCACCTATTTCCACACGCTGTTCTGGCCGGCCATGCTGCATTTTTCGGGCCTGAAAGTGCCGAATAATGTCTTCGTGCACGGCTTCCTGACAGTCTCCGGCGAAAAGATGTCGAAGTCGCGCGGCACCGGCATTTCGCCGCTGCGCTACCTTGACCTCGGCATGAATCCGGAATGGATGCGCTACTACATCGCCGCCAAGCTGAGCGCCAAGGTGGAAGACCTGGACTTCAACCCGGACGACTTCGTCGCCCGCGTCAACTCCGACCTGATCGGCAAGTACATCAACATCGCCAGCCGCGCCGCCGGCTTCATCGCCAAGAAGTTCGACGGCAAGCTGAGCACCGCCTGGGCCACCGACAGCGATCCGTTCCTGGCCAGGCTGCGCGCCGTCGCCGGCGATATCCAGGCGTTGTATGACAGCCGCGAATACGGCAAGGCCTTGCGCGCCGTGATGGAACAGGCTGACGCCGTCAACGCTTATGTCGACGCCAACAAGCCGTGGGAACTGGCCAAGGATCCGAGCAAGGAAGCACTGCTGCACGAAGTCTGCAGCCGCCTGCTGGAGGCGTTCCGCATCCTTACCCTGTACCTGAAACCGGTATTGCCGGCGCTGGCGGCGCAAGTCGAAGCCTTCCTTCAGATCTCGCCGCTGGTGTGGAGCGACGTTGCCAAGCCGCTGGCCGATGGCCACGTCATCAATGCCTACGCCCACCTGATGACACGGGTCGAGCCGAAGATGCTGGACGCCCTGTTCGATGCGCCGGTGCCTGCCGCCGCTGCAGAAACCGCAGCGCCAGCAACAGCCAGCAGCATCGAGCCGCTGGCCGCCGAGATCAAGATCGACGATTTCGTCAAGGTCGACCTGCGCATCGCCAAGATCGTCAACTGCGAGCATGTCGAAGGTTCCGACAAGCTGCTGCGGCTGACGCTGGATGTCGGCGAAGGCCGTTTGCGCAATGTCTTCTCCGGCATCAAATCGTCTTACCAGCCGGAAGAACTGGTCGGCAAGCTGACGGTGATGGTGGCCAACCTGGCGCCGCGCAAAATGAAGTTCGGCATCTCCGAAGGCATGGTGCTGGCAGCTTCCGCCGTCGACGGCAAAGCCAATCCGGGCATCTACGTGCTGACCCCGTGGCCAGGCGCCGAGCCGGGCATGCGGGTCAGCTAAGCGCGGCGATGAACTTGCAGGTGCGCGAAGCCAGCGCCGACGATGCCGCACTGATCGCCGAGCTGACCCGCGCCTGCTGGGCTGAACGGGTCGCCCCAGGCTCCAGCGGCCATCGCGAGCAGACCGAGCAGGTACAGCAAGACCTGCAGCGCGGCGGCGGCTTCATCCTGTTGCTGGACGGCCAGCCCGCCGGCTCGGTGCGCTGGCTGCCCTCGGATACCGAAGCCGATGTCTGGGAAGTGCTGCGCATGGGCGTGCTGCCGGACTATCGCGGCCAGGGCTTGTCGCAGCATCTGATGGAGGCGATCATTCATCGCGCCCATGGCGCCGATGTGCAAGAGCTGCGGCTGGCGGTGCGCGCCGACCAGGCGCGCGTGGTCGACCTGTACGCCGTGTTTGAATTCGAACTGGCGCCGGAGCTGGAATATACCCGCGCCAATCCCCTGGCGGAGCCGCCGACGGTGATGCGGCGCTGGCTCAGGCGGTAAGATACTGCGTGGGCACGCTGTGCCCACCCTACGCTAATGCCCGTAAACCTGGGATACCGAGGTACCGGTCACCAGCCCGCTGGTGATATCCATGTGGACATTGAAGAAAGCCTGGCTGGCGTCGCTCTGGATATAGCGCCAGTCCCATACTTCCTCGTTCTTGCGGGTGAACTGCACCACGGTGCGCGGCTTGCCCAGCATCTGGCGGATCTCTTCCTTGCGCATGCCAACCTTGATCCTGGCGAAATTCTCTTCGGTCAGCACCTGCTTGTAGTCGGCCAGCTTGCCATCCGGGCCGATGTAGAACATCCAGGTGCGGGTGCCGGACGGCCCTTTGGGATATTCCAGCGTACGTTCGCCGTTTTCCTTTTCCCAGACCGTATCCGGCTGGCCCATGGCATTGCGCACATCGGCTTCCGACGATACGCCGCGGTTGAGTTTTTCCAAGCCCGCCTCCTGTATGAAGTTGCCATTCTGGTCGCAAGCCATAACCAGCAATGGCGCCAGCAACAGCAAAATCTTGCGTGCCCATGATTTCATGCCGCCTCCTGCTTACGATGATTACCCAAGTATATCGTCCTTTTCCAGCTCGATAGTTGCCATAAAGATACAAAACAATCCTGGCCGCCGCCAACGACAAACCGTTGGGCGACCCCGAAATAGCATAAAATAGCGCCTAATCCCAGCCCATTATCAAAGCACCCATGAAATTTTCCAAACAAATTTACGGTTACCAATCCGACATCACCAAATTCGTTGCAGAACTCAAGGAAAAGAATCCGAAGCTGGAAGAACAGCAGCTGGCCGGCCGCGCCCTGCTGTGGGACAAGACACCGATCGACCTCGACAGCCAGCAACGCACCGAGGAATCGCGCGTCGAACAGCAACCCTATGTGTATCAGAACAATCACTAAGCCGGTCCCGGCCAGGTAAGATCAGATGAGCCAGAATTCGTCGGACGCCGCCGAACTGACCTTGGAAGGCCAACCCGATTCGACCCCGAATGTGATCGACGGCGTGGCTTACGCGCGCCTGTACGGCGAGCCGCTGTTCCGCATGCCGACCGATCTCTACATTCCGCCGGATGCGCTGGAAGTCTTCCTGGAAGCATTCGAAGGTCCGCTCGACCTGCTGCTCTACCTGATCCGCAAGCAGAACTTCAACATCCTCGACATCCCGATGGCGCAGGTGACCCTGCAATACCTGGAATACGTCGACCAGATCCGCATCACCAACCTGGAGCTGGCGGCCGAGTATCTGCTGATGGCGGCCATGCTGATCGAAATCAAGTCGCGCATGCTGCTGCCGGTACGCAAGACCGACAGCGAAGAAGCCGAGGACCCGCGCGCGGAGCTGGTGCGGCGCCTGCTGGAATACGAGCAGATGAAGCTGGCGGCGCGCGAGATCGACGCCTTGCCGCAACTCGGGCGCGACTATGTGCGCACCCAGATCTACATCGAGCAAAATACCGTCACGCGCTGGCCGGACGTCAACCTGGACGATCTGCAGGCAGCCTGGGCCGACGTCATCAAGCGCGCCAAACTGACCGCCCACCACACCATCAGTCGCGAAGAACTGTCGGTGCGCGAGCACATGACCGGGATCTTGCGACGCCTGCAATCGGCGCGCTTTGTCGAGTTTGCCGAGCTGTTCGATCCGGCGCGCGGCGTACCGGTGCTGGTGGTGAACTTCATCGCCCTGCTGGAGCTGGCCAAGGAAACCCTGATCGAGATTACCCAGGCTGAACCTTTTGCGCCCATCTATGTGCGACTGGCCTACTCGCCCACTTATGCGCCGGCTTGATTTTGTAGGGTGGGCGCGTCTTTGTGCCCACGCGTGATAGCCGACGGGCACCTGACCTTTGATGCACAGGTCACACGTGGGCACGGGTGCCCACCCTACGGCGATATTTACATTTTATTCCGCAAATATAATATTTCATGAAAATCATTTCCTCGATCGAAGAGCTACGCGACCAATTGCGCGGCCAACTGCGCACCGCATTCGTGCCGACCATGGGCAACCTGCATGAGGGCCACCTGTCGCTGATGCGCCTGGCCAAGAAGCATGGCGACCCGATTGTCGCTTCCATCTTCGTGAACCGTCTGCAGTTCGGCCCCAACGAAGATTTCGACAAATACCCGCGCACCTTCGCCGCCGACGTCGAGAAGCTGGAGAAGGAAGGCGTCTATGTTCTCTTCGCCCCGACCGAAAAAGACTTGTATCCGGAGCCGCAGGAATTCCGCGTGCGGCCGCCCGACGATCTCGGCAACACGCTGGAAGGCGAATTCCGCCCTGGCTTCTTTACCGGCGTGACGACCGTGGTGCTGAAACTGTTTTCCTGCGTACAGCCAAGAGTGGCGGTGTTCGGCAAGAAAGATTACCAACAGCTGATGATCGTCCGCAACATGGCCAAGCAGTTCGCCCTGCCGACCGAAATCATCGCCGCCGAAACCTGGCGCGCCGACGACGGCCTGGCCCTGTCCTCGCGCAATATGTATCTGTCGGCCGACGAACGGGCAGAAGCGCCGACCCTGTTCAAGACGCTCAACCAGGTCGCCGAAGAAGTGCGTGCCGGCCATCTGAATATCTTCGAACTGGAGAAAGAAGCGATGGCGCAACTCGGCAGCCGCGGCTGGAAGCCGGACTACATCTCGATCCGCAAGCGCTGCGACCTCCAGGCGCCGGCCGCCGGCGACCTGGCGCAAGGCGAAAAGCTGGTGGTGCTGGCCGCCGCCAAGCTCGGCACTACGCGCCTGATCGACAATCTGGAGATATAAGCTGCGCCTTTCCGCCTACCGACGGACGCAGATGCTGGCTGCAGCGACGGCCTTCTGCCTAGCCAGTATGGCGGCCCCGCTTGCCGCCCTGGCCGCAGCCGTCACGGTGCAAGACGATGCGCAGCATGCGGTCACCCTGCCACAGCCTGCCCATCGCATCGTCAGCCTGGCGCCGCACGCCACCGAACTGCTGTTCGCCGCCGGCGCCGGCGCTGACGTTGTGGGCGTCAGCGACTACAGCGACTATCCGCCGGCCGCCGCCAAGCTGCCCTCGGTCGGCAGCAGCAGCGCGCTGGATATCGAGCGCATCGTCAGCCTCAAACCGGATCTGGTGGTGGCCTGGAGCAGCGGCAATTCCGCCAGCCAGCTTGCCAGCTTGCGCGCGCTCGGCATTCCGGTATTTGAAAGCGAACCGCGCCAGCTCGAAGCAATCGCATCTTCACTGCAACGGCTGGGACAGCTGGCCGGCGTTCCGGACCAGGGTGCAGCTGCAGCCCGGGATTTCAGCGCCCGGCTGGCGCAGCTGACGGCAACGTATCAGCAACGGCCGCCGGTGCGGGTGTTTTACCAGATCTGGCAAAAACCTTTGATGACCCTCAACGGCAAGCACATGGTATCCAGCGTGATCCGCCTGTGCGGCGGGGAAAACATATTCGGCCAGCTGCCGCAACTGGCGCCCGTCGTCAGCACCGAAGCTGTGCTGAGCGCCAATCCGGAAGTCATCTTTTCTGCCGACGGCGGCAATGCCCCGGATACCGGCTGGCGCCGCTTTCCCAAGCTGGCGGCGGTAGCCGGCAACAATCTTTTTACGCTGACGCCGAACTGGATGAGCCGGCCCGGCCCGCGCATACTCGACGGCGCCGCCGAGCTGTGCCAGAAACTGGACCTGGCACGCAGCCACCGCCACTGACAGCAACTTGCTTTCGCAAAAATCTTGCGGAGATTCAGACTGATACCGCAGCCGTATCTGCCAGCGGCATGAACATGCGCTGCCTGCCGTTATCCACCACTTCAAACCGGCAACCGAAGGCCGCCTGCAGCAGTTCAGGCTGCAGCACCTTGTCGACGCTGCCCTGCCAGGTCTGACCATCCCCCAGCAACAGCACATGGCTGGCGTAGCGCGCCACCAGGTTGATGTCGTGGCAGGCGGCGATCACCGCCTTTTTCCGCGGCGGCGCATTTGCTACCTTATGCAGCAATTCCATCACCACAATTTGTGCCGCCGCGTCCTGATGCGCGGTCGGCTCATCCAGCATCAGCAGCAGCGGATCCTGCGTCAGCAGCGTCGCCAGCGCCACCCGCTGCCGTTCTCCGCCGGACAAACGCATCACGTCGTGTTCGCTGAAGCTGGCCATCCTGACCTGCTGCAAGGCTTGCATGGCCTGGGCGCGGTCTTCCTCGCGATCCCAGCCGAAGCCGAACTGGTAGGGATGACGGCCGGCGATCACCGCCGCCAGCACGCTGCTGGAAAAAGCATCAGCCTGTTGCTGCGCCAGCAAGCCGCGCAGACGCGCAAGCTGTTGCGGCTGGATGCGGTCGATGCGCTTGCCCTGGATCGCCACGCGGCCGCCGGCCGGCCGCGCCAGGCCCGCCAGCGTATGCAGCAGCGTGGTTTTACCGATGCCATTGCGGCCCAGCACGCACCAGAACTGGCCAGGCATCACTTGCCAGTCCAGCTGCTTGCACAAAATTCTATGATCTACACTGACGCTCAACTGTTCGACAGCAAGCAACGGTGCGCTGAATTCGTTCATGAATGCGTCCTCATGCGCGGCTGCGCGACAGCAGCCAGAGGAACACCGGCACGCCGACCAGGGCGGTAATCACGCCTACCGGCAACTGCGTCGGCGCCACCACCGTACGTGCAGCCAGATCGGCCAGCGCCAGCGCGGCGCCGCCGGCCAGCACGCTGGCCGGCAGCAGGATGCGCTGGTCGTTGCCGACCAGCAGGCGGACCGCATGCGGCACCACCAGCCCGATAAAGCCGATCGTACCGGCAACCGTCACCGCGGCGGCGGTCGCCAGCGACGCTGCCGCCAAGGTCATCCAGCGCAAGCGCAACACAGGCACGCCGAGCAGCTGGGCAAAACCCTCGCCGCGCGCCAGCAGATTGAGCTGCTGCGCCTTGAACACGCTCCACAGCAAAAGCAGCAGCAACAGCAAGGCCGCCGGCAGCAGCAGGCGGCCGTCTTCGAGGTCGCCCATCAGCCAGAACAGCATGCCACGCAGCTGCGCGTCGGGCGCCAGGGTCAGCACCAGCGTCACGATCGCGCCAAAGCCGGCGGCGATCATCACGCCCGTAAGAATCAGGCGATGGCCGCTGTGCTGGGCCACGCTGGGCAGGCGCCGCAAAGCCTGGCGCGCCAGGCCGAACAAGAGCAATACCGCCAGCCCCGCGCCGAGGGCAGCGCCGACGGCGGCGGCAGTATCGCCCATGAAACCGAAATGACTGGCCGCCAGCAGGGCCGTCAAGGCGCCGGCGGCGGAACCGCCGGACAAACCCAGTACATATGGATCGGCCAGGGGATTGCGCAGCAACACTTGCATCAAAGCCCCGGCCAGCGCCAGCAGGCCGCCGACGATGAAAGCCGTCAGCGCGCGCGGCAGGCGCAAGGAAAAATAAATCTGATCGGCCACCAATGGGCGCCCACAGCCGCTGCTGCCGCACAACACCGCGAGCGACAACGCCAACCCTGCGACTGCCGTCAGGCAGCACAGGATCAGGATGGCGCGGCGCAGTGTTGTAATGCTAGTCAATGGCGAACTCTATGTAGGGTGGGCAGAACCTGCCCACGCGTGAAGCCTGATTCCCGAAGGACCTTTTATATGCGTAGATAACGCGTGGGCACGCTGTGCCCACCCTACCTTATTGCTGCCAATTTACACCAACAAACAGGCCACGTGATGGCTGGTTGTAACCATAAGCGGTCTGATAGTCTCGGTTGAACAGGTTTTCGATACGGCCATACACCGAAGTCTGTTTAGTCAGCTGATAACGCACATTGGCGTTGGTCAGCCAGTACGGCGCCAGCTGCGGGTTGCCGGGAATGTCGGTGCGGCTGTCGGTGTACTGCACATCCGTGCCGATACGCCAGGCACCGAAACTCTTCGCTGCACCGAAGGAACCGAGCGTCTTGGCGCGCCGCACCAGGGTCTTGCCGGTCGATTCATCTTTCGGATTCTGCAGCGTCAGGCTGGCGCGCCAGTCGATTTCCGCCAGCGTCGCGCTGGCGCTCAGTTCCAGCCCCTGGTTCTTGGCGCGGGCGATATTGATGGTCTGGAAGGTCACGGGATCGTAGCCGAACTGGTCGCGCGTGCGGGTATCGAACAAGGTGGCGCGCAACAAGGTAGCGCCGGCGGCGTACTGCACGCCCAGTTCATAGGATTTGGAACGCTCGGCCTTGAGGTTGGTGTTGCCGTACAGCGGGTCATACAGCTGCACCGGCGTCGGCGCGTTGAATGCAGTCGAGGCATTGGCGATCAGCTTGACGCTGTCGGTCAGCGCATAGCCGTAGCCGAGGTAGCCGGTATTGTCCGAACCGGAACCGCCGACATCGTCGTGGCGCAGGTTGAGTTGCAGCTGATGCGGACCGATCTTGCCAAGTGCGCCGGCATACACGCTGGAAGTCGAGCGCGAATAGCTGTTGCTGGAATTGCCGTAACTGCTGTTCGAGTCGACGTCTGCCTTTTCGCGGCCGGCGTCAACCCCGGCAGTTGCAGTCCACATTGGCGACAAGCGCAATTCATTGGCCCACTGCAGCAAGTTCTGCGTGCTCTTGTAGCCATTGCTGCTGTTGCCGAACTGCGTCAGGTCGTCGAGGTTGTCGCGGTTGACGATTTGCGACAGCGTCAGCGTCGAGGTCCAGTCCTGGGTGAAATTGTTCTTGGAGTAGACGGCGAAAGACTGGCTCTTGGAATGGCCCCGGTTCTGGTCGGTCGGCGTGCCGTAAGCATCGTCAAAGGTGTACTTGGCGTCGTTGGCATAGATGCGCGCGCCGATTTCATTGCCCTTGCTCCATTCCTGCGATACCGATCCCGAGATGCTGGTGTTGCCGTCGCCGTTGCGGTCCGGATTGACGTTCGGGCTTTGCTGCGGGTTCTGCGCCGAAAAGCCGTCGGTCTTGAAACGGGTCAGAGCCAGGGCGTAACGGGTATCGCCGCTCTTGCCGCTGACGCCGACATTGCCTTGATAAGTGCCGCGCGAACCGGCTTCGACCGACGCATTGAAGGCCGGGGCGCCATTGCCACGCTTAGTGAAAATCTGCACCACGCCGCCGATGGCGCCGGAACCGTAGATCGCCGAGACGTTGCCGCGCACGATTTCAATATGGTCGATCTGCTCAGGCAGGATATTTTCCAAGGCCGGCAAGCCGTAGGAAGCCTGGCGGCGGATCGGCACGCCATCGATCAGGATCAGGGTTTCCGAGGTATTGGCGCCGCGCATGAACAGCGAGGCCTGCTGTCCGGGGCCGCCAACGCGCGTAATCTGGATGCCGGCCTGGCGCTCCAGCAAGGCCGGCAAATCAGGCGCCTGCGAATTGCGGATGTCTTCCGCGCTGATCACGGTAGTGTGCGGCAAGGCATCGGTTTGCGGCTGTTCGACGCGGGCGGCGGTCACCACCACCGGCACCAGGCTCTGCTCCTGGACGGTTTGAGCGACAGCAGAGCCAACGCTGCAGGAAAGAATGGCGGCAGCCAGCGCGAGCGGCTTCAGGGTCGCGCCGGAGCGGCGTGATAAAGATAAGGTCATGTTTGGATACGATAAGAGTCCCCGGCCTGCTTCCCCGCAAGCCCGGTTGCAACAGTCGCCAGGCAAGGGCGTGGCACAAACGTGACCCCGCCGCTACCTCGCTCCCCCTGATCTGGCCGGTATCCGGGCTAACAAGTCGGGGCGCATAACCTTCCCATGTAAAACCGCTACACAGTGGCATGAGATGCGCTCTGCCGCCTGTCGCATCCTGTTGGACAGGGACTGGCGGCGCTTGTTTACCGTTGCGGGGGCAGCACACGTTGGCTGGCGGCTGGAGGCCGCCTGGCGCCGTGTTTCCCGTTTAACTGCGGACATGGACATGTCCGCGTGCACCAAAACCCCGCCATTGTAAGGCCGGCGCGGCCTGGCGGCAATTGCCGCGGTCTAAAGTGTGGTTAAACTGATGTCAGGTTGGCGTTGCCGCGATACAGGGCAGCCACCATGTCGGACTGGGTCACCATGCCGACCAGCCGGTTTTCATCGTCGACAATCGGGATATGGTGGATGCCGGAATCGGACAGCGGCTGCACCAGCTCGACGATATGCATGGCCGACGCCGCGCTCTTCACTGCCGCAGTCATGATCTGCCCCACCACTTCCGGCTTGTCCGAATGCATACCGGTGCTGCGCCGCAGGAACTGCTTCAGGCGCTGGTCGACGCCGGCATACAGCTGTAAATCCACCTGGCGCATGAAATCGGTCTGGGTGACGATGCCGACCAGGCGCCGTGCCTGGTTGATGACCGGCAGCGCCTTGATCCTGTGCTTCAGCAGCAAGGCCCAGGCATCTTCCAGCGAGGTGCCATACTCGACGCTGACCACATCGCGCGACATGATGTCGGCACAGGTGATGGCGCCGAAGCGGCGCCGGTAGGCGTGCATTTCGGTTTGCAGGATCAGGCTTTCCAGATCGTCGCGGCTGACATCCAGCACCTGGTTGTATTGCTGCAGTACGTAGTCCAGGTCTTCCTGCGTGAAGCCGACCCGGGCGCCGCTGGGCCGGTCGACGGTCTTGTGCAGCTTGGCCGGATCCTGATGAGCGCTGTGCGGATAGCGGCGCTTGGTGGCGTTGTTGAACAGCAGCGCCACCAGCAGCAGCAGGAATGAATTCAGCAATACCGGCGTCAAGATGTAATGGAAGCCCAGGCCGGTCACCGCCGGCCCGCCCAGCACCGCCGTCAGCGCCACCGCGCCGCTGGGCGGATGCAAGCAGCGCAAGGCAAACATGGCGCCGATCGCCAGCGACACCGCCAGCGCCGGCGCAAACACAGGGTCGTGGACCCAGCGCGCGCAGGCCACGCCGATCACGGCTGCCACCAGATTGCCGCCGATGATGGACCAGGGCTGCGCCAGCGGACTGGCCGGCGCGCCGAACAGCAGCACCGCAGAAGCGCCCATAGGGGCGATCAGCAGCGGCAAGGGAGCACCCGGGCCGAGCACCCAGTGGCTCACCAGCCCTGTCAGCAAAATCCCCAGCAAGGCGCCGCAACAGGCACGCAGGCGTTCGGTGGCATTGACCGCCACGGGAGCGGGAATAAAGCCGCGCAACCACAAGCCCAAGGAATTCATCTTCTTTGCTTTCGATTTTCTTGACGAGGGTTCAGCCACCGTAGGCGTAGCTGAACTTATTGTTGACGATGCGTCCCATCACGCGCGAGCGCTGGTCCAGTCCGACATGGTCCTTCGCACTCATGTTGACCACCCCTTGCGGAATCGTCAGGTCATGCGTGTTTTCCAGTGCGGTACGCAGAGCGGCGCGGAACTGCTTGCTGCCAGGCTGCCCCGCTTGCAGCGCCTGCGGCAGCGCATTGGCGATCAGCATGTAGGCGCCCCAGGCATCGGCGGCGAACTGCGTCATGGTGCCAGCGCCATAGACGGCTTCATAACGGCTGGTGAAATCCAGCGCAGTCTTCCGGACCGGATTGGACAGCGGCAGCTGCCTGGCCACCACGGCCGGGCCGGTCGGAAAGAAAGTGCCTTCGACATCCTTGCCGCCGACCTTCAGGAAATCGGCGGTGGCGATGCCATGGGTCTGGTAGATCCGCCCCTTGTAGCCGCGTTCGACCAGGGTCTTTTGCGGCAGCACCGCCGGCGTCGCCGACGCCGCGATCAACACCGCATCCGGCTGCGCCGCCATGATCTTCAGAATCTGGCCGGTGACGCTGCTGTCGTTGCGGTTATAGCGTTCGCTGGCGACCACCTTGATCTTGCGCAGCTCGGCCAGATGCGAAAACTCGCGCCACCAGCTATCGCCGTAGGCATCGGCAAAGCCGATGAAGCCGACCGTTTTAATCCCGTTAGCGGCCATGTGCTGGGTCAGGATGGTAGCCATGTGCGTATCGTTCTGCGGCAGCTTGAAGGCCCAGGCCCGTTTGGCATCCTGCGGTTCGACGATAGAGGCCGAAGCCGCCAGCGCCAGCATCGGCGTGCCGGACTCGGCCACCACATCCAGCAGCGCCAGCGCCGCCGGCGTGGTATTCGGGCCGACGATCAGGTCGACCTTTTCTTCGCTGATCAGCTTGTGCGCATTGCGCACCGCGTTGGTGGGATCGGATGCGTCGTCCAGGATGATGTACTCGACCTTTTGCCCGGCGATCTCTTTCGGCCATAACAGGATGGCGTTTCTGGTCGGTGCGCCGATGGCGGCTGCCGGGCCGGTGACGGCGATGTCGACGCCGATCCGGATCTGCGCTGCGGCTGGTCCGCAGACTGCCAGCATGGCGATGGGGGCGAGGCAGCTGCGCATGAGTTTTTTCATTGAATAGCGATCCTGACGGCGACGGCAATGGTTACTAGTACGTTTCCACAAGGACAGGATTTTACTGGAATGTCACGAACAGCACTCGCCACCGGCATGCGGATTTCCAGCTGATGGAGGGATGTTAATCAATAAAACTGCGTCAATCATTAACCCAAAGCAAGTAATTGATTATCAGGGATCGTTGCAACAGTCCTTGATTTTTCCGATAATTCGTATGATGATATGGTCACATTACGATAAAAATATGCAGGCGGACGAGACACCATGTTCAATAAACTGAATGCCAACCGCACTTCCCTGAGCGACACCGTGGCCCAGGAATTGCTGAAAAAGATACAAACCGGCGAGTTCGGCCCTGGCGCGAAATTGCCAACCGAGCCGGCGCTGTCGGAACAGTTCGGCGTCAGCCGCACTGTGGTGCGCGAGGCGATTTCCCGCTTGAAGAATGAAGGCGCGGTCGAACCGCGCCAGGGCAGCGGCGTGTATGTCAGCGAGCAGGGCCATCTGCGGCCGCTGCGCATCCAGTTCGACCAGGCCTCCTCGGCCGACGCGGTGCTGCAGATCGTCGAGCTGCGCCGCGCCATCGATGCCGAAGTGGCGGCACTGGCCGCCACCCGCCGCACGCCGCGTCAGCTGAAAGCGATCGAAAGCGCGCTCAAAGGCATTGAAGCCGACGTCAATGCCGGCGGCGACGGTGTGCTGGCCGATGTGATGTTCCATCGCAGCATCGCCGAAGCCACCGGCAATCCGTTTCTGTTGCAGACGCTGGCTTTCCTCAGCCAGTACCTGGAAGCCGCCACCGCCGTCACCCGCAGCAATGAAGCGCGGCGCGACGATTTCATGCGCCAGGTGTATGAGGAACACGCCGCCATTGCTGCCGCCATCGCCGCCGGCGACGCGCTGGCGGCGCGCAATGCCGCGCAAAACCACATGTTCAACGCGGCGCGCCGCCTTTCCCAAGGCGCAGTGATAGCCAAGACAGCGCCGCAAACCAAAGCCAAGAGCACTTCCAAAACCCGTTAATCAGGACCAGAAAATGACTATCAATGTAGGTGTTATCGGCCTCGGCGCCATGGGCCTGGGCGTGGCCCGTTCTTTGCTGCGCGCCGGCTTGCGCACGCATGCTTGCGATGTGCGGCCGGAAGTATTGCAGCAGTTCTCCAGCGAAGGCGGCATCGTCTGCAGCACGCCGGCTGAACTGGGTGCGTTGTGCGAGGTGGTGATCACGGTGGTGGTCAACGCCGCGCAAACCGAACAGGTGCTGTTCGGCGAGCAAGGCGCGGCAGCGGCGATGCGGCCCGGCAGCCTGGTGATCGCCAGCGCCACGGTGGCGCCGGAATATGCGGTCACGCTGGGTGAACGGCTGGCCGCGCTGCAGCTGCTGTTTCTGGATGCGCCGCTTTCCGGCGGCGCTGCGCGTGCCGCTTCCGGTGAAATGACCATGATGACGTCCGGCCCCGCCGCCGCTTACGCCAAGGGCGAAGCGGTGCTGGCGGCGATCGCCGGCAAGGTGTACCGGCTGGGTGACGCCCACGGCGTCGGTTCCAAGGTCAAGATCATCAACCAGCTGCTGGCCGGCGTGCACATCGCCGCTGCCGCCGAAGCGATGGCGCTGGGCCTGCGCGAAGGCGTCGATGCCGATGCGCTGTACGAAGTCATCACCAACAGCGCCGGCAATTCCTGGATGTTCGAGAACCGCGTGCCGCACATCCTGAAAGCCGATTACACGCCGCTCTCGGCAGTCGACATTTTCGTCAAGGACCTGGGACTGGTGCTGGATACGGCGCGCGCCAGCAAATTCCCGCTGCCATTGTCGGCAGCGGCCCATCAGATGTTCATGATGGCATCGACCGCCGGCCATGGCGGCGAAGACGATTCCGCCGTGATCAAGATCTTCCCCGGCATTGATTTGCCAGGCAAACAGCCGACAGCGCAGGAGTAAGGCATGCCGCTGCAATCCAATACCACATCACCCCCTCTGCTCGGCTGCATCGCCGATGACTTCACCGGCGCCACCGATCTCGCCAACATGCTGGTGCGCGAAGGCATGCGCACCGTGCAGACCATCGGCGTGCCGGCGACGGCGCCGCAGGATGTCGACGCCATCGTCGTGGCGCTGAAGTCGCGCACGGTCCCGGCTGTCGAAGCGGTGGCGGATTCACTGGCCGCATTGGACTGGCTGCAACAGCAGGGATGCCGCCAGTTCTTCTTCAAATACTGTTCTACTTTCGATTCCACCGCCAAGGGCAATATCGGCCCCGTGACCGACGCCCTGCTGCAGGCCTTGGGCAGCGATTTCACCATCGCCTGCCCGGTGTTCCCGGAAACCGGACGCACCCTGTATCGCGGCCACCTGTTCATCCAGGACCAGCTGCTGAACGAATCGGGCATGCAGAATCATCCGCTGACGCCGATGACCGACGCCAACCTGGTGCGCGTGCTGCAGCAGCAGACGCCGTCCAAGGTCGGGCTGATCGCTTATCCGGCGGTAGCTCTGGGTAGCGAGAAGATCCATGCGGAAATCGCCGGTCTGCGCAAGCAGGGGGTACGGATGGCGATCGTCGATGCGCTGGAAAACCAAGACCTGTACGCCATCGGCGCCGCCTGTGCGGAGTTGCCGCTGGTGACGGGCGGTTCAGGCATTGCACTCGGCCTGCCGGCCAATTTCGTCAAGGCCGGCCTGCTGCAGCCTGGTGCAAAAGCCAGTACATTGCCCAGCGTCGAAGGCTGGTCGGTGGTGCTGGCCGGCAGCGCATCGAAGGCGACCAATGCACAGGTCGCCGCATGGATGGAAAAGCGCCCGGCGTTCCGCCTCGATCCGCTTGCGCTGGCGCGTGGCGAACCGGTGGTGGCGCAAGCCCTGGCTTTCGCGGAGAAACATCTCACGCAACAGCCGCTGCTGATCTACGCAACCACCACGCCGGAACAGGTCAGGCAAGTGCAGGCCGAGCTCGGCGTCGAACGGGCCGGCCAGCTGATCGAACAGGCGCTGGCCGACATCGCGGTCGCCTTGCAAGCCAGCGGCGTGCGACGCTTCGTGATTGCCGGCGGCGAGACTTCTGGCGCAGTGGTCAAGGCGCTTGGCGTGCAGGCGCTGCGCATAGGCGCGCAAATCGATCCCGGGGTGCCGGCGACAGCATCGATAGCCGCCGACGGCTCCCCGGCGCTGGCGCTGGCCCTGAAGTCCGGTAATTTCGGCAGCGTGGATTTCTTTGAAAAAGCGCTGCGCCAGCTGGGGGAAACACGTCTATGAACACGGCATTGAAAGAACAGGCGCTGCGCGCCGAAATCTGCGAAACCGGCGCCAGCCTGTATCAGCGCGGTTACACCGTCGGCAGCGCCGGCAATATCAGCGCCCGGCTGGACGATGGCTGGTTGATCACGCCCACCGACGCCTGCCTCGGTCGCCTGACGCCGGCGCAGATCGCCAAGGTCGACCTGAGCGGCAAATGGGTCAATGGCGACAAGCCGTCGAAGACGCTGGCGCTGCATCGCGCGGTGTACGACAACAACCCGCAGGCGCAAGCGGTGGTGCATACCCATTCGACCCACCTGGTGGCGTTGTCGCTGGCCGGCGTCTGGCACGAGCAGTGCGTGCTGCCGCCAATCACACCGTATCAGGTGATGAAGGTCGGACAGATTCCCTTGCTTCCTTACTGCCGTCCTGGCGATCCGCAAGTGGCGCAGCAAGTGAAGTCGCTGGCGACTTCGGTGCGCGGCGTCCTGCTGGAACGGCTGGGGCCGGTGCTGTGGCATGAAAGCGTTTCGCAGGCGGCGTTCGCGCTGGAGGAACTGGAAGAAACCGCGCGGCTCTGGCTGCTCCTGGAAAACAAACCGGAGCCGCTCAGCGCCGCGGCCCTGGACGAGCTGTATCGGGTATTTGGCGCACGCTGGTAAGTTTCAGACAATAGAAACATCCGCATTCTAAAAAATCACATTGGTGGAGACAAGATGTCCGTAACGATCAACAAGCAGGCCATGCCGGCCAGCGCCAGCCTGCCGGCTGAGCAGGCAGAAAACCTGTACAAGAAAGTATTCTGGCGCTTCGTGCCATTCATCATGCTGTGCTACGTGGTGGCCTATCTGGACCGCGTCAACGTCGGCTTCGCCAAGCTGCAGATGTCGCAAGACCTGGGCTTCAGCGAAACCATCTTCGGCCTCGGCGCCGGCATTTTCTTCCTCGGCTACTTCCTGTTCGAACTGCCCAGCAACCTGATCATGAACCGGGTCGGCGCCAAGCTGTGGATCGCCCGCATCATGATTACCTGGGGCCTGCTGTCGGCCTGCTTCGCCTGGGTGCAGACGCCGACCCAGTTCTATCTCCTGCGCTTCCTGCTGGGCGTGGCGGAAGCCGGCTTTTATCCCGGCATCATCCTCTACCTGACCTACTGGTTTCCCTCGCACCGGCGCGCCAAGGTAGTGGCCACCTTCATGGCGGCGATACCGATCTCCGGCATTTTCGGCAACCCGCTGTCGGGCTGGATCATGCAGGCTTTCCATGGCGCCAGCGGCTGGCATGGCTGGCAATGGATGTTCATGATCGAAGCGGTGCCGGCCGTGCTGGTGGGCATCGCCGTGTTCTTCGTGATGGACAACAGCATCCGCAAGGCCAAGTGGCTGACGGAGTCAGAGAAGGATTTCCTGGAAGCGGAAATCCGCGCCGACCAGAAGGACAAGCACAGCCCTAAAACGACCGCGGCCGTGTTCAAGGACATCCGCATCTGGCATATGTGCCTGATCTATTTCTGCATCGTCATGGGCCAGTACGGCCTGACATTCTGGCTGCCGACGCTGGTCAAGGCTTCCGGCGTGGTGGGCGATTTCAAGATCGGACTGATCAGCGCGATTCCCTTCCTCTGCGCGGTATTCGCCATGATCCTGATCGGCCGCCGCTCCGACCGCACGCGGGAACGGCGCTGGCATCTGATCGTGCCGGCCCTGCTGGGCGCGGTCGGCTTCGTCGTCTCGGCGCTGGCCGCCGACAATACCGTGATCGCGATTGCTTTCCTGTCGCTGGCGGCCATGGGCGTGCTGACCTGTTCACCGCTGTTCTGGTCGCTGCCGACCGCTTTCCTGTCCGGCACCGGCGCCGCCGCCGGCATTGCGGTGATCAATTCGGTTGGCAACCTGGCCGGCTTCGTCAGTCCTTTCCTGGTCGGCTGGCTGAAAGACACCACGCATAACAACGAAACCGGCATGTTCATGCTGGCCGGGATGCTGGTGATCGGCGCCATTGCGATCCTGAAGACACCGCCTAAAATGGTCAATCGATAACGCTTATTTTCCAAGAAAATTCCAGGAGTCCGCAATGCCACGTTTCGCCGCCAACCTAAGCATGATGTACAACGAACATGCTTTCCTCGACCGCTTCGCCGCCGCCGCCAAAGATGGCTTCAAGGGTGTCGAGTTCCTGTTCCCCTACGAGCATGCCGCCGCTGAACTGCAGGCAAGACTGCAGGACAACGGCCTGAGCCAGGCGCTGTTCAACGCGCCGCCCGGCGACTGGGCGGGCGGCGAACGCGGTCTGGCCTCCTTGCCCGGACGCGAAGATGAATTCAAACGCAGCGTCGCCACCGGCCTGGAATATGCGCAAGCGCTGGGCAACCGCAAACTGCACGTGATGGCCGGCCTGATCCAGCCGCAGCAGGACCGCGCCCGCCACCGTACCGTCTACCTGGAAAACCTGGCCTATGCCGCGGCCCAGGCCGCCGTGCATGGCGTCACCATCGTCATCGAACCGATCAATACGCGCGACATTCCCGGCTTCTTCCTGAATCGCCAGGATGAGGCGCAGGCGATCTGCGCCGAGGTCGGCGCCGCCAACCTGCAAGTGCAGTTCGACTTGTATCACTGCCAGATCGTCGAAGGCGACCTGGCGGTCAAGCTCAAGCGCGACATGTTGCGCCCGCAGGCCGGCATCGGCCATATCCAGATTGCCGGCGTGCCGGAACGGCATGAGCCAGATAGCGGCGAGATCAATTATCCCTATCTGTTCGAGCTGATCGACACGCTCGGCTACAAGGGCTGGGTCGGCTGCGAATACCGGCCGCGCGGCGCCACTTCTGCCGGCCTGGGCTGGCTCAAGCCCTGGCTGTAAATACACACATGAGACAAACACGATTGAATAAAGGAACATCATGCAAGTAGTCATCACCGGCGGCGCCGGCTTCCTCGGCCAGCGCCTGGCGCGCAGCCTGCTCAAGCAAGGCAGCCTGCCGGACCGCAGCGGCCAGTTGCAAACCATCAGCAAGATCGTCCTGGTCGACGTGGTCGCCGCCAGCGGCTTCGACGACAGCCGCATCGAACAAGTCACCGGCGACATCATCGACAGCGCCCTGCTGGAACGGGTGATCACCAGCCAGGCCGCGGCGGTCTTCCACCTGGCGGCGATTGTCAGCGGCCAGGCGGAAGCAGACTTCGATCTCGGCATGCGCATCAACCTGGATGCCGCGCGGCTGCTGCTGGAACGCTGCCGCACCTGCGGCCATGTGCCGCGCGTGATCTTCACCAGCTCGGTGGCGGTATTCGGCGGCGTCCTGCCGCCTGTGGTGCAAGATCACACCGCGCTCAATCCGCAATCGTCCTACGGCGCGCAAAAAGCCATCGCAGAACTGCTGCTCAACGATTACAGCCGCAAAGGCTTCGTCGATGGCCGCGTGCTGCGCCTGCCAACCATCAGCGTGCGTCCCGGCAAACCCAACCAGGCCGCCTCCTCTTTCGCCAGCGGCATCATCCGCGAGCCGCTGAATGGGCAGCCGGCGGTCTGCCCGGTGGCGCCGGATGTGCGCCTGTGGCTGCTGTCGCCGCGCAAGGTGATCGCCTGCCTGATCCACGGCTATGCGCTGCCGGCCGATATCCTGGGCAAAAGCCGGACCATCAACCTGCCGGGGATCTCAGTCACCGTCGCTGAAATGGTGGCAGCGCTGGAACGCGTCGCCGGCAAGGAAGTCGCCGCGCGCATTGAATGGAAGCATGACCCCGCCATAGACCGCATCATTTCTAGCTGGCCGGGAGCCTGGGACGCCAGCCGCGCGCTCGACCTCGGCTTCGCCGGCGACGGCAACTTCGACGAGGTGGTGCGCGCCTATATCGAAGACGATTTGCCGGTAGCCTGAGCGACAGCGGCTAGCGGCATGGCCGCAGCCGGTTGCACGATGTCTTTTTGACATGTAGGGATTCAACCTGCTCATGCCCTAGGCAGGGCGGCGGTACGGTAAGATTGTCACTTTATGACTTTTGCCAAGCCGACATGAAGACCAGCTCTTTCCAGCACCTAGTCCGCTTGCTATCGGCCTCGCTGCTGCTGCTTTGCCTGCTGCTGGCAAACGGCGCTCCGGCTCGGGCGGCCGCAGCCGCTGCCAGCGCCGAGACTGCAGCCAGCACCGCAGCCAGTGCGCCGGCCGCTTCGGCTAGCGCACCATCGCCGCTGGACTCGCTGTCCAAGGTGCTGCAAAGCAGTCCCGGCACCGGCACTCTGGTCGCCACACTGATCCAGGCCGAGCAGCAGAACAGCAAGGCCTCTCCCGAGCAAAAGGGCTTCATCGGCCTGATTTCCAATAGCCTCGACGCTTTCCAGGCGCATCTGCACCAGGTCATCACGCCGGAAAAATTCTGGAACCGACAGTTTTCACTGGCCTGGCAAGATCTGTCGACCATCCTGCAACGCCAGGAATCGGAAACCGGATGGCAGGCGCTTGCAGGCTTTTTCGAAATGCTAGCCTTGTTCGGCGCGGTCGCGATCGCCTTGCACTATATCGGCAAGCGGGTGCAACGGCATTTCAATGTCGATACGACGCTGTCGTCCGATCCCAGCATGAAGGAATTGCTGCTGTATATATGGCGTCACATCGCGCCGCTGCTGCTGGCGCTGGTGGTGGAAATCTCGGTAACCATCAGCCTGGATGCTGCGCACGGACAATCGCTGGGACGGGTCCTGGCCACAGTATTGCTGTACACCCTGGTCGGCGCGCGCCTGTTCCAGGCCATCTGCGCCATCATTTTTTCGCTGTCGCACGGCGGCCATCGCATGGTCGCGGTACATATCCTGTACCAGCGCGGCTTCAACCTGCTGTTTGTGATCGGCTGCGCCGGCTGGCTCGGCGATGCCCTGGACAATCCTCATGTGAACCAGATCATCGGCGTCCACCTGGCCGGCGTAGTGGCGACACTAGCCAGCCTGGTGGCGGCGATACTGGGCGGCGTGTTCGCCCTGCTGTTCCGGCGCCCGGTGGCGCACATTATCCGCAACCGGCCGCTGGCAGTGCGGCGTGACCACCCGGCGCGCATGGAGACGCTGGAAGTGGTCGCCGCCTTCTGGTATGTACCGATACTGTTGTTGAGCATCACCGTCAGCGTCGCCACCATCCTCGATTTGTCGAGCAACAATTCAGCGCTCAATCATGCACTGGCCAGCGCGGCATTATTGATCGCCATGTTTTTCATCAGTGCACTACTGCAACGCATACGCGCCCGCAGGACGACCGCGGGAGCAGGCGCGGCAAGGCGCCAATCGCCTTACATCCTGCGCCTCAGCAACGTCGGCTTCAGCCTGCTGCAACTGGCGTTGTGGATTGGTTTCTTTGAATTGCTGACCAGGATCTGGGAACATTCGCTGCTGGAGTTCGCCAACGCCACCCTGATCGGCCAGATGATCGTCTCGGCGCTGGGCAAGATCGGCCTCACGCTAGTAGTGGCCTGGCTGGTCTGGATCCTGCTCGACACCTTCATCCAGGAATCCATCAATCCGACCCGCAACAGCCGTTATGCGCGCAAGAACCCGAGCACCCGCATGCGCACCATCCTACCCCTGTTGCGCAATGCGCTGATGCTGCTGATCCTGACCATCACGGTGATCACCACGCTGGCCAATCTCGGCATCAACGTCACGCCGCTGCTGGCTTCGGCCGGGGTGGTCGGGCTGGCCTTCGGCTTCGGTTCGCAATCGCTGGTAAAGGACTTGATCACCGGCGTCTTCATCCTGATGGAAGATTCGATGTCGGTCGGCGACTGGGTCGATGTCGGCAACGGCCATGCCGGCACGGTCGAGAACCTGACCATCCGCACCGTGCGCCTGCGCGACAGCAACGGCTCGGTGCACAGCGTGCCGTTTTCGCAGATCACGGCGATCAAGAACGATTCGCGCGAATACACTTATGCCTCGCTCAAGCTGAGCATCACCCACGATTCCGATGTCGACCAGGCGTTGCGCCTGATGCGCGAAACCGGCGCCGAGATGCTGGAAGACCGCCGCCTGCGGCGGCTGCTGCTGCAGCCGATCGAAATCTACGGGGTCAACGGTTTCGACTTGAACGGCGTGGCGCTGCTGGCCGGCATCCGCACCAAGCCGCAGACCCAGAGCGAAGTCATGCGCGGCTTCAACCTGCGCATCAAGAAAAAGGTGGATGACGATCCGAAAGTGCACTTCGCCACCGAATGGGCGAATTTTCCGCTGACTGCGGTGGACGCTTCCAATGCTGCGACGCCGTCCGACTCTCCGCCGCAAGCGCCTGCGGCCCGCGCCTAGGGTGGGCACATCGTGCCCACGCGTTACCTCGAGAAGCGGAGCACAGGCACACGCAATACCGAATTAGACATCCGCACGGAGAGAATTCACGCGTGGGCACGATGTGCCCACCCTACAACAAACTTTATTTGATGCGGCAACTCAGCAGCCAGTAGTACTCCAGCCGCAGGATGCGCAGTTCGCGCGTGATCGGCGACAGCTTCTTGCGCAGGCCGCTGTCGGTCGGGAAGTTCTTCATGACTTCGTAGCGCTCGCCGTTGGGCAAGGTACGGAACTGGTAAGTATTGCCTTCGGCATCGGTGCGGGCGATCGGCGTGCTCTGCTCTTCGACGTAACCGTTGTCTATCATCACCAGCAAGATGTCCTTGCCGAGTTTTTCGCGCAGCTGGGCGATGAAACGGACCTGGTCCTGGCGCCCGACGTGCGACCACCAGAAGCCCAGGAAACAGGCGCTGAACTTGCGGTCCGTCTGAAAGGTATTGATGTCTTGCAATGCAAACGTGGCTTTGCCGGCCGGCAGCTGCTTGGCTTCGGCCAGCGCAATCATTTCCGGATTGATGTCGGTCGCCAGCACCGATTTCGCGGTGGCGGCGATCTGCTCGGTCCAGAAGCCGGTGCCGCATGCCAGTTCCAGCACGTCGTGGCCTTCCATCAGTTCCTGCACCCTGACCTGCAAGGTCAGCAGTTCATCCTGGCGCTCGGGGCGCTGGTAAATCTCTTCATATGTTGCAGCACGTTTGGCGTAATACGCCGCCATATCGGTATTAATCATTTTTTGCTTCCGCTTTCCTGTTCACCGTCTTGCTCACTGTTCTGCTCATTGTTCAATTCCTTCACTTCTACTGTTTCTTTCACTTCTTCAATTCCTGTTTGCGGCATTTCAATCTGCGCCGGCATCGCCGCGGCGCATGCGACCCGGTAACGTTCCGACAAGGCGTCATACAGCGGCGGCGCAAAGAACCGCGAGACCCGGCTGGCGATCAGCGCCGTCGCCATCAGCGAGATCACCAGGGCATGGCCGTTGATCATTTCCATCACGATCACGAAAGCAGTGATCGGCGATTGCGTCACCGCCGCCAGATAGCCCACCATCGCCAGTGCAATCAGCATCTCCAGCGAGGTATTGCCGAACACCTGGTGCAGCAGATTGCCGAAACCGGCGCCGATCGACAAGGACGGCGCGAAAATCCCGCCCGGAATCCCCGGCAGGTAGGACGACACCATCGACGCCATCTTCAGGAACGGATAAAACACCGACAGCTGCTGATGCCCTTCCAGCAACCCCTTGGCCTCGACATAGCCGCTGCCGAAAGTGGCGCCGCCGGCGATGATGCCGATCAGCGCCACCGCCAGGCCGCACAGCGCGCCGAAAGCAATCGGACGGTTGCTGCGCAGATCTTGCAGCCGGGCTGGAATCCAGCGCTTGGTATTGAGCAGCAGCCAGCAAAAAAAACCGCCGGCGATGCCGGTAAGAATCCCGGTCACCAGCACCGCCAGCGCCAGCATGTCAGTCAGCGCGCTGTTGATATGGATGGTGCCGAAATAGGTATAGTTGCCATTCAAGCCCAAGGCTACCGCGCCGGCAAAAATAATCACGGTAATCACCACGCCGCTGGCCCGGTGTTCAAAGCTGCGCGTCAATTCTTCAATCGCAAACACGATCCCGGCCAGCGGCGTATTGAATGCCGCCGACAAGCCGGCCGCGGCCCCCGCCAGGATCAGGCGCCGCTCCAGCGCTGCGCTGGCGCGCGGATACAGGCGTCGCAGATTGAACATCAGCGCCGCGCCGACCTGCACTGTCGGACCTTCGCGGCCGATGGTGAAGCCGCCCAGGATGCCGATGAAGGAGACGCCTATCTTGCCCAGCAACAGCTTGACCGACAGCAGCGACTGGCCGCGCCGGGTGGTGTCTTCTTCCAGCGTGGCGATCACTTGCGGGATGCCGCTGCCCTCGGCACCGGGGAAAAACCGGCGCGTGGCCCATACGCACAGCGCGCCGACCGCCGGCGTGATAAACAGCGGCAGCCAGAAATGCGATTGCTGCATGGAGCGGAACATGCCGAAGCCGACATCCATCAGCCACGCATACAGCACCGCCACCAGGCCGACCAGCACCGCCCCCATCCACAAAATGCCGTATTTACGCCAGGCGCGCCGCACCTGGCGCAGCGTCTGATCGGAAAAACTGGGGGGGAGCGGATTCATTGGAATTGGGCGCAAAGACATGATTATAAATTATCCCTGCGCAATTCCCGCCAAATTGGCCATCCTTACATCGATCAGGCCGGCGCAGGCGCGGCAGGCTGGCCCTGCCGGGAGGTGATAAAAACACAATTTATCGTCTCGATTGGAGGGTGCCGCGCCAGGGAGAATGGCCACCTAGATGTGATAGCTTTTGAGCCAGGCCTTGATGTTTTTGATATCTTCAAACGCCAGCAAGTCATTCTTGAGCGCGTGGATGTTCTGCTGGATGCCCTTGGCCGCGCTTTTCAGATGCCGCATCGCCAGCAGCGGCGACATGGCCTCTTGCAATCCCAGGTTGAAGCGCATCCGGAACTCTGCCTCCAGCCCGGCAATCTCGTCGCGCAGTTCCGCCGACTGTTCCGTCAGCACCCTGCTGTAGTGCTGCAGATGCTGCTCCGACAGCGAATTGATGCGGCTCTGGTCGATCTGCTCGATTTCCAGCTGCAGTTCCAGCAAGCCGAGCAGATCTTTCTTGTCATAGGCGATATTCACCCTTTGCATCAGCGCGGTCTTGCGCGCGTGTTCCAGCGGATCCTGCTCACGGTCGGGATGCAGGGCGCTGGCCAGCTTGCGATAGACTTCGCGCACTGACTGGCTGGCCTTGTGCAGTTCTTCCTGCTGCTTGGCCTCTCTGGCGGCAGCCTTGGCCGATTTTTTGCGTTTCGCA
>Ga0210409_10000877_pt1 | contig 42969 bp, 43 predicted proteins | sample IncBWH17MmetaG_FD_161649 | JGI IMG/M metagenome (GOLD analysis project Ga0210409, IMG submission 161649) | Forest soil microbial communities from Barre Woods Harvard Forest LTER site, Petersham, Massachusetts, United States - Inc-BW-H-17-M | ecosystem: Environmental > Terrestrial > Soil >... | reverse complement strand
CTAATGGACTTCGTCGTGAAGGTTCCGCATGGAGGAGTGATGAAGACCCTGACTCCTCACATGGGTCCGACGAAATTCACAAAGTGGAAAGTCGCCGGGTCGGCTTTGCCTTTGCGCTGGGAGGATGCCATGCAACGATCGCACCAGGGAGCACAAACATGAGCGAAGCAACCTTACGCGTGTTTCGCGGCGATTCGAACGGCGGGCAAACCGTGGACTATCACGTCCCCATCGCCCCGGGTATGGTCGTTCTCGACGCTCTTCACTACATCCAGGGCAATCTCGCTTCCGATCTCGCCGTCCGTTGGAACTGCAAGGCAGGGAAGTGCGGCTCCTGCTCCGCCGAAGTCAATGGCCGCCCGCGCCTCACCTGCAAAACCCGCATGGACGACCTTCCGCAGGACCAGCCCATCACCGTCCTTCCGATGAAGTCCTTTCCGACAATCAAAGACCTTGTCACCGACGTTTCCTGGAATTACCGTGTCAACCGGAAAATCCCTGCGTTCCAGCCGCGCCCGGGCGCCGATTGGAAAATTTCCCAGCTCGACGTGGATCGCGTCCAGGAGTTCCGCAAGTGCATCGAATGTTTCCTGTGTCAAAACGTCTGCCACGTCCTTCGCGAGCACGACAAGAAGGAGCAGTTCGCCGGCCCGCGCTTCTTCGTCCGTGTGGCTGGGCTGGAAATGCATCCGCTCGACGGCCTCAACCGTACGCGTCTTCTGAAAGACGAACTTGGCCTCGGCTATTGCAACATTACGAAATGCTGCACCGAGGTTTGTCCCGAGGAGATTCGCATCACCGACAACGCCATCATCCCACTCAAAGAGCGTGTGGTGGACGAGTTTTATGATCCGCTGACCATGCTCTTCCGCAAGCTTCGCGGCAAGTCAAAGACAGGCGGCACCTGAGCGATCGAAACCATCCAAGCAGCAGGAGGACCAGCAACCGTCTCCAGTTTTCTCGGAACTGATCACTGACAACTGAAAACGGATTACTTTTTCCGGAGGCTCCATGAAACATCAACTGAAATCCATCTCCAAAGCCGGCATTCCCGAAGCCCTCGCCAAAGTCGAGCTCTACCGCTACCTCAACGAGCCCGAGGAAGCCGAATCCATCTGCCGCGACATCCTCACCGTTGATTCCGAGCACCAACTCGCCCGCCGCATGCTCGGTCTCGCCATCACCGATCAGTTCATCGGCGCGGTCAGCGACCGTTATCCCGAAGCCTTGTCCATTTTCCAGAGTCTGCGTGATCCCTATGAACGGCTGTACTACAGCGGCTTGCTTCACGAGCGCCGCGCCAAGTCCCAGCTCCTCGTCGGCTACGCTCCGCACGTTCTCCTCCCGTTACTGGAAGAGGCCATGCGCTGCTTCGCCGAAGCGGAAAAAATCCGCCCCGCCGGCAATGACGACAGTATTCTCCGTTGGAATCGTTGCGTCCGCCTCCTGGAAAGCCGGCCTGATTTTCATTTTGATCGCGGGCCCGCGGCCTTTGACGCCGAAGATTCTCCGCCCGTCAACGCGCCCACGCGCCGCGCCGGCGGCCATCACTGACATTCGGGCGCAACATTCTGCATCCGGTCAATTCTTGGTGGTAACTGGTTTCCACTTGTTGAGAAAATCTAGAATATCTTCGGGCGCCATGGACCGTGCCGCTTCAAACTCCCCTCGTTTCTGACTGAACAGCAGCTTCCCGTCGCTTTCCAGCACCGCAATAGCTGGGACGCCACGGTCCAGCGGCACGTCATACTGTTTCGCGACTTCCAGGTTCTTGTCCATCTGGCCGATATCCACGTGCACCAATTCAAACGATTTCTCCATCGTTGGCGAGATGTCCGGACTATGGAACGCTTCGTCCAGCACGTGGCAGTCGTAGCACCAGTTTCCTCCGAAAACGACCAGCACGCGCTTGCGAGCGACCGTCGCCCTGTGCACGGCTTCTGCAATCTCCGCTTTCGCATCCGCCGACGCTGGATAAAGGTCCTTCTGTTCCAGCGGCTGTCTCAATCTCGCCGCCGCCTGCCTTTGCACGTAGGCAATGCGCCATGCATCCGCTTGTTGCACCCAGCCCTGCGCCATCCCCACATAATATTTCTTTGCAGTGCCACCCTCTTTTACCGAAATCGTCACCTGCATCACCACGACATGGGCGTTTGGTTGAGGGATCTGCTCCTGCGCAATTTCCACTCGCACGTCCGACAAGCCCCTGGCTTTCCATCCCGCCCAAAAGTTCACCTCTTCCTGCAAGGATGCATCTTTTCCATCCGCGCCTTTAATGTGCGGCGGCGGAGACGAGGCGTACAGTTGAGTTAGAGTTGCAGCATTCCCATCTACGACCGCGAGCCGCCACTGCTCGAGTGGCGCAAAGCTTGCGGCCGGACGTTCCTGCGGCTTTGCGGTGTTAGTCCACCAGGTGAGAACGAAGAGAAGAAAAGCCGAACAAATCGAGTAGCGGCGCATGCCGTCCTCCAGAGGAAGGCCTTACTCTAGCAGGAATTTACTGGTGTTTAGCGAGCGACGCCCGCGACGCGGCCAAATCGCAGCGACAGCTTCTCATGTTCTTCTCGAATCTCCCGCGGCAGGCGCCCCCCGAACTTGGTGAGAAACTCTTTCGAATCTTCCATCTCCACTTCCCAGTGTTCCGGATTCACGCGCAGCAACTCGTCCACCGCTTCATCCGAAATCTTCAATCCCTCCAGCGTAAGCCCGTTCCTTGCCGGAACGTAACCGATGGGAGTCTCTTGCGCCGCGCCTCGTCCTTCCACGCGTTCCAGAATCCACTTCAGCACCCGCACGTTTTCACCGTACCCCGGCCACAAAAATTTTCCGTCCGCACCCTTCCGGAACCAGTTCACATGAAAAATCTTCGGTGGCTTCGGGATTTTCTTCCCCATCTCCAGCCAGTGCCGGAAGTAATCCGCCATGTTGTATCCGCAGAAGGGCAGCATGGCCATCGGATCCCGTCGAGTGACGCCCACGTCCCCCGTCGCCGCTGCCGTCGTCTCGCTCGCCATCGTCGCGCCCACGAACACGCCGTGCTGCCAATCAAACGACTCGTACACCAGCGGCGCCACCCGCGCGCGGCGCCCGCCAAAAATAAACGCCGAGATGGGCACGCCTTCCGGCGCTTCCCACTTCGGCGAAATGCTTGGCGCTTGATTCGCCGGCACCGTGTACCGCGCATTCGGATGCGCCGCGGCGCCCTTCGACGCGTCCCACTTCTCACCCTTCCAATTGACCAGCCCTGCTGGCGGATCGTTTCCAATCCCTTCCCACCACGGCTCCCGCTCCGGAGTCATCGCCACATTTGTGAACAGCGTGTTCTTATGCAGCGCGCCCATCACGTTCGGATTCGTTTTCATTCCCGTGCCCGGCGCCACCCCAAAGAACCCCGCCTCCGGATTGATCGCGTGCAAATACCCATCGTCGCCAATCTGCATCCACGCAATGTCGTCGCCTACCGTCCACACGCGGTAGCCTTGGCTCTCCAGCGCCGACACCATCATCGCCAGGTTCGTTTTTCCGCAAGCGCTCGGAAACGCCGCGCCCATGTACGTCACTTTTCCGCCCGGCGATTCCAGTCCCAGGATCAGCATGTGTTCCGCCATCCAACCCTGCTCGCGCGCCATCACGCTGGCGATCCGCAGCGCAAAACATTTCTTCCCCAGCAGCGCATTTCCGCCGTAACCCGATCCCACGCTCCAGATCAATTTCTCCTGCGGAAAGTGCACGATAAACCGCCGAGTCGGGTCCAGGTCGCCCAACGAATGCAGCCCCGGCACGAAATCCTTCGATGCTCCGATCCGCTCCATCGCCGCATTCCCCATACGCGACATGATCCGCATGCTCGCCACCACGTATGGGCTGTCCGTCGCTTCCACTCCCACTTTGCTGATCGGCGAATTCACCGGCCCCATGATGTACGGCACCACGTACATCGTCCGGCCGCGCATCGCTCCATCCAGCAACGCACCCACCTTGTGCTTCGCCGCGTTCGGATCCATCCAGTTATTTGTCGGTCCCGCATCCTCTTTCTCGGGCGTGCAGATGTACGTCAAGTGCTCCGTCCGCGCCACGTCATTCACGCTGCTCCGGTGCAGCTGGCAATTCGGATAGGTCTTCTCGTTCAGCGCGAGGGTATCCCCAGCGCGCAGCATCTCCGCGATCATCCGCTGATACTCTGTCTCGGACCCGTTGCAATACACCACGCGGTCCGGCTTCGTCAGCGTCGCCGCCTCATTCACCCAGGTTTCCAGTGGAGTTGCCAAGCTCTTCTCCCTGCCGGTCCACGATTCCGCCGCCACCCATCCAAATGCCACCCTCCGGCCGCTGCCACTGCCGGTGGTGCTCGGAATGCAAACCCCGACTAGGTCGGGATCGCGCTGCGAATGGACTCAGCCCAGCCACCAGGCCCATGCAAAGGCGGGAACTTCCGGCCCGGCTGGCAGGCGTTTTGCTCTACCCGCCTCAGTCTATGTTACCCCTCGCCGCCCGCGCAAGCCGACGCCACTGAGGAGGACCTTCCCGAGGTCTTTATTATTTCACTGAAAATTTATAAATCGTCTCCGAGTGAAACACCTCACCCGGCCTCAGGATCGCGCTCGGAAAATTTGTGTGATTCACCGCATCCGGATAGTTTTGCGTCTCGAGGCATACCGCTCCAAATCTGTTATACGCCACGCCTCCCTTGCCCTTGATGCTTCCATTCAGCCAGTTCGCCGTGTACAACTGCACTCCCGGCTGTGTCGTCCACACTTCCATCTCCCGCCCGGAAACGTCGTCCACCACTTTCCCCGCCGGCCGCAACTTCCCAATCTCTCCGTCCACCGCGTAGTTAATGTCGTATCCCCCTGCTTCCTTGATCTTCTCCACTTCCGCGATCCGCGATCCAATCGTCCTCGGCTTCGTGAAGTCATACGCCGTGCCCTTCACCGGCGCCAGTTCCCCCGTCGGAATCAGCGTCGAGTCCGCCGGCGTGTACCGGCTCGCATTCAGCGTCAGCGTGTAACCCAGAACGTCCCCTCCGCCTCTCAGATTGAAGTACGTGTGATTCGTCAGGTTCAGCGTCGTCGGCTTATCCGTTTTCGCCGTGTACTCGAGCTTCAGTTCGTTTTTCTCCGTCAGCGTGTACACCACCGTCGTCGTCAGCCTGCCGGGAAAATGCTCCTCTCCGTCCGGGCTCACGTACGTCAGCCGCACCGCCGCGCCCTTCCCATCCGCAACTTCTTCGCCCTTCCACACTCGGTGGTCGAAGCTGATGGTTCCGCCGTGCAGCGTATTAGGCCCGTTGTTCGTCGCCAAAGAATACTCCTGCCCGTCAATGCTGAATTTTCCTTTCGCAATGCGGTTCGCGAACCGCCCGACAACTCCCCCAAAATGCGGATGATCCCCCAAATACCCTTTTAAGTCGTCAAACCCCAGCACCACGTCTCCTTCAACCCCCTTGTGGTCCGGCACCCATAGATTCGTCAGGGTCGCCCCGTACGTAATCACCCTCGCCGACGCCCCGCGCGAATTCCTCAGCGTGAACGCCTCAATCACCGTGCCGTCCTCCAGCTTCCCAAACGCCTCGTGCTCCACTCCCGCCTTCACCGCCATCTGCGCCTCTCCCCGTCCCGCCACAATTACAATCATTGTCAGCACGTACGCAATTCCAATCGCTCCAAATCCCAGCCAGCGGCGTCCAAGACCACGCCTTGCTCTCGTCCTCATGCCCATCGCATCCTCTCCTCGACACCTATCTCCCCGCAACGGCCCCTTCAGCGCCGTCCATTCTGCCACTATTCCTCTTCGCTTGAAATTGCCCCGTCCCACTTGCGCAGGCCTTGTCAGACGGCGACGCTTGACCGAGCGCGACGTGTGCGCAGGGCCAAAACCTGTGGACGATTTTGGGTATTCTCGATGGGGTTTACCCCGGCCAGATCGGGGAGGGGGGATTTTTTCTGGCTTGGCCGGGCGATGCGGCCCTTTCGCGGGTGCTGGCCGCACTTTGATTCCGCGGCTCCGAGGATTGTGTTTCCAAATGCGTGTTGCTACTTCTTTGAAAGTTCGCCCTTGAAATGGCGTTCAACATCCTCGCGCCCAAGCGGATTTCTTATTTCCGTCAAGACCACCGAATAGACTACCTCATTCGCTTCCAGCTGCGCGGTGATAAAGGCCCCGTCTCTCGGCAGTTCTTGGTAGCTGAACTTCACTTTCCTGCCGTCTTCCAGCTTCTTGATCCATTCGTCATCTGGCATTTTCGTTTCTCTTCATGGGAGATCACTATTCCCTGGCAATCTTCCCAGTGCTCCCAAAACGATCCTTCTTTGCGGCTTTCCTTGCCTCAGCAGTGCGCGGACTTCCTTGCATTCCGCCGAAGCCGCTACGGCTGGTTCTTCCACGGTTTACCTGGAGCGATTCGCGCAGCGGCTATATTTTTTTCCCCTTCGCGCGCGGACTTTGCCATGCGTGGCTTCGCCATTTCTTTCCTGACGCTGGCGCGTGTCGCTTCGCCGGATTCGTTCTTGATTTTCTTCTTCATCGGACTTTCACAATGACATCGAAATCGAAGCAATTCAGTTCAATTCAGGACGTTCCCGGCGATTCGCGTCACATGCCGCCACAACTCACTCGGGCGCTCTCCCCGGGCGCCCCGCCCAAACTGAAAGCTCAGGCTCAGCCCGGACATTTGGCTCGAACGCGGACCGCCTGGATAGCTTTGTCCCGGGGAACGCACCAAGCCCATAGGACCAGGCTGCATATTCTGAATATGATACGTGTTCTGAAAAACGTCTAATTGCAAACGTCCGCCCCAAAGTTGGATGAGCGGCAGGCTCGTCTGCGTGAAAAGGAAAGTCTTAAAATGTTCCAGCTGCGGAAAGCCTTCCAGGCTGTGGTCGCCTTCGTAAGCTCCCGCGGACATTAGACTGAAATGCGCTGGAGATTTTCCGGGATCCAGGTTCACTGGGGAAGTGGTCAGCAAAGGGGTTGTGACCGTTCGGAGCATGGGTATGCTTTGCGCAACCCGTTCCTGCGCTACGACGATCCGTGGCACGGATGTTTGTGCTGTCGCCAGCGGGTAGTTACCGAGCGTGATTCCGAGCAGCATGATGAACCGTTTGTACATCACCTGAGTTCTCTTCCATCGAGTTCTTGCTCTCCCCTTAAGGCGGAGGAACACACTCGGCCCGCCTCCAGACTCCTCTCCCTATCCCCGGAATCCCGGGAGCCGGAGTTCGCTTGGAGAGGAACTGGATCGCTGCGAGTGAACTTAGGTTTACTAGAGTCGCGATTCCTTGGTCTATCCTAATCCGCACACAAATAAACGTGTGTCTTTTCGCACAGACGCTCTGCACTCCACTCCGTTACAGTAGTTGAGGATCCTGATTCTAGGGGATCTTCATCTGCACTCGAGTCAAAATGGAATTCATGGCTAAATCCCGAATCGGCACGCTCCTGGCTGTAGTCGCGGCTTCATCCTCACTCTTCGCTCAAAATAGCGGGCCCCACAATGATCAAGATCACCCAACCGTCCTCGATGCCCGCCAGATCGTGGCCCAATCCATAACCGCCACCGAGCGCAGTTGGCAGGCCCGTGACACCTACACCTACATGGAACGTGATGAAGATCGCCGCCTCGACGAACTTGGCAAGGTTAAATCCGAAGATATTGACGTCACCAGAATGATTCTTGTCAACGGCGCTCGATTCGAGCAGCTCATCGAACACAACGGCCAGCTTCCTTCACTCGCGGCCCAGAAGAAAAGCGACGAGGATCTCGACAAGCTGAAGCATGAAACGCCGGAGGACAAGGCGATCCGCGTCCGCAAGGACCAGGAAAACAGAGCTTTCCTCCGTGACCTCCTCGAGGCCTTCGACTTCCAGCTCGTCGGCGAAGAAACCATCGACAACCGCCCGTCCTACGTCCTTCAAGCCACTCCACACCCCGGCTATCACGCTCACGGCAAGTTCGCCAAGATGTTCTCCAGGGTGCAAGGCAAGCTTTGGATTGACAAGCAGGACTTCGGGTGGACCAAGGTTGACGGCGAGGTAACCCAGTCCTTCACCATGGGACTATTCGTCGCCCGCGTGCTCCGCGGCTCGCACATCCTTATGGAACAAACTCGCGTCACCGAGTCCGTCTGGGTTCCCAGACGCCTCGAAATGCACGCCAGCGCCAAAATCCTCTTCCTCAAGAGCATTGACATGCAGCGCATTCTCACCTACTCCGACTATCGCCCCGGCGCCGACGGCCCCTATTCCGTCAGCCGATAGCGCTGGCTGTCCTCGAGCCACTGGTTTTGCTTGCTGTCATATAGAAGCGTTTCCATCTCTGCGGCAGAAGTGCCCTCCCTCAAATCCCATGGAATTCCCTCACCGAGAATAAACTCGAAGAATAAGCTCGTATCCTTGCCGGGTTGCGAAAACAAGCTCCCCCGTGGAAGAATGCCCCCATGTTTACAATGAAAAAGTCTCGTCTGCTGCACTTGCTCCTCATCCTGTTTCTCAGCTCCGCGTCCACCAACGCCCAAACCACCCGCCCCGAACCAGAAAAAAAGCTCGCCCACGACATCTACAAAGAATTTGTCGAAATCCAATCCGGCTTCACCACCGGCGCCACCACTCCCGTCGCCGAAGCCGCCGCCGCTCGTTTGCGCGCCGCCGGTTTCCCCGAATCCGACATCTTTCTCGGCGGCGCCAGTCCCAAAAAATCCAATCTCGTCGTCCGCTACCACGGCACCGGCGCCCGCAAGCCCATCCTTCTTCTCGCTCACATTGACGTCGTCGAAGCCAAGCGCGAAGACTGGAGCATGGACCCCTTCCAGCTCACTGAGCGCGACGGTTTCTTCTACGGCCGCGGCACCGGCGACGACAAAGCCCAAGCCGCCGTCTGGATCGCCAACCTGATCCAATACAAAAAAGACGGCTTCAAGCCCGACCGCGACATCATCGTTGCTCTCACCGCCGACGAAGAAGGCGGCGGCCCCTACAACGGCGTGGCCTGGCTCCTCAAGAATCACCGCGAGCTCATCGACGCCGACTTCGCTCTCAACGAAGGCGGCTGGGGCGAATCCTCCGCCGGCAAAAAACTCTCCAACGATCTCCAGGTCAGCGAAAAATACGTCATCAATTTCCGCCTCGAAGTCCACAACAAAGGCGGCCACAGCTCCTTGCCCGTCGCCGACAACGCCATCTATCGTCTCGCCGCCGCCCTGCAGCGCCTTTCCACCTTCGGCTTTCCTCTCAAGACCAACGAAGTCACCGCCGCCTACTTCCAGCAAATGGCCAAGATCGAAACAGGCCCCACGCGAGACGATCTCGCCGCAGCCGCCAAGGGTTCCCATGAAGCCATGCAGCGTCTCGCCGCCGCCACTCCCGCCTTTAACGCCACTCTCCGCACCACTTGCGTCGCCACCTTGCTCGAAGGCGGTCACGCCGTGAACGCCTTGCCGCAACTCGCCGCCGCCACCGTCAACTGCCGCGTCCTACCCGAAGACTCCGTCACCTACGTGCAATCCACCCTGCAAAAAGTTGTCGCCGACGACCAGGTCGCCGTAAATCTTCTCGGCGACCCCGCTCCCGGCCCCGCCTCCGCCATGCGCCCCGACGTCTTGTCCGCCGTCACCCGCGCCACCAACGCTCTCTGGCCGGGCGTCCCCGTAGTCCCCATCATGGTCATGGGCGCCACCGACGGCAAAGCCCTTCGCATCGCCGGCATCCCTTGCTACGGCATCCAGGGTTTCTTCTTCGACCGCGACGACATCCGCTTCCACGGCCGCGACGAACGCATGGCCATCCAGTCCTTCTACGAAGGCCAGGCCTTCCTCTTCCAACTCGTCCAGCTCCTCTCCAAGCCCGCGAATTGAACTCCGTCACCGCAGCACACTTCGCGCCTCGCCGTGCCCCAAGCGTTCGGCACACAACCATGTGGTCCTTGGTTTTCTGAATTTACTTCATCGCGGGCGCTACAGAGGGATGTTGGAAGGCAATGACTTTTTTCGCCGGAAGCCTGCCCTCATCAACATGGTCTAGAATCCGCAACGGAATGTGGAACTCATTGCACGCTCCAACCGCGGCGTCATTAAAGTACAGAAGCGTCAGAAAAGTTCCGCGCTCCTTATATTGTGCGCGGGCCATTAGACCTTGCGTATCGGCCGGATCGGAGGTGTAAATCACGATTGGTTGCGTTGCTTCGGGGCGAGGATTGCCCTGCGCTCTGCCTGCTTTGAGTGCCTCTGCTAAACGCACCTGCGGCAGCGTACCAGACCAAATGTCATCCAGCGTCAATCCCACAATTGTGAACATTTCCTTACCGGCCTTTTTCTATTGTGCAGGGATCGTCTAAGAAGTGGGAAATTTCGCTGCACCCCCGTCGCTGATAGATCAACAGATCCTCCAGGCCGGTGGGATCTCCTTACTTCATTACCTCTCTCCCAAACCTTCAAACATTTCGACCTTCAAATGCGCCCTTTGCATCCCGGACACATCTGCGGGAAATTTCAACCTTCCAATCAAAGCTCCAAAGAACTTTTGGAGCGCAGATCCCGGCCGGGTCAGGACATTTCAAAGTTCCAACCTTCCAACATTTCAACATTCCAACGTTCTTCGTGCCCTTCCCGCTATTCACCTTTAGTGTTCTCTCTTGTACAGTTTTCCCGCAAACCCCGGCCGAAAATGGTATGGTTATGTCTGCCTTATACGTTCTGCATTTCAAGCTTTCGCGCATTCAATACCGCAGACCGCCGGAGATTACATGGAACTGACCGCAACGCAACAACCTCGGCCTTGGGACCGCCCATTCTGGAAACCGGTCCACGGCAAAGAAGGCGTCTTCGCCTACATTGTTCTCATTCACACTCTCGCGGTCGTTGGCCTGATCCTCTTCCCCGTGCCAAGCCTCAAGGTTGTTGGCATGACCTTGCTCTCCATCGCTTTTGGCGGACTCGGCACCACCGTTTGCTACCACCGCATGCTCGCCCACAAAACCCTAAAGACCAATCGTTTCGTCGAGCAGCTTCTGATTTTCTGGGCCGTTTTCAACGGCTCCGGTCATCCCGCCAGTTGGGTCGCCTACCATCGCCTCCATCATTCCGTCACGGACACCCCCGACGACATCTCCAGTCCCAAGCAAGGCGGTTTCTGGTGGGCCCATCTTCGCTGGCTCTATCAAACCCAGCCCGCGGATAAGCAGCGCTGGGCTCCCGAACTCACCGGCGGCGTATACAAAATTTGGGGCTGGGCCGAAACGCCCGTCATCGTTTTTTCGATCTGCATCGGCCTGATTCTCGGTTTCGGCTGGATGGGCTTCTTCTGGATGGGCGCGATCCGCCTGGTCTATTCATTGCACATGCAGTGCCTAGTCAACAGCCTCACGCATCTCAATCACGTCGAAGAGGGCGATTCCAGCATGAACGTCTGGTGGCTCGGCCCCTTCCAATTAACGGCCTGGGGCGAAAATTGGCACCAGAATCATCACACCCACGCCGGCTCCGCGCGCCTCGGCCTGCGTTGGTATCAGACCGACATCGGCTGGTATTTCATCTGGATGCTCGAAGCTGTCGGCCTCGCGCATTCCGTCAAGCGCCCCCGCGCATCATAATTGACCGCTTTTGCTGTAGAGGCCGGGCTTCAGCCCGGCTTCCTTGCACCATGTACGCACAAAGATTTAATGTGAACATCATCATCCGTGGCGAAACTCGCCCCTGCCCGCTCGATTGGCTCGATCAATTCTGCATGCGCAACTTCACCAACTCCGCCGACTTCGACGACACCCTTCCCCTCGCCGATGGAAAAGTCGAAGTCAGCTTCCGCCTCACGCCAGAACGCTTCGCCGAAGGCCTCGGCGCCTGGCTCACGCAACGCGGCAAAGGCGAAGGCCAGTCCGTTCAAGTTCAAGTCACCCGCGAATAATTTCTGGAAGTTTGTGAAACGAGCGGCGGAAAAATTTCCGCCGAATCTACTTGCGGATTTTTCGAGAGCATTTTGAGTTGCAGAAACTAAATCGCGCTACGCGGCAGAGTCGCGTTTTTCTCTGCGCAAGGCCGCGCGAATCTGCGGCAGTGCCGCCAGCGCCGCCGTTTCGCCCGCCGCCACCATTTCCGGTGTTTTGCTGAAATCGTCCCACACAAAGGGTTTCACATCCGGCTCGATCACGATATCGGCCTGCGTGCGCCACGCCAAATCCGAGTGCCGCTGCACGATGTTAAATGCGCGGCTCAGAACATCCGTAAAGGTGCGCGGCTGTTCGAGGCTGCCGGCCTCCAGGTATACGGCGATGACGATGTCCGCCCCGAGGAGCAGCGCGCCTTCCACCGGCACGGGCGAAGTCAGGAATCCGTCCACGAGCGTCCGCCCGTCATATTGGATAGGCAGGAAAAGCCCCGGGTACGCGCAGGAAGCGCGGATTGCCGGCATGATCGGTCCATGGGAATAGTAGACGGATACTCCTGCGTTAATATCAGTGGTGGCCACAGCGAGCGGCGTGCGCAGCTCTTCAAACGTTTTGATCGCCGTGAAGCGCGCAAAATACTTTTCCATGCGCTGGTTGGTGGCCAGCCCGAGCCACGACGGCGTCCAACGCCCAAAATCGGAAAAGGCTGTGCTGGCGCCGATTTTCTCCATGTCTTCCAGGGTTGCTCCCGCGCAATAGCTCGCGCCGATCAAAGCGCCGACGCTCGTGCCCGCGATGCAATCGATGGGAATGCCCGCCTGACGCAGCACACGCAGCACGCCAATGTGCGCGATGCCGCGCGCGAATCCTCCAGCGAGAGCCAAGCCCACGCGCGGACGCTCCGTGGGCTCTCCTGGTTCGCCGTAGGCGAATTCGCGAAACTTTTCCTTCGCCGTACGAAGCCACCCCAGGGCTCCGTGGACCTTGCCTTCTTCTGCCATCTCTCTATTCTAGTGGTATCGCGGGTGAGCACACAGCTGTTTGACCGCTGCTTGCCGGTTTTGTAACCTGTCCTACCGTTGGAATCCCGTTTGGAAGGCGTGCCATGAAGCGTCGCATCGAAAAAGCGGTTGTGCTGGGAGCAGGGACGATGGGCTCGCGAATCGCGGCGCATTTCGCGAACGCCGGGCTGCCGTGCGTTTTGCTGGACATTGTGCCGCCGAATCTGCCGGCCGGTGCGCCGGCAGTAGGGCGCAACAAAATTGTTCAGGCGGGATTGGACGCCGCGAAAAAATCGAAGCCGGCGGCATTTTTTACCGCGGCGCTGGCGGACAAAATTTCGATTGGAAACTTCGACGACGACCTGGCGCGCTGCGCGGAAGCCGATTGGATCATCGAAGTGGTCGCCGAGAATCTGGAGATCAAGCGAAACCTGCTGTCGCGCGTGGCGCAATACTGCAAGCCGGGCGCGATCGTGACGACCAATACTTCAGGATTGCCGGTGCATTTGATCGCCGAGGGGATGAGCGAAGAATTCCAGCAGCACTGGGCTGGAGCGCATTTTTTCAATCCGCCACGCTATTTGAAATTGGTCGAAGTGATTCCCGGACCGAAGACATCAAGTGAAGTCGTCGAAACGCTCAGCGAATTCTGCGACAAGCGGCTGGGCAAGGGCGTAGTGGTGGCGAAGGACACGCCGAATTTCATCGCCAATCGCATTGGAACGTTTTCGATGCTGAACGCGCTGCGTCTGATGGGCTCGCTGGGAATGACGGTGGAAGAGGTGGACGCGTGCACGGGTCCGGCAGTGGGCTGGCCGAAGTCCGCCACGTTTCGCACGGCGGACATTGTTGGGCTCGACGTGCTGGTGCACGTGGTAAAAAACATTTACGAAACCGCTCCGAACGACGAGTCGCGCGAAATGTACAAACTTCCCACGCTGGTGGAAGAGATGGCCAAGCGCGGGTGGCTCGGCGACAAGACCGGCCAGGGCTTCTACAAAAAGGTCAAGGGCGAAGGTGAAAAGGAAATCCTGACCCTCGACGTCAACACCATGGAGTATCGCCCGAGGCAGAAAGCAAGATTCGCGTCGCTCGAAATGGGCAAGGCCATTGAAGACACTCGCGAACGGCTGCGCGCGCTCCTTGGGCCCGTGCTGGAAGGCCAGAAGGGCGACAAGGCGCAGCAGTTTTTGTGGGGCGGGATTTCCGAAACGTGTTTGTACGCGGCGCGGCGCGTGCCGGAGATTTCCGACAACGTGGTGGACGTGGATCGCGCCATGCGCTGGGGCTTTGGCTGGGAGCTCGGACCATTCGAAATCATGGATGCTATTGGCGCGAAGGCGTTCGCCGGACAAGTGCAGAAAGAAGGGCGCTCGCTGCCGCCGGTGATCGAAAAGGTGCTGGCCAGCGGCCGCAAGGGGTTTTACGAATCGGAGAAAGGCTCAACGACCGTATTCGATATCGCCGGCGGCGGAGCAAAGAAAGTCGAAGAGCCGAAGGGCGTCATCCTTCTCAAATCGCTGAAGGAGGCCGGCCGCGAAGTGGAACGCAACCCCGGCGCGAGCCTGATTGATCTTGGCGACGGCGTGGCGTGCGTGGAATTCCACGCCAAAATGAACGCCATCGGCGCGGACCTGATCACCATGCTGCACAAAGGCCTGAAGCGGCTGGAATCGGACTTCGACGCGATGGTGATTGCCAACCAGGCGGTGAATTTCTCCGTCGGCGCGAACTTGATGCTCGTACTGGTGGGAGCGCAAGAACAAGAGTGGGATGAGCTGCACATGGCGGTGAAGCAATTCCAGAACATAAATCTTGCTCTCAAATACGCGCCGAAACCGGTAGTGGCCGCGCCGCAGGGAATGGCGCTGGGTGGCGGCTGCGAAGTGAGTTTGCACTCCACACGAATTCAGGCAACCGCGGAAGCGTACATCGGCCTGGTGGAAACGGGAGTTGGCTTGATCCCCGGCGGCGGCGGCACAAAAGAAATGTTAATCCGCGCCAACGAGCACGCCGCCGGCGGCGAAGATCTGGATTTATTTCACGCGCTGAAGCCCGTGTTCGAAGCAATCGCGATGGCCAAGGTGGGCACCAGCGCGGAGGAATGCCGCGACCTGGGTTATCTGCGACGCGAGGACGGCGTGTCCATGAATCGCGACCGGCTGGTTGCCGACGCCAAGGAGGCGGCGCTGGCGCTGGCGCGCGGCGGATACAAGCCGCTGGCAGCCAGCTGGCAAGAAGGCGCGCAGACGACGCAGATCAAAGTTCTCGGCGAACAATTTCTCGCCGGCGCGAAGCTGGCGATTCACATGATGATGCGCGGGGGCTACGCCTCGGAATACGATGCACACGTGGGCCGCAAGCTCGCGAACATTCTGGCGGGCGGGCCGTTGACCTCGCCGCAATTGGTCAGCGAACAGTACGTCCTCGATCTCGAACGTGAAGCCTTTGTCTCTCTCCTCGGCGAGAAGAAAACACAAGAGCGTATCGCGCACACTCTGAAGACGGGCAAGCCTCTGCGCAACTGAAAAACCAATGCGCATTCAGGGGCAGCATGTACCATTCCTTTCGCCTCATGAGAATTCGGTCTCTCCTAATCGTATAAAAACGTATTGATATGGCGATTATGTATGCGGTATTCTGCAAGTTTGCAGGAGGGACCGTGCAAAGGCTGCTGGCGCCGCGCGAAGCGGCAAGTATCCTCGGGATCAGCTATCCCACGCTAAAGCAGTGGATCTACCACGGGAAGCTCAAATCGGTGAAGACCCCGGGCGGGCATCACCGCGTGCCGGAGAGCGAGATTGACCGTCTATTTCCCAAAAAACTGGAGCGCGGCGACATTCAAACGAGGCGCGGGAACTTCCGGAAGATCAGCGGGCGAAATCAATTGATCGGACGCGTGGTGGCGCTCAAATTCAGCGGACTCCTGGCGCAGGTGACGCTGGCGATCGGAGAGCAGCATATTACTTCAATCATTACTGCGGATGCGGCCAAGGAGCTACGCTTGAAGCCCGGGGACCGGGCTGCGGCGCTGATCAAATCCACAGAAGTGATGATTCTGCGGGTTTGAGCAGACAGAAAGAATTAACGCAGCGTGCGCGGAGAACGCAGAGCGGAGAAGAGTGAATGAGAACGGCAGCCAGGGTTCTGATCGCACTGCTAACGCTTTCTTCTGTCGCCAGCGGAACTCAGGCACAAGGACAAGAGATTCGAGTTGCGGCCGCGGCGGACTTGAAATTTGCGATGGGGGAATTGGCCGAAGGATTCGAGAAGCGGACAGGAACGAAAGTAGACGTGACTTACGGTTCGAGCGGGAATTTTTTCTCTCAGATTCAGAATGGCGCGCCGTTCGATCTGTTCTTTTCCGCTGATATGGAGTACCCGAAAAAGCTGGAGGCCAGCGGGCTCGCGGAGCCGGGGACGCTCCATCCGTATGCCGTTGGAAGGATTGTGATCTGGATGCCACCGGAATCGAGCGTGGAACTGTCGAAACTGGGTTGGAACGCTTTGCTGGACGCGAGCGTGCGGAAGATCGCCATCGCGAATCCCGAGCACGCCCCGTACGGGCGCGCGGCGGTAGGGGCGCTCCAAAAGGCGGGGATTTTCGAGCAAGTGAAAGCCAAGCTCGTCTACGGCGAAAATATTTCGCAGGCGGCGCAGTTCGTGCAGTCCGGGAACGCGCAGGCGGGAATCGTCGCGATGTCCCTGGCGGTTTCGCCGGGAATGAAAGATGGAAAGCGTTGGGAAATTCCCGCGGACATGCATCCGGCGATCGAACAGGGCGCGATTATTTTGAAGAGCGCGAAGAATAAGGATGCAGCGAAAGCGTTCCTCGAATTTGGTAAGAGTCCCGCGGGCATCGCCATACTGGCGAAGTACGGGTTCGCGCCGCCCGAAAAAATCGTAAACCAGGGAAAAAGATAACGCGGAGACGCGGAGTACGCAGAGGGAACGCGGAGAAGAGAAGGAAGCGGAGAAACGCATGGATGCATTGTGGTTGTCGCTGAAGCTGTCGATATGCGTTGCGGCGATATTGCTGGCGATCGGAATGCCGGTGGCGTACTGGCTGGCGTATTCGAACTGGCGCTGGAAATTTTTGCTGGAATCCGTCGTGGCATTGCCGCTGGTCCTGCCTCCGACGGTGCTCGGCTTTTACGCGCTGGTAGCGATGGGACCACGTGGGCCGCTGGGAAAACTGTGGATCGCGCTTTTCGGGCACGGATTGGCGTTCACCTTCGGCGGATTGATTCTGGCATCAGTGCTGTACAGCTTTCCATTTGCGGTGCAGCCGCTGGTCGCTTCGTTCGAAAGCGTGGATCGCAAACTTTTGGATGCATCGGCCGTGCTGGGCGCGGGAGGATGGCGAACATTTTGGCGAGTGATCCTGCCGCTCTCCTTGCCGGGAGTGGTGACGGCCGTGGTGCTGAGTTTCGCGCACACCCTTGGTGAATTTGGCGTGGTGCTGATGGTCGGAGGGAATCTTGCGGGCGTGACGCGCACCGTTTCGATCGACATTTACGATCGCGTGCAGTCTCTCGAGTACGGTGAAGCGAACCGCATGGCGTTTCTGTTGCTGGTGCTCTCGTTTGCAGTGTTGTCGGTGGTGTACGCGGTGAACCGCCGCGTGTGGACGCCGTGGCCAGCGAAGTAAAACCGGGCGTGCTTGCCGCGCGCATCCGCAAAGCGCGGCGCAACGGGGGTGCTCCTTCTTTTCTTCTCGATGTCTCCATCGAAGCCCCGCAGGGCATTACTATTTTATTCGGGCCTTCCGGCGCGGGGAAATCGACGCTGCTCGACTGCATCGCTGGTCTTACGCGGCCGGAGGAAGGACGAATCGAAGTTGGCGGCGACGTGCTCTTCGATTCCTCGCGGGGAATCCACCTCGCGGCACAGAAACGTCGAATCGCCTACGTATTTCAGACGCTGGCCTTATTTCCGCATTTGAGCGTGGAAGAAAACGTCGCCTACGGGCTGAACAATTTGGAGCAAGAGAAGCGGCAGGAGCGCGTCGGAGAGATTCTCGCAGCATTTCGTGTGGAGAAGCTGCGAAAGCAGAAGCCTGGCGAAATTTCCGGAGGCGAGAAGCAGCGGGTTGCTCTTGCCCGGTCGCTGGTGACGGAGCCAAGCCTGCTTCTTCTGGATGAGCCTCTAACAGGGCTGGACGCTGAATTGAAAGCGGCGATTGTGGACGATTTGCGCGCATGGAATACGGCAAAGCGCATTCCGATTCTGTACGTGACGCACAGCCGCGACGAAGTGGATGCTCTTGGCGAGCGCGTACTGGCAATGGAAAACGGGCACATCGTAAGCGCCGGTGCTCCGATGGAAGTGCTGGACGCGCCGCGCCGGAAAAAGCTTGCGCAAGCTGCCGGCTTCGAAAACCTGCTGAACGGAGTAGTGCTCGATCTCCGCGAGACGGATGGCGTGATGCGCGTGCGGCTGGAGGAAAGCGCTTGCGAGATCGAAGTGCCGCTGGGTTATGCAGTCGCAGGGGACCGCGTGAAGGTAGCCATTCGCGCAGGCGATATCTTGCTGGCGGTGGAGCGTCCCATTGGATTGAGCGCGCGAAACATAATGGAAGGACGAATCGTTTCGCTGGAACAGCGCGGGACGTTGCTAATCGCGCGGGTGGATTGCGGCGCCCTCTTCGTCGTCCATGTGACCCCAGGGGCAGTGCGCGCGCTGGGCCTGGCCGCGGGACGGCGGGTGTGGCTGGTCCTCAAGACGCACTCATGCCATTTGGTGGCATAGAAAAAGAATCGGTCAAACAGAGGCGGCTTCAGGATTTCGGCTTCGCGGCAGCTGGAGCCGTAGTCTTGGATGCGACAGGAGCAGAGAATCGAACCTCGTCGGCTTCCAGAGTGTTCTCCTTGGGCGTGGCATGAATGACCACGGCGTCGCCAACGGCGAGGTCGGAAATTTTAGCGGGCTTGTCTTCGTTGCGATCGGAAGCGTTGCCCGAACTGCTCGTGACGTGCAGGACGTAAACGGTTGACGCGAGCAGCTTCACTTCGACCGATTTCCCCTCTTTCGTTTTCACCAGCACGGAATCGGGGCCGATTTTTTCGAGAGTGCCTAGGACATGCACCTTGTTGCCGTGGGCGAAGACGTTGCAAGCCACCAGCGCGAACAAGATTGCGAGCTTCCGTGCACGAGATTTCATGAAAACCTCCTAACCTGCAAAATGCCAACTTCCTGGTGCTTCACTCGGGGCGATGATTCTGTGATTCCGGTTTCTGCCGCGGTGTTGCCCCATTCAAGAAATCATTTTCGTGTTGCTCTTCTTCACGGTCGTCCGGCCCTTCGGGATTATAGCGCTCCATTTCGATGCGTTCCGCCGCTGTCAAGCGCGGAAGGTGGCGGATGAAGTGCACCAGCTTCCAGCTGTCCTGCCCGCCGTGTTCGCCGCCATCGCCGAACGCCGGCATGCCGGTAAAACGCACGCCATTTTCAATGATCCAGAATAGTTCGCCATCCGTCAGATTCTGCGTGGCTGGACGGCGCAAGTCGGGTGGCTTGGGATAGAGTCCGTTGCCGAAGAGGGTTTGCCCGCCGCCATCGTTGCCGTGGCAGATGGCGCAGTGATTGGCGAAGTGCAACCGGGCGTCGCGCAAATCATCGGGTGAATTCAGGACCGGATTTTGAGCCAGCCGCGCTCTCGAAGGGATCGCGAGATTGCGCGCGTTGCGGGCCACGAAGGTTTCAAACCTGGTGGGTGCGGCGCGGGAGCTGAGGCCATCGTGCAAGACGGAGGCAGCGAGTGCCACAACGAGCACGAGGAGCGCCAGTCCGATCACAATGAAAAGAGATCCGCGTTTCATGGCTGCGTTGCTATGGTAAAGGATGCGGGCCAGCCGGGCCAGCGCGGAGTTGTTTGGCGGTGGCCAGGAGAGCGCCGCGGTCTCTTGCCCTAATCGAACGCGCAGGTGCCCTCCTCTGGTAGGATACTCAGGATATGACCGCGCATGCCATGAACGAAACTGCGCTTGCCGCGGGCGGCGAGTGCCCAGCGGAAGTGCAGGAATGTCTCCAAACGGCAATAGATGGTCGAGAGCTCTCTTTCGAACAAGGAATGAAACTGGCGAACGTGCAAGGTGCTGCGCTGGAAGCGTTGGTGGCGGTGGCGGATCGCATGCGCCGGGAAACCGTCGGGGACGCCATCACATACGTGGTGAATCGCAACATTAATTTTACGAATGTCTGTTTTGTGGGCTGCAGCTTCTGCGGATTCGGGCGCGGACCGGGCGCGGCGGACGCGTATTCGCTTTCGTTCGAGGAGGTGGTGCGCCGCGCGCGTGAGGCGTGGGATCGCGGTGCGACGGAAGTTTGCATCCAGGGCGGCTTGCCGAAAGACCTCGACGGATTTTTCTACCGGGATTTGCTGCGGGCGGTCAAGCGCGCGATTCCAGGGATGCACGTGCACGCTTTTTCGCCGATGGAGATTGATTACGGCGTGTTGAAAACCGGAATGGCACTGCGCGAGTATTTGCGGATGATGAAGGACGAGGGGCTGGGGAGCATCCCGGGAACGGCGGCGGAAATTTTGGACGACCGCGTGAGGCAGGAGCTCAGCCCGAACAAGCTGCCGGCCGGGCGCTGGGTGGAAATCATCACGGCGGCGCATGAGATGGGAATTCCAACGACGTCCACGATGATGTACGGGCACGTGGAAGAGCCCGCGGATTGGGTGCGCCATATTCTGCTGCTGCGCTCGATCCAGAAACGTACCGGCGGATTCACGGAGTTTGTGCCGTTGGGATTCATTCATGAAAATACGCGGCTCTATCGGCATGGCGGAGCGCGGCCAGGGGCCAAGCGCGAAGAGCATCTTCGCGTGCATGCGCTGTCGCGCGTCCTGCTGCACGGAGCGATCAAGAATTTACAAGTGTCCTGGGTGAAGCTGGGATTCGAAACGTCGCTGGCGTGCTTGCAAGCCGGCGCCAATGATTTCAGCGGAACGTTGATGGAAGAAAGTATTTCGAAAGCCGCCGGCGCAACGTTTGGAGAATTTGTTTCGCCGGAAGAGTTTCGAGCGAAAATTCGGTCGATTGGACGCGTGCCCGCGGAACGCACCACCACATACAAGATTCGGCACACATTCGATCGGGAGGAAGAACCGTCACAACTCGCATCACCGGCGCTGCCGTTGATTCAACCCGAGCGGCACACGCCTTACACCGAAGGCGCTTACTGAGCGTTTCTCATGCGTGCACTCCTCCTGCCTGTCAAAGACCTCAACAATGCCAAGAAGCGCTTGATGGGCGTGCTCACGCCGGAGGAGCGATTCGAACTGGCCGCCGCCATGCTGAAAGATACGATCCGCGCCGTGCAGGGCGTGCAGTGTGCGGAGAACATTTTTGTTGTGACGAACTACGAACCAGCAATCCGCATTGCCGAAGAAAACGGTTGGGAGGTATTGCGCGAGGAGAGTCAGATTTCCGAAAGTGATTCCGTGGATGCGGCCTCGCGGCTTTGCGAGGCGCGCGGAGTGACCGGACTGCTTCGAATTCCGCTGGATGTGCCTCTGGTGCGAGCGAGCGATGTCGATGACTTGCTGACGGTCGAATGCGAAGAACCCGCGCTGGTCATCGTTCCTTCGCGTGATGGAACCGGCACAAACGCAATTCTGCGCATGCCGCCGGCATTGTTCCCGTCGCATTTTGGAATGGGGAGCTTTGCCAAACACGTTGGCGAAGGGGAACGCCTTGGCGCACACGTGATTTTCCGCCGAAGTCCTCGGCTCGAGATGGACGTGGATGATGAAGCCGACTTACGCGTCCTCCTCAAACACGATTTGGGAGGCACCGAAACGGGCCGATGGCTCGTGGATAGCGGAGTCGCTGCGCGTTTCCGCTCATACCCCAAAGCAGGGGCGATGAGCGCCGGATGAAACGAAAGGTTTTTGCGACTCTTGACGAGGCGGTTGCAGATATTCCCGATGGCGTTCGAATCATGTTTGGAGGATTCGGTGGCGCGGGTTTTCCCAACAACTTGATTCAGGCGCTGGTGCGGAAGGGAACCAAAAACATTACGGCAATCAGCAACAATTGCGGAACGCGCGATGGCGAACTTGGGCTGATGTTCAAGAACAATCAAATTAAACACGTGATTGCGGCTTTCCCCGGGCCGCATGCGAACTATTTTCTGGAGCGCTATGCCGCGAAGGAAGTCACGCTCGAACTCGTGCCGCAGGGGATTCTCTGCGAACGCATGCGCGCAGCTGCCGCGGGGCTGCGCGGGTTTTACACGACTGTGGGAGTCGGAACCGAAGTGGCCGCTGGAAAGGAAGAGCGCGTGATCGAGGGCCAGCGCTGCATTCTGGAAATGCCCATTCACGCCGATTTTGCATTCATCAAAGCGCAGAAGGCCGATGAATTGGGCAATCTGACGTACCGGCTCGCCGCGCGAAATTTTAATCCGATCATGGCCATGGCCGCGAAAACGACGATTGCCGAAGTCGAGGAAATCGTCCCGGTGGGAGCCATCGATCCGGAACATGTGATTACGCCCGCGATCTTTGTGCATCGCGTCGTAAAGGCGAAGGGACTCCGCTATGCCGGGTAACGGCATTCACAAGAAAGTCATGCCGGATAAGCCGCGCCTGACCAGAGAGCAAATCGCGCAACGCGCCGCACACGAATTGACGGATGGCGCGTACGTGAATCTCGGGTGGGGCATTCCGAATCTCATCGCGGACTATTTGCCGCCGGGAATCACGGTCTACTTTCACAGCGAAAACGGAATTCTGGGAATGGGCCGGCGCGCCAAGCCCGGCGAAGAAGATTACGATCTGGTGGACGCGATGAAAGTGCCGGTGACGCTCATTCCCGGCGCGTCTTTTTTTCACCAGGCGGACGCGCATCTGATGACTCGCGGCGGGCACCTGGATGCCGCCGTTCTCGGTGCATTTCAAGTTTCGGAGAAGGGCGATCTGGCGAACTGGAAAATCCCCGGCGCAATGGGCACCGGAAACATCGGCGGCGCGATGGACATTGCCGCGGGCGCCAAAATCCTGATCGTTTGCATGGAGCACACCACGAAAGTCGGCGCACCTAAGATCGTGAAGGAGTGCACGTATCCGCTGACCGCGCTGGCGTGCGTGAATATTATTGTGACGGATTTGGCGGTGATGGACGTGAAGCCGGAGGGATTACAGCTCCGCGAAGTCGCGCCGGGATGGACCGCGGAAGAGGTTCAAAATGTCACCGGCGCGCCGCTGATCGCCAAAGGAGAAGTTCTGGAAATGAGTTTCGTTTGATCTCGCGAGGAGGAAAGATATGAGCCAGGTAATACCAGATACACACAAGGATCTCTTGGAAAAAGCCGCGTTCGGAAATTTGGGAACGCTCATGAAGGATGGACAGCCACAAGTCACGCCCGTGTGGGTGGATTACGACGGAAAATATGTCCGCGTAAATTCCGCAAAGGGCCGCGTCAAGGACATCAACATGCGGCGCGATCCACGCGTTTCGATTTCCTTGCAGGATCCCGCCAATCCCTACCGCTACATGGAGATTCGCGGCAAGGTGGTCGAGATCACCGAAAACGGCGCAGACGACCACATCAACAAACTTTCCAAGAAATACTTGGGCAATCCCGTCTATCCCTACCGCAAACCGGGCGAGGTGCGCGTCACCTACAAGATTGAGCCGCAAAAAGTCAGCTCGATGGGATGAAAAGTACGGAAACTGGAAAAATTGAAATTAGAAATTTGGGAAACGAGATCGGCGAAACGACTCTCCATTTCTTTCCCAATTTCTATTTTCTGATTTCCAATATTCATCCTACATTCGCGCGGCGACGCGGGCGGCGATGCGGCCGTCGGGTGTGCGGAAAATCAGCACGAGGCTGTCGGTGACGGGCACCTCCGCGCTGGGAATGGCCAATTCGTAGGTCCACACGAAGCGCTCGGGCAGCTCCGATGCAAGGTTTGTGGCGTACGGAGCGATGGGCTGTACGGAATAGTTTTTTTCGAGGATCTTCCGGACCGGCTGCAGATCCACGCCGTGTTTCCAATACAGCGAGAGCTTCATCTGGCTCATCATTTCGCGCGTCAGATACGTGCGCGTGCCGACGTTTTGGAGCCCGGTCGAGCACGACCGGTCGTGAACGGCGAAGGACAAGGTCACTTGCTCGGGAAAGAGCGTGATGGGTTCTTTGCCGCGGCGATAGATTGTGCCGTTGTCGTCGTCGAAGCGCTTTAGGTTGTCGAAGAAATTGGCGGAAGTCACGCGGCCGGCGACGCGGAAGCACGCGCCGTTGGGAAGAGAGCCGTCGGTTTCAAGAAAGATGCCGCCATCGTAATTCCAGACGGATTTTTCGTGCTTGTCGCGCTTGTCTTGTTTGTTGTGCTTGGTTTGCGCACTCGCGGCGCTGGCGAGAAAGAGCGCGACAATTGCGGTGGCGAATTGGCGGCTTCTGTAACGCATAAATGACGGTTTTGCCGGAAACTATTTTACTCCTTATGGGCCGCGGGGAGAAGAAAAGAGAATCCGTTTAGAGTGTGAATCTCTTTGCCTTCGCCTCCGGGCTTTACGGTGCCTTGGCCTCCGCGAACCGCCTGGAAGGCGGCAAGCAGTTCCGCCAACACGGAGGGTTGCGCCACGGGAATATTGTGCGCGCCCAGAACTAGCTTCACTTGCGGAGCCAGCGCCACCAGCCGTTGCACGGAATTGACGTAGGCGTCCAGATCGGTTTCCGGGCGAAAGAGCCAGATCGGCGCGGGATAGTAGGTGTCGCCGGTGAAGAGCAGGCCGTTGGCACGATCGATGAGACAGATGGCATCGGGCGTGTGACCGGGCGTGGAAAGAATTTCCAGCGTGCGTCCACCGAGATTGATTTTGAAGCCGTCGTGCACGAAGAGCGAAACGCGCCACGGCTTGGTTCGATAGTTCTTGGCGTCGAAATTCTTTGGCAAGTTTCCGCAAATCATGTCCGGGGCGAGTTCGGCTTGCGCGTCTTCGCTCGAGCCCTTGGCGTTCGCGCGCGTAAAGCTGGTGTCCATGCCGTAGACAAACGTAAATTGCCAGTTGCCTCCGACGTGATCGTTGTGCGTGTGGGAATTCAGGACGACGACGGGGCGGCTCGTCAATTGCGTGACGAGTTTGTGGATGTCGGCGATGCCCATTCCGGTGTCGAAGAGCAGCGCTTGCTTGGTGCCGACGATGAGGTAGGAGATGACTTCTTCGGCTTGGTGCGGTTCGTAGATGGCGAAGACGCCGGGGGAGACTTTGTAGACTTCGAACCATGGGTCGTTGGGGAGGACGTGTTCGAGAGATTTGTATTCCGGGCGCGGGAGGGCTTTGCACCAGTCCGGGGGGATGGCTTGCGGTGCAGAAGAAAAAGAAGGAGAAAAACTTAACACAGAGGGCACGGAGGACACAGAGTTCACGGAGAAGAGGGCGGCCAAAATCGCGGAAGCGATCTTCATTTCGCGGCTCCGCTCACGAAGATGGATTTGGGGAGCATCATGTGGACGCCTTTGTTGCCGTCGACGAGTTCGGTGATGTGGAGGTCGGCGGCGACGCTGGAGAGCATGTAGGCGTCGTCGCGGGAGAGATGTTTTTCGGTGACGAGGAAATCGATCATTTCGCGGACGGCGAGGGTGGCGCAGGCGTTCAGGTCGTCGTTGAGGCCCATGGTGATGTAGTGGGTGGGGGTTTCGGCGCGCGGCCACTTCAGGTGCAGGTCCTTGCGCACGATGAATTGAAAGGTGCCGATGAGCGAAGTTTCGAGCGCGGTGATGTCCACTTCGCCGTCGCCTTGTCCGGCGTGGCCGTCGCCGACTTCAAAGAGCGCGCCGGGGGCGTGCACGGGAATGTAGAGCGTGGTGCCGGCGACGAGTTCCTTGTTATCGAGATTGCCGGCCATAATCCACGGCGGAGCGCTGTTCCAGCGGCCGGCGCTTTCCGGCGGCGCGTCGCCCATGCTGCCGAAAAAAGGATGCAGCGGAATCTCGATGCCGGGCGCGAATTTCGCGACCATGCGCTTTTCATCGAGCGGAATGATTTTTATTTTCGCGTAGGGATAATCGTCGGGCAGAAAGCCGCGGCCGGGGCCGAAGGCGTTGTAGGCGTAAGGAATGGCGAGTTTGATGGCGAGAATTTTGACTTCGAGGACGTCGCCGATTTCGGCGCCTTCGATATAAATCGGCCCGGTGAGAATGTGCCCGCCGGGGCCTTTGTCCTTCACCTGGTCGGTGATGTCGCGCAGCGATTGCTCGACTTGCTCCGGTGGCAAGCCCGCCTCTTCCAGCCGCTTCGGACTGTTGGTGATCAGCGTCTGAATCTCCACCGTGTCGCCCGACTTGACGCGCAACACCGGCGCCGCCTTCGCATCGTAGTAGCCCCAAGCCACCGTCTTCGGCGTTGCCCTCAACTGGTATGTAGATTGGGAATATGAATCCTGAGCGCATAGCAAGATTCCGAAAGCAAGAAGTGCGAGGCTGAGCGGCTTTAGACGCAATTTAGTGGGTTCCCTTCTTTGAGGTTTTTGTGTCTGGACCGTGATCAATCACGGTGGGGCCAGTGAAGATTGTCACTTCATCGGGCAGATTCATCACCACGCGGTTGTCCGGCAAAAGGCCTTCGTTGTCCAGCCGGTAGTTAAACTTTATCGTGTGCTCAAAAGGGGCGTTTGCCGGACACCCCACACACGCAAATGTCCACGTTCTTACGATTCTCTCTGCGTCGCCCCTGAGAATATCAAAACCAGTGGTGTCCTTATCCCCAACAGAAGATTCCGCGTTCGACACAGTTCCATCCGCAGCAATCGTCATCCTAATTGCGATCGTTCCGCTCAGCCGTGCCGCGCGGGCGAGCGGAGGATAGCGGAGCGGCGGCTCTAGGTGCTTTACGTAGATGATTGGCTGCTTCTCCTCCGCAGCTGGCGTTGGAAGACTCGGTGTTTGAGTTTCCTCGGAGTCGCCTGACTTGACGCGCAGCACCGGCGCCGCCTTGGCGTCGTAGTAGCCCCAAGCCACCGTCTTCGGCGTCGGCTTCAGCGTGTGTGTTGCTTGTGCACTCGCCTGCGGTACTGGAGTGAAACACGTTAACACCAGAACGCCTAAAATAATCGAAAGAGAGCCGCGCATTTTTTTGCCTCTGACTACCACGAAATGTTAATGCCCAAGAATAGACGGCGGCCTCTCACGTGGACGCCAGAGTCTCGGCAGATTCACGAAAGCGAGTTGAACTGATGCCGCAATCAAAAGATACAAAACCACGTTTTCGAGAATCGTGATTGAAAGAACCAGAACGGTCGCGAACGCACTAGGTGTTCCATCCAGTGCCATCAGTCCGATCGAGAAAGGCCACACCCACGTGGTCCACTCGGCGAAGGGCACGGGCGTTATCCAAGAGAAAAGTAAGAGCACTACAGGCGTCGCGAAGCCGATTGCACTCCAAACTAACAGCCATCGCATTGAGTTCAGCGTCATCCATCGAGCAGGAGCCCAAACCGATGCCGACCACCAAACCAGACTCGCGCAGCTGAAGACAAGGAGAATTGATGGCGCAAAAAAAGTCAGTGGGTTCATGTGCCTTAGCTCACGTTGACCGCTGAATCGGAAGTCAAACTTTTTGTAATCATTAGTGAATCTCTGTCTCCATCGCAATCATTCTTCACTGTGCATCATGGATGGGTCATGTCCTCGGGCTTGACGAGGGCGTCGAATTCTTCGGGGGTCACGTAGCCGAGCTTGACGGCGGCTTCGCGGAGGCTGATGTGGGAGTGGTGAGCGGCTTTGGCGACTTGGGCGGCCTGGTCGTAGCCGATTTTGGGGGCGAGGGCGGTGACGAGCATGAGGGAGTTGTGGACGTAATGATCAATTTGCTCGCGATTGGCTTCGATGCCGACGACGCAGTGTTCGACGAAGCTGTTGCAGGAGTCGGCGAGAAGTTCGACGGAGTGGAGATAGTTGAAAATCATGACGGGCTTGAAGACGTTGAGCTCGAAATTGCCTTGCGAGCCGGCGAAGCCAATGGCGGCGTCATTGCCCATGACTTGCACGCAGACCATGGTGAGGGCTTCGGCCTGCGTGGGATTTACTTTGCCCGGCATAATGGAAGAGCCTGGCTCGTTTTCGGGTAAAGTGAGTTCGCCGAGGCCGCAGCGCGGGCCGGAGGCGAGCCAGCGAATGTCGTTGGCGATTTTCATGAGCGAGGCGGCGAGGGTCTTCAGCGCGCCGGAGGCGAAGACGAGTTCGTCGTGGGCGGAGAGCGCGGCGAATTTATTGGGATGCGAGCGGAAGGGCAGGTTGGTCAGCTCAGCGATTTTTTTGGCGGCGCGCACGGCGAATTCGGGATGCGCGTTGAGGCCGGTGCCGACGGCGGTACCGCCGATGGCGAGATCGTAGAGGCCGTCGAGAGCGACGGCGACGCGTCCGCCGTCGCGGTCGAGCAGACTGACGTAGCCGGAAAATTCCTGGCCGAGGGTGAGCGGCGTGGCGTCCTGCAAATGGGTGCGGCCGATTTTCACGATGTCGGCGAATTCCCTGGCTTTGGCGTCGAGGGCGTCGCGGACTTTTTTCACGGCGGGGAGCAGGCGGCGCGCGGTTTCCGTGGCAGCGGCGATGTGCATGGCGGCGGGAAAGGTGTCGTTGGAGGATTGCGACATGTTTACATCGTCGTTGGGGTGGATTGGTTTTTTGCTGCCCATTTCGCCGAGGGCGATTTCGATGGCGCGGTTGGAGATGACTTCGTTGACGTTCATGTTGGTCTGCGTGCCGCTGCCGGTTTGCCAGATGCGCAGAGGGAAGTGGTCGTTGAGTTTTCCGGCGATGACTTCATCGGCGGCCTGGGTGATGAGCGCGGCTTTGTCGGCGGGCAGCTTGCCGAGATCCTGATTGACGAGCGCGGCGGCTTTCTTGAGGATGCCGAATGCGCGGATGAGCTCGGGCGGCATGACGTCCTTGCCAATGGCGAAGTGGATGAGCGAGCGGGCGGTCTGCGCGCCGTAGTAGCGGTCGGCGGGGACGGCGATTTTGCCCATGGAGTCGGACTCGGTGCGCGTGGGGATGGAGGCTGCGGTTTTGGCGGCTTCAGACATGGGTGGCTCCTGGATGGTGGTGCTGGGATGATTCTATCAGCAAGTGAGGGGTGGCTTGTGGGCGGCAAATGCGTGAGGAGGTTGACAGCCGACAGTCGACAGTTGACAGTCGGAGAAGAGAAAAACGGTGAGTTGGGTGTGCCAGAAGGTATTGAGATAACGAAGTAAGGAGACAAAGATGGTGGACAGTGGACAGATGACTTCGGACCGCTCGAAGGCGTGGCTCCCACCCCCTGTTTTTTGTAAGTGTTGCATCTAAAGGAGTTAATTTTTGCGTAAGTCGTTTGTTTGCAGCAGTTAGAGAGTGTTTTGTAAGTGTTGCATTTAAAGGAGTTAGGGAGGCGGAGTGTTGGCAAAAAGGTAACTGGTTAGGATATGGGGATTTTGGAGGAGTTAGAAGGACTGCCTGGCGGGCGCCCATGAGTGGCGAGTGCGGCGGGAGGGTGCCGCAACAACATCAGCATTATAGCACATCGGTACTGATTGTCAAATGATTACTTGTAAGTGGTTTGAATGGAGGGGGATAGCGGGGGGATGTCAATTTGTGTGTCGGGGAAGCGCGGCCAGGAGAATCAGGAGCGCTTCGCTCTTGGGCGCGACGCCCTGGCCAAATGGCGCTGGTCCAATCCCTGGCGGATCAGGGTTTTGATGACGGCCTGCCTGCTGATGTTGAGTTCCTTCGCGGCGCGCTCCAGTTCTTCGAGCATAGGAGCGGTGAAATCGACGTTCACGCGCTGAATTGGTTTCATCATGCGGCCGGAATTGGTGAAGAAGCGCGAGACATTCTTGCCGCTGTCCGCCATGCGGGCGATGGATTCGGCTGATGCGGGTTTTTTCTTACGTGGCGTGTTCTTCATAGAGTATTTGTTCTTCCTTCGTTGCTTTCCATAGGGTCACCAAATGGTAGAACTCTCCTTCCTCGTCTTCTCGAATTTCAAAGATCACCGTATAAAGGCGATCACCTACCCAGCCGATAGCGCGATGCTGAACCGGCAGGTCGGAGCGCTGGTCGAGGTAATAAGGATGAAAGAACACCTCCTGCGCTTCTTCAAAGCCGATTCCGCGCCGTGGATTCCGCCGAAGGCTCTTGCTCTTCCGCGCATCAAAGTGGAATCGCATGACGGTATAACTGTTATACCATCTTACGGGGCGAAGAGAAAGGGAGGCTGGGCTCAACCCGGCCTCTAGCGGATCAAGTGCCGGATTGGGGCGAGAGTGGCTCCCGCGAGCACAGCTGGGGCAATGGCTGAAGCGACGCACGCCCGGGTCATGTATACTTTTTAGCAGGGGATTCTGCTTCATTCATGGCTGAAGAAAAAAAGGTAGTGGGGGCGAGTGTCGGAACGCGACTGCGGCGGGGGTTGCGGTTTGTGCGGACGCGCGCGCGCGAGTTGCGGGCGATTGCGAAGGCGCTGGTTTCGACGAAGCATCCTTTCCTGGTACACATTATTCCGATGCGGCAGTGCAACCTGGCGTGCACGTACTGCAACGAGTTTGATGATTTTTCGAAGCCGGTGCCGCTGGAGGAGATGAAGAAGCGGCTGGATTTGCTGGCGGAGATGGGGACTTCGATTCTTACGATCAGCGGAGGCGAGCCGCTGATGCATCCGGAGCTGGACGAAGTGATCCGGCACATGCGGCGGCGAGGGATGATCGCCGGGCTGATCACCAACGGATTTTATTTGAACCGGGAACGCATCGAGCGGTTGAACGAGGCGGGGCTTGAGCATTTGCAGATCAGCATTGATAACGTGGTGCCGGACGAGGTGTCGAAGAAAAGCTTGAAGACGCTGGACGGGCGGCTGGAGATGCTGGCGCAGTATTCGGTGTTCCAGGTGAATATTAATTCGGTGCTGGGGAGCGGGGTGAAAGATCCGGAAGATGCGCTGAAGATCGCGCACCGGGCGGTGAAACTGGGATTCACGAGCACGGTGGGGATTATTCACGACAACAACGGGCAATTGAAACCGCTGGGTCCGCGGGAGCAGGAGATTTTTGAAGAGATCATGACGCTGGGGAAGCGTTCGTTTTCGCGGTTCAACGAGTTTCAGCACAACGTGGCGCGGGGGCGGGAGCACAACTGGCGGTGCCGCTCGGGCTCGCGGTACTTGTACATTTGCGAAGACGGTCTGGTACACTGGTGCTCGCAGCAGCGCGGGTATCCGGGGATTGCGCTGGCGGAATACACGCCGGAGATGCGGCACCGGGAGTATTTTACTGAGAAGTTTTGCGCGGCGCGGTGCACGGTTTCGTGCGTGCAGCAGGTGGGGATTCTGGATAACTGGCGCGATCCGCAGAACTTGAAGCCGATGCCGATGGCGCAGCCTGCGCCTCCTCCGCAGCTGGTGCAAATTGGGCAGGGGCGCGGCGGGACCTGATTTTTTTCGCTATTTGGGCTGTTTTGCGTCGTTTCCGGTGAATGTTTCACTCCGCGCACATCACTCCTGTTGATAGATTGACGGTCGGCTTGGTCTTGCCAACAATGAGTGCATGCCAAGCGCAGCGATTGAAATTGAAAATCTGACCAAGGAATATCCGTTCGGATTTCTCCATCTCAAGAAGAAGACTTCGCTGGAAGGGCTCCACATGCAGGTGGAGACCGGCGAGGTGTTCGGATTTATTGGGCCGAACGGCGCGGGCAAATCCACGACCATCAAGTTGCTGATGGGGCTCATTTTTCCGACGGCGGGGTCCGCGCGGATACTGGGCAAGCCGATCAGCGACGTGGAAATGCACCGGGACATCGGGTACCTGCCGGAGCAGCCGTACTTCTACGATTATCTGACGGCGGCGGAAGTGCTCGATTATTTCGCGCGATTTCATGACTTGACGGCGGCGGACCGCAAAGTACGTGTGGAGCGCATGCTGAAAAAAGTCGGGCTGGAGACGGCGAAGAAGATCCAGCTGCGCAAGTATTCGAAAGGAATGCTGCAGCGCGTGGGGCTGGCGCAGGCGATTCTGCATGATCCGCAAGTGGTGATCCTGGACGAGCCGATGTCTGGGCTGGACCCGCTCGGCCGGCGGGAAGTGCGCGACATTATTTTGGAATTGAAGCGCGACGGGAAGACGGTACTGTTTTCCACGCACATCCTTGCCGATGCGGAGATGCTGTGCGATCGCGTCGGGGTGATCGTCGGGGGAAAGCTGCGCGGAGTTGGCGCGCCAGAGCATCTGGTCGACATGAAGACGCAGGGGATGGAGATTCTTTTCGAATTGATGGGAGCGAGCAACGCGCCGCTGCTGGCAAAGGCCACGCGAACGGGCGAGCGCTACCGTTTGCAGGTGAGCGAGGAAGAATTGTACTCGGCGATTGAACAATTGCGTACGGCTGGCGCACGGATACTTTCTGTGTTGCAGGTGAAGGCGACGCTGGAAGAATTCTTCATGGACCTGGTGGAAGCGGACCGCGCGCAGGCGTCGGCGGTCGAGGTGAGCGGGAAATGAGGCGCGTGGGCGTGGTGGCGTTGAACACGTTTCGCGAAGCGGTGCGCGACCGCGTGCTATACAATCTGGTGTTTTTTGCGCTGCTGATGATGGTGGCGGCGATTGTGGTGGGACAGATTTCGATCGGCATCGAAGATAGTGTGATCGTAAGCCTGGGATTGAGCGCCATCTCCGCCATCGGGCTGTTGATCGCGGTGTTCATCGGAGTGGCGCTGGTTTCGAAAGAGATGGACAAGCGCACGTTGTACGCACTCCTGGCCAAGCCGGTGCGGCGATGGGAATTTTTGCTGGGGAAGTTTGGCGGGCTGGTGCTGACGCTGGCGGTGAACACGGCGGCGATGGCGCTGGGACTGCTGCTGGTGATGCTGTATGTGAAACATTCGCTGGAGCGCAGCGATGCCGCGGTGCTGGTGGCGGTCTATTTCATTTTGCTGAAGCTGGCGCTGGTAGTCGCGCTGGCGCTGCTGTTTTCATGCTTCACGACTTCGTTGCTGGCGATTTTGTACACCGCGGGTTTGTACATCGTCGGACTGTACGTGCAGGAGCTCAAGAATTTACCTGTAGACGTGATGAGCCCGGGAGCGGCACAGCTAACGAAGTCGCTGGCGTACCTGCTGCCGAATTTCGAAAACTATAACGTGATGGCGTTGGCGGCGCATGGGCGAGCGATTCCCGGGGCGCTGATTTTGCAAAATACGGTGTACACCGTAGTGTATTGCGCGGTGGTGCTGTGCGTGGCCGCGGTGGTGTTTTCCAGGAAGAACTTGAAATGAACTCGCCGAAATCCATGGCGTGGCTGCTGCTCGTGATTGTGCCGCTGGGATTTGCGGGAATTTGGCGGCTGCAACACGGCATTGACGCGCAGCGCGCGGCGCTGAGCCAGGAGCAGGACGACATCTTGCTGCGCTCAGGCAAGCTCATGAAGGTGGTGAGCCTGGAATACGCGCCGCTGATGGCGGACATTTATTGGACGCGCGTGGTGCAATACTACGGCAACAAGCACGTGCGTGGGCAAGCCAATCTTGAACTACTGTGGCCGCTGCTCGATATTACGACAACACTGGATCCAAACTTGCTGATCGCCTACCGGTTTGGCGGAGTGTTCCTGGCCCAACGGGCCCCGACCGGAGCGGGCCGGCCGGACTTGGCCGTAAAACTGATCCAACACGGCATCCAGGCAAACCCGGAGTATTGGCAGCTGTATGAAGACCTGGGATTCGTCTACTACTTCGACTTGAAGGATTACCAGAAGGCTTCCGAAGCCTTCCTGGAAGGGAGCAGGAAACCGGGTGCGCAGGTGTGGATGAAAGTGATGGCCGCAAAGATTGCGACGGAAGGCGCGTCGTATGAAACGTCGGTTTTCCTGTGGAAAGATATTTACGAGACGTCGAAAGATCCGGAGATCAAAGAGAACGCGCAAATGCACTTGAAACTGCTGCGCGTGCAAGAAGATTGCAAGCGGCTGGATGCCCTGGCAGAGGAGTTCGCGAAGCGCTATGGCCGGCGTCCGAAACGCATGAGCGAAATGGTGCAGGCCGGATACTTGCGCGGACTCCCGGTTGATCCCGACGGATTTGCCTACGTGTTCAGCGAGGAGGGAAAAGCGGAACTCAATCTGGACAGTCCGCTCCTCGAACAACAGTTGCTGCTCGAGAAGTTCAAGTAGCGTTTGCCGGCAAGCCGCATTGCCAATAAGCGGAGCGAGTCATTCCGCGGTGCAGAGCAGAGTCATCTGCGGATCGATGATGATCTTGCTCGGGCGAGTTGGCGTAAGAAAATGGAACGAGGTTTCCGGACCGACAGCCACGACTGCGCCGAGAAATGCGTTTCGAACGGTCCCGCCGCTGGCATAGAGCGGAACGCTGGCGATGAACGAGCGCGGAACGCCCGACTGCAACAGTTTCCCGTTGACGATATAGCCTTTCTCTGAGGGACGAGCGGTAAATTCCACACGATAGTGCGGGATACCCGTCCCGCGCACCCACTCCTCGAAGAACCAATCCATGGAGTGCCCACCCTCCAGGTCCATTCCCGGCGTCATGACGGCCTCGACTTCATGCCGCAAATCATCGGTGGAAAGGGCGCGGTAGGCATATTTCGTGGAGATGGTCCGCAGAAGCGCCACAAACCTGGCATCGGGGTTCTTGTCGCCGGGCTTGCGCAACATTTCGTGGAGCATGTGAAAAATCCACGGGCCCTTGGCGTAGATGACCGTTTCATAACCGTTGGGGGATTTGGAGGAATCGAGACGGGTACCCAAGGTGAGCGCGCCGATCTGGCCGGCGGGCAGGGCGGCCCCGGGTGATTTTTCCAAGAGCTGCTGGCGAAAGCGCGTAAGCCAAACACGCAGCGTATGATCAGGGATTTTTTCGGAGTCGGCGAAAAGCAGCGCGAGATAGTTGGCGATGGCCTCGTCAATCCACTGGTCGCGATAGCTGGACCAAGCGACAACGTTGCCCCACCACTGATGAGCGACCTCATGGTATGGAACCAGTTCGTTGAACTGCTCCTGTCCCTTGGTGTTGAGGCCCGCCCGGCGCTGGGCGTCGGCGGACAAGAAAGAGAACGTGGAAAGGTAGAGCAAGCCCGGCCAGCCTTGCGCGAAGGATCCTGGAATCTGAGAAACGCTCAGAGTATGAAAGGGAAACGGGCCGCTAAACGAGTCATAGAAATGAATCGAAGAGTCCATCTCTTTGCCGAGCTGCTTGAGCGCCTCCGCAGGGCTGGGGGGAGGCATTTGCGGCGGGATAGCATGACCGGTGGAAGCAATTCCATGAGAGCTGGAAGCCGCCGAGAGGGAACTGCCATCGGACATGGAGAGACGCGAACGCAAGCTCTCTTCCAGCTCGCGATTGGCATAGACATCGATGGTGTGCCCATCGGAAGTGACCGAGGCTAAAGCGTACTCGCCAAGATTAAAACCTGCGACGGGAGTGGGCTTCTCTGTTTTCCAATGGCCAACGCGAAAGTCGCCCTCTTCGTGCTCTTCGAGCTTGGTTCCGGTGGCGACGAGGCGCAGCTTGCGCGGCCAGCGCATGGTGAGGTCGTAATCCGCAAACGAGGAAGCATCGCCCAAATGGGGGTACCAGCTTTCGCGCGCGCCGACGAAGAGCACGCCGTTCCCCGCGTTTTCGATGACGTTGCCGCGGTAGTGAAAGCGAAGAGTGAACTCCTGGTTGCGGACGGCAGGTTCGGGAAGAATCACTTGTAAATAGTCTTCGCCGCGCACGCTGCGCTGCTGGAAGGTCATTCCTTCATTCTGGAAGAAGGCGAGCGCTACGCCCTGCTCGTCGGTGACTTTGTCCAGGGCAAGAGCGCGCGAGAGTTGAAATACCAGAACTCGTTCCGTTCCCGTTTCCGCGCGCAAATGCACGGAAGCGGTGCCGTCCAGGGAATTATCGGGAAGAATGGCGGTTTCGACGGCGTAGCGGAGCGCGCGGAAGGGCACAGGACGAATAACAGAACCGGGGATGGTATGGGAAGTCCAGACATCGTAGAAGGCTTTGCCTGCGGATTTGTGGGTCTGACCGAGGAGGAACGGCTCGTCCCGGCGCGCGTCCAGCACAAGATCGAACGGTCCGGTGGCCACGCCTTCCAGCGCGGAATAGAAATAGGGCTGCGGTGCCGGAGAGAGCAAATCGAGGAGGATGCGCAGGGTTTGCCGCGGGTTGGGCTGGGCCAGGGCAGGTTCCCACTGCAGAATGAAAGTAGCGTCCATCTGAGGCGCGAGTTTGGCGGCCTGGAACTGGCGAAGAAGTTCGTCCGCGGTGTCGTCCGTGAAGCGGATGTAGGCGGTGACGAACTCTTGATCGAGGACGGGCGCTCCGAGGAAGTAGCCCATCTGCTGTTTTTCGCTGGGATCGCGCGGGACGGCGAGGATGTGGCCGCGGCCGGAGAAGACCGCGCCGGTGAGTCGGCTTTCGAAGGGGAGCAGGAAAGCGAGCGTGCCCTCTTCGAAGGAAACAAGAGCGTCGCCGCGGCGGAGCTCGATGCGGCTGTTCGGGGGAATTCGATAGACAGCGGAAGGATCGGTGCGCAGCGCGTTGATGGCATCGAACATTTCGTGGGGCGATTTGTCCGTGGCCGGAAAAACCGCCGTTGCCAAAAGACACCACAACGCGAAAAGCCTCACCCCAGCCCGCATACTGGAAGTGTAGTCACTTTCGGCATGGGGGAACAAGCGGTTGGTGGCAATGGACGGCGCAGTTCTAAAATGGGAATATGCGGCCAATGAGTGTTCCATGCCGTCTTCGTGTGCTTGGGCTGACTTTCGCGCTTCTGGCGATTGCTGGTCCCGTGTTTGCGGACACTATTGTCTTGAAGAATGGGCGGCGCATCGCTGCTATGAGCGTTGTGGAGGACGGCGACAAGGTGCGGTACCAAACTTCGGCCGGGGAATTGAGCCTGCCGAAATCCATAGTGGACCATATTGAAAAGGGCGGGTCGGTGGGAATGGCGGGTTCGCCGGGCGGCGATGCCGCAAACCTGGCGATTGCTCCGCCGGCGATGCAGCCGTCCGGTGGTGGAGCGGGCGAAGAAATCGACCACTTAGCGGTGCACGACGGGGCGATTGACCGCAGCTATATCACGAAAATGGAGATCGAAGCGCGCTCGGGCTCGAAGCAGGCCAATTTCAACGCGGCGCTGGCGCACCATGCCGCATCCACGTTCGAATTGGCGCACGGGGACATGGAGCATGCGCTGTCCGACGAGCGCACGGCGCTGATCTTCGCGCCGGAAGAGCCGGCGCTGCTGATGAATGTGGCGTACGTGCATCTGCGGCGGAGCGAATTCAAACAATCGCTCGACTACCTGGAACGGGCGAAGCGCGTCGCTCCGGACAATCCGGAGGTGCTCAAGCTGGAGGGGTGGGCGTACTTCGGGATGAACAAGATGGACCAGGCCGTGGCGGAATGGAAAAAGGCGCTGAGCATCCGTCCGGATGCGGAAGTGCAAGCGGCGCTGGACAAGGCGCAGCGCGATAAGCAGGAAGAGGAGAATTACAAAGAGAATGAGAGCGCGCATTTCACGTTGCGCTACAGCGGGGCGGCGGAGCCGGCGCTGGCGAAGGATGTATTGCACACGTTGGAGATGCATTTTTCGGCGATCGAGTCCGAACTGAGCTTTACGCCGCCTGATTCCATCGGCGTAGTTCTGTACACGCAGGAAGCGTTTGCGGACATCACGCGGGCTCCCGGATGGGTCGGCGCGTTGAACGATGGGCGGATTCGCGTACCCGTGCAGGGATTGACAGGCGTTGACTCGGAACTGTCACGCGTGTTGAAGCACGAATTGACGCACAGCTTCATTCAACAGAAGACGCACGGGCATGCGCCTACGTGGATCCAGGAGGGGCTGGCGCAATGGATGGAAGGAAAGCGCAGCGGAGAGAACGCTGCGACGCTGGTGCAGATTTATGGCGACGGGCACGCGTGGTCGCTTGCGAAGATGGAAGGCTCGTGGATGGGCTTTAGCGGGAACAGCGCGGCGTATGCTTACGCGTGGGCGCTGGCGAACATTGAATACATCGTGGAGTCGGACGGGATGGGGGACGTCGAGCGCATCCTGGACCGCATCGGGGCGGGAACTTCCACGGAGGCGGCGGTGCGCGAAGTGCTGCACAGCGATTATGGTGATTTGTCGCAATCGACCGCGGAGTATTTGAAAAAGAATTACGTGCGCTGAACAATTCGTTCGGTCTACTCCTGTTTTTCACTTCAAGAATTATTTCCAATCGACCTGAACGCCCGAGCCTTACGTTGTGGCGAGGAGGCACGCGAGTAGTGCGGCGCGGGCGGGCATGGTGTGGATGAGGACGTGCTCGAGGGCGGAATGGGCGCCGTCGCCGACGGCGCCGAGGCCGTCGAGGGTGGGAACGCCGACGGCGGCGGTGAAATTTCCGTCGGAGCCGCCGCCGACGGTGCATTCGCCGAGAGCGAGGTTCATTTGCGCGGCGATTGATTTGGCGCGGGCGAAGAGCGCGGCGCTCATTTTGTGTTCGAGGGGAGGGCGGTCGAAGCCGCCGGTGATTTGGAGGTGGGCGCCCGGATGAATGGGGCGAAGAGCGCGCAGGCGGCGCTCCAGCTTGCGCATGTCGGAAACACGGAGGGCTCGCAGATCGAGCACGGCGCGCGCGCGTTCGGGGATGACGTTGGTGCGCTTGCCGCCTTCTACGAGGCCGGCGTTGATGGTCACGCCGCGGCGGAGATCGTTCCATTTTTCGAGGCGCGCGAGCTGGTGCGCCAGTTCGTGAATGGCGTTGATGCCTTCCTGGGGCGCAAGACCCGCGTGCGAGGCGCGGCCGTGAACGATCAATTCGGCTTCGCCGACGCCTTTGCGCGCCGTTTTCAGCAGGCCGCGCCGGCCGAAGGCGGGTTCGAGGACGAAGACCGCATCGCTGCGGCGCGCTTCGGTTTCGAGGAGTTTGCGGGAAGATTCGCTGCCGATCTCTTCGTCGGAGGTCAACAGGAAAACGAGGCGCTTGCGGAGGGCCGTCTTTGTTTCGCGGAGTGCTTGCAGGGCGAAAAGCGCCTGAACGATTCCCGCTTTCATGTCGAAAGTTCCCGGGCCGTAGGCTTTGCCGGCGGAGACACGGAACGGCATCTTCTGAAGCGATCCAGTGGAATAGACGGTGTCGTAATGGCCCAGAACGAGGAGTTGGCCCGCGGGGCGCGATTTGCCCGGCCAATAGGTGACGCGCAAATGATCGCCACGATGCACCTGCGCGAGGCGCTCCACTTGCGCGCCGTGCTTGCGCCATTCGGCTGCTATTAGTCCGCAGCAGTAATCGGTAGGAAATTTTTCCAGGCTGGGCGATTCGGCCGTCACGAAACGGCGCAGAACGTCGAGCATCTCTGGCAACCGCGCTTTCAGGAGGCGCAGGAACTCTTTAAGTGGAACGGAATCCGGCATGGCCCGGACATGCTAACAATGCGGCGAAGAAGCAGCAACCGTGCGTCGCCGGACCCAAGGACCGTCCATCCTCAGACTGCCCAGGTTGTCGCACCGAGAGAGCACGCGCGTATCGCGGAGGGTGTGGGTTCGCATATAATTAAGAGTTTGCCGGGGAAGTGCGAAGCGCCGCTGGGCGGGTGTGCGGCGATGGGAGAGCGAATGCTACTGGACGTCGTGGAAATTCAGAAAATTCTGCCGCACCGCTATCCGTTCTTGATGGTGGACGGCATCCTGGAGATGGAGCGCCTGAAGCGCATCGTGGGCGTGAAAAACGTGACCATCAATGAGTCGCACTTTCAGGGACATTTTCCGGGGGCGCCGGTCATGCCGGGCGTGTTGATTATCGAATCCATGGCGCAAACGGGCGGGCTGTTGCTGCTCACGGAAGTTCCCGACCGCGAGAAAAAGCTGCTCTATTTTGTGGCCGTGGATGGCGCGCGGTTCCGCCGTCCAGTGGTGCCCGGCGATCAGTTGAAGGTAGAGATGAACGTGCTTTCCTGGCGCGGCGACTTCTGCAAGCTGGAAGGAAAAGCGACGGTCGACGGGAAATTGGCGGCGGAAGCCACGCTGATGTGCAAGATGGTGGACCGCGATGTGATGGCCAAGGCGCAAGAATCCACGAAATGAGCATGCGCCATATTCATCCGCAGGCCGTTGTGGCGGCGAGCGCGAAGCTGGGCGAAGGCGTCAAGGTCGGCGCGTTCGCGGTGGTCGGCGAGGACGTGGAATTGGGTGAGGGCTGCGTGCTCCATGCGCACGCCGTGGTGCAAGGGCCGTCGAGTTTCGGCAAGAACAATGTGTTTTATCCCTTCAGCGTGATTGGCGGCGACCCGCAAGACTACACCTTTCGCGGCGAACGCACCGAATTGGCCGCGGGCGACGGAAACATTTTTCGCGAATACGTGACCGTTAGCCGGGGCACGGAAAAAGGCGGCGGCAGAACCAACCTGGGCAGCGGGAATTTTCTGCTGGCGTATTCGCATATCGGGCACGATTGCCAGATTGGCGACCAGACCCTTTTTGTGAACGGGGCAACGCTCGCGGGACACGTCACGGTGGAGGATTTCGCGACCATCGGCGCGCTTTCACCGGTGCACCAGTTTTGCAGGATTGGCCGTTACGCTTACATCGGCGCTTCCACGGTGATCACACAGGATGTGCCGCCGTTTTCCAGAGTGGTGACCGAGCGCGAGACGAAAAGTTTTGGCATCAACGCAATCGGCCTGGAGCGCAAAGGATTTTCGGCGGAGCGACTGAAGGCGCTCAAGACCGCGTATCGCTTGCTCTTGCGCTCGCGAATGAATACCACCCAGGCGCTCGCGGAAATGAGGAAGACGCTGAGCGAATCGGCCGACGTGCAGGAATTGATTAGGTTCATCGAAAGCGCCGAGCGCGGCATCGTGAAGTAACGCCTGATTGCTGATTGTATGCCCGACGCCAACACCAATTCGAAAAGCTGGGGCCTCATCGCCGGAAATGGGCGGTTTCCTTTTCTGGTGCTGGAGGGTGCGCGCAGTCAGGGCATCGAAATGGCGGTGATCGCGCTGAAGGAAGAAGCGTCGCCGGAACTGGAGAAGCTGGCGAAACGCCTGCATTGGGTGAGCCTCGGCGAGTTGAGCAAGACCATCGAACTAATGCATCAAGAAGGCGTGACGCAAGCGGTGATGGCCGGGCAGGTGAAACACAACAAGATTTTCAGCGCCATCCGGCCGGATTGGAAGCTAGCGAAGCTGCTGTTTTCGCTGCCGCGAAAAAATACCGATGCGCTCATCGGGGCGGTGGCCCGCGTGCTGGAAGATGAAGGCATTCGGGTGGTGGACTCTACGCTGTTCTTGAAGCCGCTGGTGCCGGAGCCAGGCGTGCTCACGCGGCGCGCGCCGAACGAACATGAAGCGGAAGACATTGCGTACGGGCTCGGAGTGGCGCGGCAAATCTCAGGCATGGATATCGGACAAACGGTAGTGATTGCGGATCGCGCGTGCGTGGCCGTCGAAGCAATGGAAGGAACCGACGAAACGATCGCGCGCGCGGCGCGCCTCACGGGCGGGAAGCCGCTGGTGGTCGTGAAAGTCAGCAAGCCGGGGCAGGACATGCGCTTTGACGTACCCGTTGTCGGTTTGCCAACCATCGAACAGATGAGGGGTGCGGGCGCGACGGCGCTTGCGGTGGACGCGGGGCGGACTCTGCTGTTTGACCGGACAAAACTAATCGAGCTGGCGGATGCGGCTGGGATTGCCATTGAGGCGTTCCTTCCGGCGGAGCCGGAACCAAAGGACGGCAGCAAGGGAATGAAGAAAGAATGAGCGCGGCGGCAGGACAAGAGAAACGAGTCCGTGTCGCCGTCGTGGGGACGGGAGAGTTCGGGCGCAATCACGCGCGCGTTTTCCGGGAAATCGAAGGCGCGGAGCTTGTTGGAATTGTTGATCAAGATCCGCAACGAGCCGCGGCCGTCGCGGCGGAATTTCAAACCCAGGTGTTGGGGAGTCTCGAAGAGCTGCGCGGACGCGCGGATGCGGTGAGCGTCGCGGTTCCCACCATTTCTCATGCGGAGGTGGGTAGCCGGTTATTGGAGATGGGACTCGATGTCCTCGTCGAGAAGCCCATGGCCGTGAATCTTCAGGAAGCCGACGCGCTGATCGGCGCGGCGAAGAAAAACGGGCGAATTCTGCAGGTGGGGCACGTCGAGCGCTTCAATCCCGCGGTTATTGCGGTCGAACCGATTCTCAACCGGCCGTTGTTTTTTGAAGTGCACCGGCTGGGGGTATTCACGCCGCGGAGCCTGGACGTGGATGTAATCTACGACTTGATGATTCACGACCTGGATATTTTATTGGCGCTGGTGAGGGAACCGGTGAGCGAAGTGAAAGCCGTGGGCATTCCGGTGCTGACCGATAAGGTGGACATCGCGCACGCGCGCCTGGAGTTTGCAGGCGGTGTGGTTGCCAATATCACCGCGAGCCGGGTCTCCACGGAGCGCGTTCGAAAGATGCGGTTTTTTCAGCAGCACGAATACATCTCGATGGATTACGCGCGGCGTGATGCTCTGCGCATCGGCGTGAAAACGACCGGTCCGCAGCCGGAATTCGGATTCGAAAAGCTGAATGCGCCCGCGGTTGAGCCTTTGCATGCCGAACTGCAAGCGTTTGTGGCCTCCGTGCGCACGCGCAAGGAGCCGCGAACGAACGGAGCGGCGGGGCGCGCGGCGCTTGAACTGGCCAGCCGCGTGATGGCAAGCATCCAGGAGCATGCCGCGCGCGTCAATGTAAGTGGCGGCCGCCAAGCGCTCGAAGCTAGCGGCGGCCGTGGAATGGCGGACGTCGGGGCGTTCGCCGCACAAGAAAAAGCAAAACGATGATTTCCAGGATCCTTGTTCCGGTAGACGCTCATTTATCCGCTGCGGCCGACACCACAACGCAGCGCCGGCGTCCGACCACGATGGATGAGCGCACGCTGGTTCCGGCGATGATGCCGATCGTGCCGCTGGACGGGCATTCCACAATCCCCACAAACCTGCCGCTCGAATCCATTGCCACGCGCGTGGTCGTTCCGCGCGACGTGAATCGCGAAGCGTACAACGTCAAGGAAGATCATTCCACGCCGCTCCAGCCCACGGACATGGACTCGCGCATTGCCGTGCCACAAGGTGCGGAT
>Ga0210409_10000876_pt1 | contig 42998 bp, 36 predicted proteins | sample IncBWH17MmetaG_FD_161649 | JGI IMG/M metagenome (GOLD analysis project Ga0210409, IMG submission 161649) | Forest soil microbial communities from Barre Woods Harvard Forest LTER site, Petersham, Massachusetts, United States - Inc-BW-H-17-M | ecosystem: Environmental > Terrestrial > Soil >... | reverse complement strand
GCGCGTGGCGCCAACGAAGGCGTCCACGCGGGTCATCAAAAAGTGCAGGGACTCTTGCGCGGTAACCTCTGGAAGCGAGCGGATGGCCGCTAGCCAGCGTTCATTGCCAAATTCGGCGCCGTTTTCGTCGAAGGCTTCGACAACGCCGTCGGTGAAAAAGATTAGCGCGTCGCCGGGATGCAATTCCTTCGTGGAACTCTCGTACGGTGCCGCGGACTCAATTCCGAGCGGGACGCCGCCGACGTCGAGTTTTTCCATGTCGCCGTTGGCGCGACGCAAAATCGGGGCGTTGTGTCCCGCGTTTACGTAGCTTAGCCGGTGGGTCCCGGGCTCGTACTCGGCAAGCACCGCAGTGGTGAAGCGGCGGCCATCCATGCTGTAACCGCAGGCGTAGCGATTTAAGCGCATCACCAGATCGGCGAGCGACGCGCCCTCTCCCGCGATAGTGCGCAGGCTGGCTTGCAGCGTGGCCATGAGCAAGGCCGCAGGAATGCTTTTACCGGCGACGTCGGCGATGACCAGAGTGAGTTTGCCGCCGTCCGCGGGAGCTTCGGTGGCGAAAAAAGCGTCGTAGTAATCGCCGGCAACGGAATTTTGCGGGCGAGAGGCGAAGGCGATCTCGGCGCCGGGAACTTCCGGAGGAAAGGAAGGCACGAGCCAGGTTTGAATTTCCCGCGCGATTTCCAGATCGCGCTTCATGGTGACTTTGTCGGCTAGCTCGAGGGAAAGCAGGAGCAAAAACAGCGCCGCCGCGACGAATTCAAACTTTACATCCAGGAAGAACGCGCCAATTTGCAGCTTGAGGCTGGACAAAAGAAAAATTACGAGGGCGACGAGAAAAAGCACACGCCGGGCCGGCGTCATCTTGAGCACGAGGGCCCAGAAAAATTGTTTCGCCACCTGAAGAGGCTGGCGCCAGCGCGGAAGCTTTTTGATTTCGTCCCAATCGACGTCGGTGCCGTAAAAACCGTAACTGGCACGGGCATCGGCCGCGAATTGCGTCCATAGATCTTCGATCTGGCGGCCTTCGCTGACGCGCTGCCAGAAATTGCGAAGCTGCGTGGTAAAACGCACGCGTGCGCGAAGAGGCGGCGCCTCAGAAGCTGCGGGAGGGGTGCTCATCCGAAGAGAGTATAGGTCATTCCTTTTCGTCGTGCTCGTCGCTGGTTTCGGAATCGTCGGAGCGGAGTGAGCCGCCGAATTGCACGGAGCTGAAGCCAAAGCGATCGCGCAGAGCATCGGTGGCGCGGGTTAGTTTTTCGAGTTTGGCGCGGCGTTCGGCGGAGAGCAGGTCGAGTTGTTCATTCCCGTGGGTCAGGTTGCTGAGGCTTACGCCGAGGAGGCGAATTTTGCGTTTATGGTTGCGATGCGCGTTAAGGAGACTCTGGAACGCGGCAAAAATATCGGCATCGAGTTGTGTCGGCTCGCTGAGCGTGTTCGAGCGCGTGTAGGTGTCGAAGCCGGCGTAGCGAATGGTTAGAGTGAGCGTGCGCGCGGCAAGGCCCGCTTCGCGCAGGCGCTTGCAAGCTTTTTGCGAAAGGTGGCTCAGCATCGCGGAAAGCGCGACGGTGTCGTCGGTGTCTTCGCCGAACGTATGATTGTGCGAAATGGATTTGGGTTCGGCGTCGATTACGAATTCGTAGGAGTCGCAGCCGCGGGCTTTGCGGTAGAGAGCGGTGCCCCACTGGCCGAAAACTTTTTCGAGTTTCTCGAGAGGTTGCGCGGCGAGTTGCTCGACGGTTTCGATGCTGAGGGAACGGAGTGCGCGTTCGGTGACTTCGCCGATGCCAGGAATTTTGCGGACCGAGAGAGGCGCGAGGAAACGGGCTTCACTTCCTGGCGGAACCCACAGCAGGCCCCGTGGCTTGGCCTGATCGGAAGCGACTTTGGCGACGAGGCGAGTGGTGGCGAGGCCGGCGGAGCAGGGAAGTCCGGTGTCGCGAGTAATTGTGCGAAGCAGTTTGTCAGTCGCAGCGAGCGGCGGACCGTGCAGGCGTTCGGTGCCGGAGAGATCGAGGTAGGCTTCGTCGATCGAAACCATTTCGACGATGGGAGAGAATTTCGCGAGGATGGTGGCGACGCGGTCGCTCCATTCGGAATATTTGGCGTGGTGGCTGTCGAGATAGATAGCGTGCGGGCACAGCCGGCCGGCCGTGCGCAGCGGCATGGCCGAGTGCACGCCGAATTTTCGCGCTTCATAGCTGGCTGCGGTGACGACGCCGCGCTGATTGGGTTGGCCGCCGACGATGACGGGTTTGCCGCGCAATTCGGGCCGCTCAAGCAATTCGACGGAGACGAAAAACGCGTCCATGTCGACGTGCAGAATCGACGCAACGGTGGGAAGGGTGTGCTCGTCGACAGGGCCGTGAATAGCGCGGAAGCGAGCAAAGCCCGGCATGACGCAAGGATACGCTCTTCACTTTTTGTTCGCTATAGATTCGGCGAGATCAAAGGCGCTCAGCGGCGATGACTCGGGGGATGCCGGCTAGGTCGTTGGTTACGCCGACTGCGGTCCACTCTGGAGTGTCGAACAGAGGCTGCACGGCTGGGAGGCTGTTGTGGCCCAACTCGAGGACTAGAAGTCCGCTGAGCTTGAGATGCTTCGCGGATTGGGTGATTAGGTCGGCGTAGAGTTCGTAGCCTTCTTCGCCGCCGAATAGGGCGGCGTGGGGCTCGTGGTCGCGGACTTCGCGAGGGAGGGATTCCGCTTCGCTGCGGCCGATGTACGGAGGGTTGCTGACGATTAGGTCGAAATGAAGTGGCGAGTGGCGAGTGGCGAGTGGCGGGTGTAGGACTAGGAGATTCGCTTCGCGAAAATCGATTCGGTCGGCTACCTGGTGGCGACTTGCGTTTCGCTTTGCTACTGCTAGGGCTGCTGGGGAAATGTCGGTGGCTAGGAAATTTGCGGCGGGGAGTTCTTTGGCTAGGGATATGGCGATGCAGCCGGAGCCGGTGCCTATGTCGGCGATTTGCAGTCCGGAACCGTCGGATTTTTGGGGACGGTTGGCGCGGAGTTCGCGAAGGGCCAAGCGGTCCAGGGCTACTTCGATTACGTGTTCGGTTTCGGGGCGGGGGATTAGGACGTCGGGGGTGACCTCGAATTCGAGGCCCCAGAATTCTTGTTTGGCGGTTAGGTGTTGGGTGGGTTCGCCTGCGGCTCGGCGGGCGATCACGTCGAAGAAACGCTGTGCGTCGGCGTCGGTGAGGACTTCTTCGGGATGGGCGTAAAGCCAGGTGCGGTTGCGGCCTAGCACGTGAAGGAGGAGGAGTTCGGCAGCTAGCGTGAAGGAGGGGACCTGTGCTTCCCGGAGCCGGGCGATGCCTTCTTTCAGGATTGCTCGGACGTTTAGCATTTAAGAAAAAAGATAACGCAGAGGCACAGAGTACGCTGAGATTCGCAGAGAGGATAGGACCGGAGGACAGCCAGAAATGGCTGTCCCACTTTTTTGGGGTTCATGCTTGGGCTAGCTCTTGTTCTAGGCGCTCGGCTTCGTAGTGGGAGACTAGGGCGTCAACCATGGCGTTTAGCTTGCCGTCCATTACTTCGGTTAGTTGGTGCAGGGTTAGGCTGATGCGGTGATCGGTTACTCGGTTTTGCGGGTAATTGTAGGTGCGGATTTTTTCGGAGCGGTCGCCGGATTTGATTTGTCCGCGGCGCTCGGCGGCCAGGGCGGATTGCTGCTTTTCCATTTCCATTTCGTAGAGGCGGGCGCGTAGGACGCGCATGGCTTTGGCGCGATTTTTGATTTGGGATTTTTCGTCTTGTTGCGAGACGACCAGGCCGCTGGGAATGTGGGTGATGCGCACGGCGGAGTAGGTGGTGTTCACGGACTGGCCGCCGGGACCGGAGGAGCAGAAAGTGTCGATGCGCAGATCTTTTGCCTCGATTTTGATGTCGATGTCGTCGGCTTCCGGGAGCACAGCTACGGTGGCGGCGGAAGTGTGAATGCGGCCTTGCTGTTCGGTGGCGGGAACGCGCTGCACGCGGTGGACTCCGCTTTCGTATTTGAGCTTGGAATAAACTTTGTTGCCTTGAATGGCGGCTACGATTTCTTTCACTCCGCCTTGGGAGGATGGTGAGCTTTCGAGAACTTCCACTTTCCAGCCTTGCGTTTCGGCGAAGCGCGAGTACATGCGATAGAGGTCGCCGGCGAAGATGCCAGCTTCGTCACCGCCGGTGCCTGCGCGGATTTCGAGGATGACGCTCTTTTCGTCGAGGGAATCTTTGGGTAAGAGGAGCAGTTTTAGCTCACGCTCTATAGTTTCCTTGCGGGCGGTGAGCTGCTTTTCTTCTTCGTGGGCGAGCTGCTTCATTTCCTGATCGTCGGCCTCGAGAAACATCTGGTGCGCGCCGGCGAGATCTTTTTCGATTTGCTTGTACTCGCGGTGCTTGGCGACGATTTCGGCGAGCTCGGCATGCTGCTTGGCGACCTTTTGGAAGCGCGAAGAGTCGGAGACGAGCTCCTGCGTGGAGAGCTGTTGCGTTAGCTCGTCGTAGCGGGCGCCAAGTTGGTCTAGTTTTTCAGAGAGTGTGATAACGGCCATTGGGTATTCCTTTTGTACGCGACGCCTAGAATTGAAGGCGTGACTAGTGACTTGTGATTGGTGACTCGTGAAAAGTAGGAGCGCTCGCAATGGTGCGAGGTGTGCGAGGTCAGCTAATAGAAGGCGGAAAACATCGTAGACTCTATATAAATAATAACGCGGAACGACGGTTCAAGCAATTGGATTGGTTAATGCCCAAACCACTCGAGCCTTATAATGACAGTTTATCTGTCCCGACTAGGAGAAGTCATGTTTCCACCGGAACTTGAGCGTGATGCGTTCCGAGCCGACAACGGCGAATTCGGCTGGACTCGGGCGCAGATTCCGATCGTTGTCGATGTCCTACGTTCTCGCGGAATGGGAATTCTCGGCGGGGAGTTATGGTGGGTCCGGGATGGGGCCTCCGTTTGGGGTCTCATCCCCCAGCGGCATGGTCCGCCAGCCGTCTATCCCTGGGTAACTAATCGGCGACCCGATGAACCGTGGTCAGACTTTGTCGAGCGGGGAGCTAGCGATACGCTTGCCGCCGTGGAACGTTTTCCGGAGCCGGGGGACATGCCGCCTGACCTAGGCGGACGGATTCTTTACAACCTCACTTGGGTTTCCGATGTAGAGTTCGAGAACCTTGTCAGGAAAACTGACCAAAGAGATGACAATGTTTGGCGTTTAGCTTTTCGCAGGTTATGGACAAGAAGATGAGCGAAGCAGTGCGGACTATTTTGCAGGGGGATGGCGCGGTGGCCGAGGAGCCAGGGCGAGAGGCTGATGCTGGATTTCTGTGGGACTTTTGGTATCCGGCGGTGCGGAGTTCGGTGATACGCGGGAACAAGCTGGTTACGGCTATGTTGTTGGAGGTGCCGCTGGTTTTGGGGCGGACTGCGGAGGGGCGGGCGTTTGCTATGCGGGATTCTTGCCCGCACCGGGGGATACCGCTTTCTTATGGGCATTTTGATGGGACGACGGTGGAGTGCAGTTATCACGGATGGCGATTTGATGCTTGCACGGCGCGGTGCGTGGAGATTCCTTCGCTGACTTCGCAGGATAAATTGAAGGTGGAGCGGATTTTTGCGGGGCATTATCCGTGCGAGGAGCGCGATGGGTATGTTTGGGTTTACATGACATCGCGCGACCGCAAAGCGGTCGACAACTCGGCGGGAACGCGACTGCCAGAGCAAGTGCCGGCTGCGCCTTCGCTTCCGGTGTTCAGCAAGAAGTACAAGATTACGCATCTGGAGTGCGAGCTGCCTTCGCATGTGGACCAGGGGATTATTGGGTTGATGGATCCGGCGCATGGGCCGTTTGTGCATCAATCGTGGTTTTGGCGCAGCAAGCACAGCATTCACGAAAAGCAGAAACAGTTTGAGCCGATCCCTTACGGCTTTCGGATGAGTCCGCATTCGCCTAGTTCGAATAGCGCGCCGTATCAATTGCTGAAGCGGATTACCGGGGAGGGCGTGACTACCACGATTGATTTTGTTTTGCCGAATATGCGGTTGGAGGAGATTCACAGCGGGAAGATGTGGTTTTCGAGCCGGGCTACGGTGACGCCGGTGCGGCGGGATTTGTGTCGGATTGATTTTGTGGCGGCTTGGAATTTGCCGTTTTTGCCGGCGTTTTTGTTTCGCGTGTTTGGCCAGACTTTTTTGCGGCAGGATCAGGAGACGATGATTCGGCAGGCCGAGGGGTTGAAGCATGATCCTAAGTTGATGCTGATTGATGATGCGGACCGGCCAGCGAAGTGGTATTTCGGGTTGAAGGCGAATTTGTTGGAGGCTCGGCGGACTGGAGTGGCGATGGAGCATCCTATGACGGGGCCGGTTACTTTGCACTGGCGGTCGTAAGGACCATGCTGCGCTGGCTGGAAAGTTGGGCGACGAGGGCGTAGGGAGTGAAGAAGTGACTGAGGAGACGGCGGGACCCGTTTCGGGTGGCGGAAGCACTCTTGTGTAGCGGTCCAAGAAACAGGTAAGGGATTGGTCGTGGTGCTGGCCGAGGAAATAAGCTTCGCGGACGGCTTCTTGCGACTAGGGAGTGTCCATAGAGATATGGAGATCCGGAAGGCGGCGGATTCGAGGGCGGGGCAGGTCAGCGGAAGCGGGAGAGGTCGAAGGGGACGGAGACGTGCTGGCCGTCGGTGGTGATGACTTCGACAGTGGCGTCGTCGGAGGCGACGTCGTTGGCATCGTAGACGAGCCAGGCGAGCCATCCGGTGGGGTAGACGTAACCGTTGGCGCTGGAGTAGGCGTAGGAGGAGCCTTCAGAGGCTGCCGCGTATGAGAAGAGGCCGAGGTCTTCGGGGATGAACGGATAGTGGTTTGAGTTTTGAATGTAGGAGGGCTGGAGGATGATGCGGAGAGGCTCGATCCACCGGTCTTCGTGCGATTGGGGGAAGCGCTGGGAGAGGCCGACGCGGAAGTCGCGGTAGAAATCGGGAAGGGGCTCATCTCGGCCGGAAAGCTGCTTGTCGCCTTTGGCGGAGCGATAGAGCTCGAGAGCGCCGTAGGTTTCGGTGAAGTTGATGCGAACGCGGACGTAGAGTTTGTCGTGGCCGTGGCGATAATCGAGTTCGGCTTGCTGGGCGCTATAAGAGCCGGAGAGCCGGCGGGAATGTTCGATGATCTGGGCGTAAGGCGTGTAGATTTCGACCTCGGAGACGTAGGGGCCTTTGTCGGGTGCAGGGAGAGTTTTAACGTATTGAGAAAAGAAAGACAGAGTGGATTGGTCGTTGTGCTGGCCGAGGAAGTAGGCGTCGCGGACGGCTTCTGGGGAGAGAGGGGAATTGAAGGCGAGGGACGGCGTGGCGGCTAGGAATGTTGCGAGCACGGAGGAGACGAGCGGGCGGGCGAGAGTGCGCATGGTGCTCCTAGTCTGGGGACATATCTTAAGACGTTTTTGGGGGCGGAAGCGTTGCAATGATGCGCCCCTCATAACTCGCTAGTTGGCGGACATAATCGCTTTAGGCTGCAACCGCAAAGGTGGCAGTTAGACTGCCGCAGTCCAAACTAGATACGGCGTTCGATATTTGGGAAATCTAGCCAGACTTTTACTCCGCAGAAGTGGGAGCCTTCGGTGCAGATTGGCGTGGTGATTCCTGCGCGTAGGTGACAGGGTGGGCCGATGTAACGCGCGAGCTGCGGGTGGACTTCGCGGAGTTGAGAAACTTCGTCGAGGGAGGCGCGGTAGATTTCTTCCTGGGCGTTGAAGCAGGTGCGCATGGTCCATTTGTGGAGGAGATGGAGGAGGGAGCCGGATTCGACGAGGCGGATGGATTTGGCGTTGGGGAGAACGTAGAGGGCGATTTCTGCGGGGACGCCGCGATCGAGGAGTTCGTTCTTGGCGGTCCAGGCTTCGTGCATGGCGCGGTCGTAGAGTTCGCGGGCGCGTGGATTTTTTTCGAGCAGCATCGGCGTTATGTAATCGGGCTCGCGGGTGTCGGCTAGGGTGAGGAGCGGGCGGGAGCCGGGGACCATGCGATGGCGCTGGTCTTGACTGTCTGCGGTGTGGCTGATTTTTTTGGCGAAGGTGTAGTTGGCGTGCTGGAGAGCGCGCATGGCTGGGGCGTGGACGCCGACGTTGAGGGTTTCGAGTCGGTAGAGATTGCGGGCGGGATTCAGCAGGCGGTCGATGGCTTCGGCGTCGCTGCATTGCGATTCGGTTTGGCCGATTACGGCGCGATAAGCTTCGGCCATTACGCGGGGGCTGTTGGGGGAGTAGTCGACTAGCTTGGAAGTTTTCCCTTCCAGTTTGGCGTCGAATTCTTTTGCGAACGATTCGCCGGCGGAGATGCTGGCGTTACCGTTTTGTGTTGTTGACGAACGGTCGGCCCATTCGGGCATTTCATCCAACGGCTCGGTGCCGAAGCGATCGAAAAATTGCGGGTCGAGGTTGCGGACTTGCGCGACCATCTCACCGATTACAGCACGGGCTTCGCTGGGCGTGTCGGAGGCGTTGCTCATGCGCCAGAGGCGATGGAGCACGATGCCGGAGACGGTGTGCACCATGGTGGTGAAGGCGGCGAGCGGCAGAACGTAACGCGCGATTTCTATGGCGCGCTTTTCGGCGGAGCGCTCAATTTTCTGGATGCGCTTGGGATGAGACATGGGGCTGACGTGCCAGATGTCGCTTAGGAGTTCGCGGGCATCGGTGACGAGGAGAGCGGAGAGTTCGCGGTAGTGCTGCCAGGCTCGGGCGACGGCTTGTTCGTAGATGGTGCGGCTGGGGGCGTCAAAGAAAAGGGATTGCGGAGGAATGTAGGCTTGCGCGCGGTCAAGGCGAACGTAGCGCTGGCTTTGCTGCTCGGAATTATAGAAGGGATGCGCGTGAAGGAAAGACCAGACGAACTGACGAGAAATATTTTCGAGGCCAAACTCAAAATGGGCATGTTGGTAGACGGTGTGATGGCCGCTGTAGAAGGTGGCGGCGCCAATGTTGAGGCGCTGCTTGTCTGTGATTTCTTCGGGGCCGATGAGGCGCGGGGCGTAGCATGTGCGAGCGGCGGCGATGGCGGAGTCGTAGGGATGGGCCCAGGCGTTGCGGAGGGTGACTCTGGGAGGGGCGGATTCGACTAGCTCGCCGGGGAGCGGATTTTCAAACATGCGGGATTGCGCGGCCACGGTGGAAGTTTACTTTACATCTGCGCGGATGAAGAACAAAAGATAACGCAGAGACACAAAGGGCGCCAAGGTCCGCAGAGGAGATGAGGACAGGCAGAGACGCCTGTCCCACTTTTACTTTTTGGCGGCGTTGGACTTTGCGGCGGCGTCGGCATACTTCTTTTGGAAGCGCTCTACGCGGCCGGCGGTGTCCACGAGTTTTTGCTTGCCGGTGAAGAACGGGTGGCAGCTCGAGCAAATTTCTACGCGCAGCATTTCGCCCTTGATGGTCGAGCGAGTCTGGAAGGCGTTGCCGCAGGCGCAATGCACCGTTACTTGATGATAGTCGGGGTGAATACCGGGTTTCATGAGGCTCCATTCTGTCGCGTCCGGTCTGCACGGCAGGCCCGACCGGGTCGGGCCACTACAGCCGCGTCGCTAGGTCGCGAAGCAATCTTCAATGATACGCGAACATTAGATGAAAGCAAAACGCGGGAAGCGTCAAGAAACTCGAGCTTGAGGCAAACAAAGGAGTTAGCGTTTGCGGGCGCGCCACTCCTCAGCGGTAATTTCCCAGATTTCGGAGGGAGAGCGGAGACGTAGTCGCGGTCGTCGGTGGCGATCAGACGCTATTTCTAGATCAGGCAGTGCAGTGCGACGCTCAGTCGCGTGGCGGCTCATCCGCCCAGACGGCGAGCGCAATCCTGCAGAATTTCTCTTTCCCAGGAAGGGCGTTGAGGGTTTCGTGCGTGTGTCATGTCCGTCGGGATTCGTCCTGCCAGGTGTAGGAAGACAGCCGCCGAGTGCTTGTACGCGGGAATCGGTTCCCGAAAGGCTACATTTCCCAAATACTGCAGAGCATCGGACAGAGCGTAGTACGCAGGATCGTTCGATTCCCATAATCTGTCGCGCTGTGCGAATTTTTCGGGAGCAAACGTCGCGACGCCCAGGAGATAGTCGGAGCCGTACTCGATCATATTTATTCCCAGGTCGTTGCCTGTGTAAATCTTGAATTCCGGCCTGTGGGCATCTCGCAGGGCTAGCCGGCCTAGCTCCACCATCCGGTCCAAGGAGGAATGCTTCATCCCTGTGAGTTCTGGAATGTCCATGAGTCGGCGCACGGTTTCTTCGTCGAAGATTTCTCCGTTCGGGGCGAACATTGGCGCGAGCTCGAAGGCCAGCGCGCGCGGAAAACCGTGGCAAATCTCGCGATACACCGCAGCTTTTTCGGTGGCGGATTTTCCGTGTAGTCGCGCGGTCTGAAACACGATCGGAATAGCGTCGAGCGAGGCAATGCGCTCCATCTCGCGGCGGTACAGCGCAACCACGTCGCCGGATTGCCCTTCTATGTATGCACCGGCAACGAAACACACATCGTTTCCCAAGGCTTCACGCGTCCAGCGCAGCACGTCCTGCCTCTCTGCGTCGTTCAAATAGTTTACGTAGCCGGTGTCCATGTTGACTGCGTTGGTCAGACCTGCGCGTTGCGTCGCCAGTAGATGGCGCTGGAACGCCTCGACTGCGATGCGTCTATCCGACTCAAACGGCAGCAGGGTGGCCGCAATCCCTTGTACTTTGCGCCGCAACTTCCTCCGCTCTATTAATGAGTCGAGGTTCATTCGGCACTCTCGACGCGAGCGCGCTTTACCTTCAGCGCGTTTAACTGCACGGCCATAGCGGAATTTTTGTAATGACTGTCCAGCGGGTAACAACCCGAAGGCAAGCCGCTGCGCGGGGCCGTAGTGCAGTCACTGAAAGTTCGGCAGACTCTCTTGTGTTGTACGGCGCGGCTCCCCGCCGCATCGAGAAAAATTTCCGGGTAGGTTAGAACCATGCGGCCCAGTCCTACCGCATCCACCCAGCCGTCACGCAGCGCGGCCTGTGCCACATTGGGCAGAAAATCCTGCAAATAACTGTACGCTGTACCGACAAGAATCAGATTCGGGAATCGCCGCTTCAATTCCCGCGCGACTTCCATCTGCCGCGCGACGCCCACCAGCGGATCTTCCGGCGGCTGGTATCCATCGGATGGCGGATACAGAGCTGGCCGCTGAATGTGAGGGGTGTAGTAAGGGCTTCCCGCGGTGAGATTCACCAAAGAAATATGCAACGACTCGAGCAGGGACAGAAACCGGATCGGTTCCGCGAGGTCCGGTTGGGTGGGATCAGTTGTACTCACTCCAAATCCCCAGCGGTATGGAATTAGATCGGAATGGGGTTCGGGAACGCCTGGACCCAATTTCTGTTTGCTGGATTGCGCGGGGTCGGGTTGAAACGGCACAGAGTCAAATGCTGAGACGCGCACGCCCAGCCTGAGATTTGGGGCCGTGGCACGAATTCCTTGGACGACCTCGCGCAGGAATCGAGTGCGATTTTCAAAGCTTCCTCCATATTTCCCATCGCGGGTGTGCGCGCTCAGAAATTCGTGGCCTAGATAACCGTGGCAATGTTTGACGTCGACAAAATCGAAACCAAGCTCGCTGGCGATGCGCGCTGCACGATGAAACTCCTCGATGATTCCATCGATGTCACCGTCTGTGAGCAGCGGGAAATCACGCGGCAGGCCGAGCCGCCGATCCAGAATCGGATGGTGGTACAAAATACGCGGCTCCGGTTGATTGTGCGAATTTGGCTTGCAGTAGCGGCCGGAATGAGTAAGTTGCAAGCCGATCAGCAAACCGTCATCCGAGCCAGTGGTTTGCTTGTGATGCGAAATCAGCTCGGCGCGCAATCGCGCCAGGCCCGCGCGCGTGTGATCCGCAATGACAAGCTGGTTGGGATTCGCTCGCGCGCTGCGCGACACAGCTACGGCTTCGCCGCCCCAAATTAACTTTGCGCCGCTCTGGCCAAAGCGCCGCCAGCGTCGCAATGTATTCTCCGTCGGCTGGCCATCCGCAGTTGCGTCCCAGCCTTCCATGGGGTTGATGGCGATGCGATTTCCGATTTTGGCGCTGCCTCTCGTTAGAGAAGAAAAAAGTGGTGATTGCGCCGCGCTCAGGATTTCGGAGTCGCAGGGAATTTGCAGCTGCAGCGCGCGCAAATGTTCCGCGAACTGGGAAACACCTTTGACGCTCCCGAGCCGCAGAATCTTCGGTGCGTTCACGCGGCTCGCCCCGTCAACGAATTGAAATGATTACCGACCGTTTGTTTGCCCCATTGCTAATTCCTTCTCTCACGACCCGTTTTCAAGCGATGGCGCCGTTCATCTTCATTTTTGGCTTGCGCTTTCCACCTTGACAAACACAGGATGCTAAAAGATTCTTTGGGCCGATGTCGAGAGACTTCTGCGCCGGTGAATAGATGTCAGAGCGTGGCGCTCGTGGAGAGGTGACCATGATGATTACGCGCCGTGAACTATGTTTGCTGCTGCCGGCGGCGATGGTCCCGGTGGCTGGTGCGCCCCTGGCGGAAGGGGGCGAGCAAGATACTTCCCTGCCGTCGGCTGGCTATCCATTCGAGAAACTCACCGCTCACACCGCACCTAGCGGAGCACAAATTCGCGAGATTCTGAAAGGCAAGCTGGTTACCGGGGAATCGATCGAAACGCATGAAACGACGCTGCCGCCGGGAGCCATGCCACATCCGCCGCACCATCATGTGCATACGGAAATGTTTCTGCTACGCGAGGGAACGCTGGAGTTGACGGTGAATGGGACGAGTTACCGACTGGGACCGGGCGCGGTTGGCTTTGTGCGCTCGAACGAAGAGCACGGCGTGAAAAATGTGGGGACGACGCCGGCCAATTATTTTGTCGTGGAAGTCGGCCCGGGCGCGAGCTAAGCGTAAATTTCGGGGAAGCCATTTCAAAAGGGGAAACGATGAGAGGAATACCGAAGAAAGCGCTGATGGTGTTGCTGCCACTCTTGTTGACGGCGGGTTACACCAGGGCCCAATCGAGTTACGATTTACGATCGCCGAACAAAAAGATCGAGCTTAGGGTTCGCACGGCAAATGGCATTCGCTACGATGTGCTGCTAGGCGGCAGAGCAATACTGCGGGATTGCACGCTTTCCCTTGACGTCGATCGCAAGAAGCTTGGCCCTGAGGCGAAGGTTCTGAAGCACAAAGAGGACAGCCACGACGAGGTGCTCGAGCCGGTCGTGCGGCAGAAATTCGCGAAGATTCGCGACAATTACAAGGAGCTGCACCTGGACATGGATGGCGGCTACGCAGTGACGTTTCGTGCTTACAACGAAGGGGTGGGATACCGCCTGGAAACATCTTTGCCGCAATCGGAAGTGAAGATTTATGGCGAAGAGATGAATTTGAACTTTACGAGCAATGATGTGGTCTATTACCCGGAGGAAGAAAGTTTTTTCTCTCATAACGAACGAAAATACTTGCCGCGACACTTGGCGGAGATCGAGCCGGCGTTCATCGCCACTTTGCCGGCGGTGGTGGATGTTGGCGACGGGGCTAAAGTCGCAATCGCGGAGTCGGACCTGGAAGAATACCCGGGATTGTGGCTGCGAGGCACCAGTGGCAACGGTTTGGCCGGGACATTCCCTCCGTATCCGCTGAAGGAAAAGCTGGAACGCGATCGGGATGTGCGCGTGGTGGAAAGCGCCGACTACATCGCGGTGACGAAAGGGACCCGGGCGTTTCCGTGGCGAATTATTGGCGTTGCCGAGAAGGATGGCGACCTGCTGACCAACCAACTGACATGGTTGTTGGCGAAGCCTTCGCAAGTGCAGGACACATCGTGGATCAAGCCGGGTAAGGTGGCGTGGGACTGGTGGAACGCGTGGAATGTCTATGGTGTTGATTTCAAGGCGGGTATCAACACGCTAACATACAAGTACTACATCGATTTCGCCGCAAAGTACGGCATTCCGTACATCATCCTGGATGAGGGCTGGTACAAGCTGGGCAATGTGCTGGACGTGGTGCCAGAAGTGAACATGGAAGAGCTAAGCGCTTACGCCAAAGAGAAGAACGTCAGGATTATTTTGTGGGTCATTTGGAACACGTTGGACGATCAACTCGAGAAGGCGCTGGATCAATACGCAAAGTGGGGAGTTGCGGGGATCAAGGTGGATTTCATGCAGCGCAGCGACCAGAAACTAATCGAGTACTTTCATAGGGTGAGCCGCGAGACCGCCAAGCGGAAGATGTTAGTGGACTTTCATGGCGACCAGAAGCCGGCGACCATGGTACGCACGTGGCCGAACTTGATCAGCACGGAAGGCGTGCGCGGGATGGAGTGGAGCAAATGGAGTGCGGAAACCGATCCCGATCATGATGTGACGCTGCCATTCACGCGCATGTTCCTTGGGCCGATGGACTACACGCCGGGAGCGATGCTCAACGCGCAAAAAAATACGTTTAAGGCGATCAATGACCGCCCCATGAGTCAGGGCACACGCTGCCATCAGCTTGCGATGTATGTAGTCTTCGAGAGCCCGCTGCAGATGCTTTCCGATAGTCCGTCGAATTATTTGCGCGAGCCGGAGATCATGGGGTTTCTCGGGCCGGTTCCATCCGTGTGGGATGAAACGAGGGTGCTGGACGGCAAGATTGCCCAATACGTCGCGGTGGCCCGGAGGAATGGCAACGATTGGTATGTAGGAGCGATGACGAACTGGGCACCGCGTGAGATGGAAATTGATTTTTCGTTTTTGCCGGAAGGCAACTTCACATTGCAGGCTTATCAAGACGGAGTGAACGCGGATCGCATGGGTAGCGACTATAAAATGGTGAAGAGCCAGGTGAATCGCGGGGCGAAGTTGAAGATCAAATTGGCGCCGGGCGGCGGATGGGCTGGACGGATTACCCCTTAAAGTTCTCGTAGAAACCCATCAAAGCAATTGTGGCTTGTGGGTTCTGTTCGTTTTAGTTTCACTGACGAGAGGTCTGTGCTACTGGCGAGACTACCTGTGCTACAGGGAAGGTATGGATGGGGCATCCTCAACTGGATTTGAGTGGGAAGACCGCGGTGGTGATCGGCGGGACAAGCGGCATCGGGCTGGCCTTGAATAAGGGCTTAGCCCTAGCAGGAGCGAACGTGGTGCCCACCGGCCGGCGGGCGGAGTTGGTGAGGAAAGCGGCGGCGGAAGTGAACGCGTTGGGACGGAAATCGCTAGTGCAAACTTGCGACGTGACCGACGAAGCCAGTATTGAGCAACTCATGAAATCCGTGTTGGCGGAATTTGGCAGCGTGCAGATTCTGGTAAATTGCGCGGGGCGCACAAGGCGCATGCCTACGTTGGAGTTTCCAGATGAGGAATGGAACGGCATCCTGGACACGAATCTGACCGGCACGCTACGGGCTTGCAGAGTGTTTGGACGCCACATGATCGAGAGGCGCTTTGGGCGGATCGTGAACATCGCGTCGATCTCATCGTTTGTGGCGCTGCAAGAGGTTGCGGCATATTCCGCGAGTAAGGCTGCGGTGGCTTCACTGACGAAGTCGCTGGCGATTGAATGGGCCACGAAGGGAGTTTGTGTAAATGCGATCGCTCCGGGCGTTTTTCGTACGGAATTAAATGCGGGCTTGCTCGATGGAACGGAGCGAGGAAAGGAATTTCTGTTGCGCACCCCGATGCATCGTTTCGGCCAATTGGATGAACTCGCGGGGGCAGCGGTTTTTTTGGCGTCGGATGCGGCGGCCTTTGTGACGGGGCATGTCTTGGTGGTGGACGGCGGATTTTTGGCGAGCGGAGTAAATCAGTAGTTATGACTTGCTGCGGTTGGAGCGAATGTGCGCTGGAAGTGGGCCGGCTTGAAGGGATTTCAGGTGAAGCGATCATGAAGGCATTGCTGCTATCGAAATATAGGCAACTTGAGGTCGCGGAAGTACCGATGCCGACGATGGAGGCGGGCGAAGTGTTGATTCGGGTTGGAGCTTGTGGGATCTGCGGCAGCGACGTGCATGGATATGACGGATCGTCGGGGCGGCGGATCCCTCCTATTGTGATGGGGCATGAGGCGGCGGGGCGCATCGCGGATGTGGGTGCCGGAGTTACGGGATTGGCGGAAGGCGATCGTGTGACTTTTGATTCGACGATTTACTGCGGGGAGTGCGGATATTGCAAGCGTGGGGATGTAAACCTCTGCGATCACCGTCAGGTCCTGGGAGTTTCTTGCGGGGATTACAGTCGCGCGGGAGCATTTGCGGAATTTGTGGCCGTGCCGGCGCGCGTGGTTTACAAGTTACCGGCGAGTGTTTCGTTCGCAGAAGCGTCGATGTTGGAGGCAGTGGCGGTCGCCATCCACGCGGTCTCGCTAGCGGAGATTACGGAGGAAAGCAGGGCACTGGTAGTGGGGGCAGGAACGATCGGTGTGCTGATCTTGCAGGCGCTGCAGGCGGCAGGATGTCGCCAAGTGTTCGTGTCGGACGTGGATAGTTCGCGACTGAAATTGGCCAAGGACCTGGGCGCGGAGGTGCTCTCTGCCAATGAGGACGCCGTGGCCCGAGTATTGCAGCGGACCGGCGGTGTTGGCGTGGACGTGGCGATGGAAGCCGTGGGGCGAAACGAGACAGTCAACGCGGCGATTGCAAGCGTCCGCAAGGGTGGCACCGTTGTGCTCGTGGGGAATATTTCGCAGGAAACCACGCTGCCTTTGCAGAGAGTCGTGACGCGGCAGATTCGGTTACAGGGATCGTGCGCTTCGGCGGGGGAGTACCCGCAGGCGATTGCGTTGATGGCGAGCGGAGCAATTCGCGTGAAGCCGTTGATCACGGCGATCGCGCCCCTTGGGGAAGGGCCGCAATGGTTTGAACGATTGTATGCGCGCGAGCCAAATTTGCTGAAAGTTGTGCTTACGCCGGGGCCGGTTTCGTGAGCGTTGGAAGAGGCGGCCTGTTTGATCTTTCCGGACGCGTGGCGATTGTCACCGGGACGAGCCGCGGACTGGGGCAGTACATGGCGCGTGCGCTGGCGAGGGCGGGCGCTGACTTGGTCTTGACTAGCCGGACACGCGAGAGCTTGAGGGCGTTTGAAGGGGAGGTGAAGGGGCTGGGCCGGCGGGCGCTTTCGCTGGAGCTCGACGTCAGGAATCTGGAAAGTATAGAGCGGATGGCCGCGGAGGCGGAGAAGGAATTCGGACATTTGGATATTTTGGTGAACAATGCGGGATGCAATGTCCGTAAGCTGGCGCTAGATGTGACCTGGGACGATTGGAATTTAATTTTGGATACCAATTTGCGCGGAAGTTTTTTTGTGGCCCAGGCGGTGGCGCGGCGGATGGTTGCGCGTGGATATGGCCGTATCATCAACGTTGGTTCGGTGACGAGCGTGGCGGGGTATGCGGGATTGGGCCCGTACGGAGCGAGCCGGGGCGGGATTCGGCAACTTACGATGAGCTTGGCGGATGATTGGGGCAAGCATGGCGTGACGGTGAATTGTCTGGCGCCAGGTTGGTTTCGCACGGATCAGAACAAGGTGCTCTACGAGAATAAAGAGTGGGTGGAATACCTTAGCGATCGGATTCCGGTGAAGCGGCCAGGAAGACCGGAGGATTTGGATGCCGCGGTGGTTTTCTTGGCGGCGGAAGCGACCCGCTACGTGACAGGTCAAACTCTGCTCGTGGACGGCGGGATTTCCACCGGGGCGACGCGAGCGCTGGTGCAGCAACAGTCGACGCCGCATTCGAAGCAGGACGACAAGAAGAGTTTGCGTGGCAAAATGCGGCGCGGGAGGTGAGTGTTGGGAAAATTGCTGGCGAGGGTGATGTTGGCAGCAGCGGCGAGCTGGACGCTGGGATTACTTGCGGGTGCGGCACCCCCTCCAGAGACGCACAAGTCGCTGCAGATTTATTTTGTGGATGTGGAGGGCGGGCAGGCGACGCTGTTTGTTACGCCGGAAGGGAAATCGCTGTTGATCGATACAGGATGGCCGGGGAATAACGGACGCGACGCGAATCGCATCGCTGCTGCGGCAAAGGATGCGGGAATTAAGAAGATTGATTTTGTGCTGATTACGCACTATCACGACGATCATGTCGGCGGCGCACCGCAACTTGCGGCGAAAATCCCGGTGGGCACGTTTATCGATCACGGCGAAAATCGAGAGACGAGTGAAGCGAACGCCAGCCGGGTCTATGGCGCGTATCAGCAATTGTTGTCGAGCGGAAAATATAAGCACATTGTTGCGAAGCCGGGCCAGGTGCTGCCCATCACGGGGATGCAGGTACGGGTAGTTACTGCGGACGGAGAGTTGATTGAGAGACCGTTGCCGGGAGGCGGGAAGGAAAATACGAATTGCGCGAATGCCGCGAAGCCGCCGGTGGATACGACGGAAAATCCGCGGTCGCTGGGGACATTGATAACTTTTGGGAAGCTGCGGATTTTGGACTTGGGCGATTTAACCGCAGACAAAGAGATGGAACTGATGTGTCCGATGAACAAGATTGGGCCGGTTGATATTTATATCGCATCGCATCACGGATTTCTCCAGAGCGGTAGCGCGGCTCTCGTGCATGGGATCGCTCCGCGTGTGGCGATTATGGACAACGGCGCGAAGAAGGGCGGATCGATCGTGGCGTGGGAGGTGATTGAGAAGTCGCCGGGGATCGAGGATCTTTGGCAGCTTCATTATTCGGAAGAGGGAGGTGACGCCCATAACGTGACGGCTGCTTTTTTGGCGAATCTTTCCGGCCCGGACACAGGCAATTATTTGAAGATTGCGGCGTCGGAGGACGGGAGTTTTGCTGTGTTTAATTCGCGAAATCGTGAGACGAAGAAGTACGCAGCGAAGAGCAACTAATCACAGAGAGCGTAGCGCGCACAAGAAGACAGAATTTCTCACGTCTCCGGGCCTGGTCTGGCTTCAGTTGAGCCTTGATTTAGCTGCCGCTCGCGGAGTTTGAAGCGTTGGAGTTTTCCAGTAGCGGTTTTGGGAAGTTCGTGCAAGAACTCGATCCAGCGCGGACGCTTGTAGCCGCCGATTTGCTCGGCAACCAACTCTTGTAGCTCGCCAGCCAATTGCTTGCTAGGAGCGAATTCTTGTTTCAAGACCACATAGGCGGCGGGCTTAGCCAGGCCAGCTTCGTCGTCGCGTGCAATGACGGCAGCCTCGAGGACAGCGGGGTGCTGGATCAAGGCGCTTTCCACTTCAGCGGGACTTAGCCAGAGACCGTGTACTTTAAATAGATCGTCGCTGCGACCGGCGTGCCAGAAGAATCCGCCTTCATCCTGACGATATTTGTCACCGGTGCGAAACCAGTCACCGACAAAAGTGCTCTTTGTTTTTTCTTCCTGGTTCCAGTAGCCGGCACAGAGGGAGTCGCATTTCACCCAGAGATCCCCGATTTCGTTGGTAGCCACGGGGCACCCGGATTCGTCGGCGATTTTCGCTTCGAATCCAGGAAGGATTTTGCCGCTGGAGCCGGGCTTTACTTCTCCGGGTCGATTGGAGATGACCATGTGAAGGCTTTCCGTTGAGCCGAGGGCATCGAGGATTTCAAGGTGGAACCGTTTGCGGAAACGCTCAAATATTGGCGCTGGTAGGGCTTCACCTGCGGAAACAGCGTGACGAATGCTGGAGAGGTCGAAATCGGGGCCGGCACTGCGGTGATGATTGAGAAGAGCAGCGTAATTTGTTGGCACCGAAAAAAAAAGCGTGGGGCGATAACGCTCAATGTCCGCGTAAACGCTGGCGGGAGTTGGGCGATCAGGCGAGAGGAGCGTGGTTGCTCCGCAAGAAAGAGGGAAGTAGCCGGCATTGCCAAGACCATACGCGAAAAATAGACGCGCGACGCTGAAGCACCGGTCGCGTTCGGTGATTCTGAGAATGGCATGAGCGTATTGGTGCGAGCTGACCACCATGTCGTGATGAAGATGGACGCAGCCCTTGGGTACGCCGGTCGAGCCGGAAGAGTACAGCCAGAATGCAGCGTCGTCTTTTTTGGTTGGCTCCGCTTTGAGCTTGGGAGATGCGGCTTGCATCAGGTTGCGGAGCAGTTTCCGATCACCAGTCGTGTTCGCATCGCCGACGGATACGATTTCGCGGAGATGGGGGAGTCTTTGGCGCGGGATCGCTTGGAGGTTGGGAAGCAGACATTCGTGGACGACGGCTACGCTAGCCCGACAGTCGTTAAGGATGTATTCGTATTCGTGGGGTTTAGCTTGAGTGTTCACAGGAACAGCCACAGCGCCGATTTTGATCGCCCCGAAAAAGGAGTAGAGGAATTCGGGCGAGTCGAGAAGAAGGAGAAGCACACGGTCTTCCGGGCGGACGCCAAGACTACGGAGGGCATTGGCGGTGCGATTAGTGCACTCCAGAAGCTGCTGATACGTGACGCGCTCGTTCCGACATTCGATAGCGACGTTCTTGGCACGGCCCTCAAGGACGTTGCGATCCACGAAATAGGTGGCGACGTTGAAAATTTGCGGTAACGAGATCAAGTAGGGGCCATGTTTGTCGCGCGATCGCGGCGAAAATTGAAATCGGAAACGTCCTTGCAAGCGCAACGGCTTGATAGTATACGCAGTAGGCGATTCGGTGCCTCGAATTTCGAATCTGCCGTATGTTCCCTTTGCGACAAAGTTCCGGGCGTAATCTCGGACGGGACAGTTGGTGTCCCAGCGACGGAGACACCGTTTTATGCGCGCAATGGGCGGAGCTGGGCGCGGCGATTTCGGCCCGCCAGCTATTTGGTGTTTTAGCGAAAGCACAAACGAGCAAATGTGCAGGCAAGCCGTTTGGCGCCGCTGTACCTTGGCAGACTTAGGAGAGAGCCATGATCGCGGGGGAAAAAAATCGCATTTTACTATGCGTGTTAATACTTTTAGGCGAGATGTCGCTTGCTGGCTCCCTGAGCTCGCAAGGAATGCGAGGGACCATTCGAAAACAATCGTTTGGCAAGACGGCTAGCGGAGAACAGGTCGACCTTTATTCCCTTACGAACAAGAAGGGGATGGGCGTTTCCATCACGAACTTTGGCGCCACAGTGGTCGCGTTACGCGTTCCTGACCGCGCTGGCAAGGCGGCGGATGTGGTTCTCGGGTACGACACACTCGAAGGCTATGAAAATGGAAAATCCTATTTCGGTGCAACCGTCGGAAGATATGCAAATCGCATCGGAGGCGGGAAATTCTCGATCGATGGGAAAGAATATACGCTTCCGAAGAATGATGGCAACAATACACTGCACGGAGGAATTGTCGGATTTAACAAAAAGATCTGGAAAGCGCGCGAGCTTCCTGCGAATGATGCCGCGGTGCTCGAGTTGTCGTACTTGAGCCCAGATGGAGAAGAACGATTTTCCGGAAATCTTTCCGTCAAGGTTGTGTTCACATTGCCGGCGAATCGCAACGAGTTGAAGATCGACTACACGGCTACCACGGACAAGGACACAGTGCTGAACCTCAGCAACCATTCCTATTTCAATCTCGCGGGAGAAGGTGTCGGCAATATCCTGGATCAAGTGTTGACATTGCATGCGAAGCAGTTCACCCCGGTGGACAAGACATTGATCCCCACAGGTGAACTGCGCGACGTGGCTGGTACTCCGCTCGATTTCAACCGCGCCACCGCGATCGGCAAGCGCATCAACGAAGACTACGAGCAGCTCGTTTTCGGGAAAGGCTACGATCACAACTGGGTGCTTGCGTCCGGCGGCGGGAAGGGGTTGTCGATTGCGGCTGAGGCCTATGAGCCAAAGAGTGGTCGAATGCTTGAGGTGCTGACCACCGAGCCCGGAGTGCAGTTTTATAGCGGGAATTTTCTGGATGGATCCACGGGCAAGGGAGGCAAGGCCTATCCGCGCCGATCGGCCTTTTGCCTCGAAACACAGCACTTTCCGGATTCTCCTAACCACCCAAACTTTCCCAGCACACTGCTGAAGCCAAACGCGATTTTTCAGTCGCATACTGTGTTTCGGTTTTCGGCCAAATAGATAATTGTGCACCATGCGGCCGGGGTTGTAAGCAAGATGGCCGATAGTGCTGCTAATTCATGCAGATTCAATGAGATCGGGTGTGATGGCGCGCCCGGGGAGATTCGAACTCCCGACCCTCTGCTTAGAAGGCAGACGCTCTATCCAACTGAGCTACGGGCGCATCGTACTTTCCGATTTTAGAACATTTTCGCTGCTAAAGAACCAATTTCGATGCAATTGGCGGGGTAATCCAATACCTGTCCGAATACAGCATGAGCCGGATGTGATGCCTGCTTCTGGCGGCTGTCTGCGATTTCGTTAGGAAGGAGTTATGAACATACCTCGGAATGGTGCGTCCGATTCTGGCGCGGAGAGTTCCAAGCGTCGCGGAAGAAGACAATCCGAAGGCTTGCGTCGCGACAAGAACGATCCGCGCTCGATCTACTTTGAAGTGGTGGCAAGATTGCGGATGCGCATGCTATGGCTCGAAACCAGTTTTGCAAGCTTCGGCGGCCTGCAACCGTGTCGTTCGCCGGTGAGAATAGGAACGTAGTTCAGCTCCACTCCTTCGCGCACGCAACGCAGCATCAGCCCTCCGCGGCTCATATCGCCGCGTCCGGCAAATTCCGCCGGAAAGACCAGCCTCTCGCTAAAAATCGCGAGGAGAGGTTCCACATATTTAGGTGTTGCGACGCTGCCTAGAAGCACTACCTCGCAATCGTCACTCAAATGCGCTGCGACGAGCCGCGCGTCCCGTTCCAACGGAATGCGATATCGCGGTTCTGTCGCTTCGACGGACGCAGAGGAGATCAGGGAAAGTTGCTCCCTGTTCATTAGCCTTTCGGGAGGAATAAGGCCGCCACAGGCCGTGATAACCAGTGCACCTGGTACTCCATGCGGAGGAGCCGCGAACGCGCTTGCATATGCCACCTTGCCGCGAAAATACAGCCCGCTCATGAAACTAAAAGCGTCTCCTAATGTCAGCCCTTGTTTTTGGAGGCGTTGTGCCAAGGCGAAAGTAGCACCCTCACGCATCAACAATTGGGCTCTTACTCCACTGGCGTTCGCGGGTGAAAGGAGAAAAATCCTTTTCGTCCGCGGCGGACTGCCGGACATTGATTTAGATTTCGATGGAACTCGTGGCACGTTGAAATAATACCGCACCGCAATGCGGCGATCCAAACACGGGCTGCCGCTATGGGATGCCAGTCGAGCGCTGGCTTCTAACTATTGACCCTTATCGGATATTCCACGGGGTCCTGTCGGAAGGACTTACGTGATTAAACCAAGGCACAAAATCCTCTGGATAGAACGAAGCAAAGGGTTCACACTGAGCAACGCAAAATTGCTGGCGTAACAGCTTGCCGCGCAGCGCTGCTTGGATGATTCGAACTTTCCTGATTGACACAGATACGGCCTCCGACGACGCCGTCGCGCTCATCATGGCGTTGCGCTCGCGCGACGTTCGCGTGGCCGCGATAACCGTTGTCGCGGGCAACGTTCCCGTCGCGCAGGCCACCAGCAACGCGTTATTTACCGTGGAACTGTGCGGTGCGGGCGTGCCCGTCTACTCCGGAGCGGAGGCTCCGCTGCTGCGAAAGCTTGTGATTGCGGATTGGTTCCACGGCGCAGACGGCCTCGGTGATCACGGGTACAAGCCCGTCAAGCGGCGCGCCGAACCCGGCCATGCCGTAGACGCGTTGATTCGGACGGTGCACGAGAATCCCGGCATCGAGATCGTTACGCTAGGCCCGCTCACAAATTTGGCAATGGCTCTGCTGCGTGAGCCGAAACTCGCCGCCTTGGTGCAGCGCTGCGTAGTGATGGGCGGCGCGCCGTGTTGCTCAGGCAACGTCACTCCCGCCGCCGAGTACAATATCTGGGTCGACCCCGAAGCTGCGCGCATTGTTTTTCACTCCGGCCTGCGGCTTGAAATGGTCGGCTGGCAGCTTTGCTGCGGAGAAGCTGTTCTGAGCCAAGACGACATCAATGGCGTGCTCGCGATGAAGAATCCCGTAGCGGATTTTGCAATACGCAGCAACAGCAAGGCCGCCGAAGCATTTTTTAAGCAGACCGGGCAGACAGGCATTTCTCTTCCCGATCCGGTGAGCATGGGCATCGCGCTGAGCCCAGCACTTTGCACCTCTTCCAGCGAACACTATGTGGAAATTGAAGTTTCTAGCGAGCTCACACGCGGAATGACAGTTGTCGATCGCCTCAATGTCGCCACCGATTCCAGGAACAAACACGTCTGGGCCAATGCCATCGAACGCGAGCGAAAGGTCCACGTGTGCTGGAGCCTCGACATCCCGAAATGGAAAAGTCTCTTGGTTTCCGCGCTGGCCTGATGCGTCCTTCTTGCAACGCGACTACTCGCGATCGCATATGAGTACCCAGCCCCGAACATTCGACGAACACTGCGCCTTTTGCAAAATTGTGCGCGATGACGACGGCTCTCGCGTCTTCGAGGATGAGCGCACCGTTGCCTTCCTGGACCATCGTCCTTTGTTTCCCGGTCATTGCCTGCTTATTCCCAAAAACCATTTTGAAACGATCCAAGAGTTGCCGCCATCTCTTGTGGCGCCACTTTTCGCGAATGTACAAATCCTCGCCGCCGCCGTCGAATTGGGCATGCAGGCCGAAGGAACGTTCATCGCCGCCAACAATCGCATAAGTCAAAGCGTCCCTCATTTCCATATTCACATCGTCCCACGCAGGAAGGGCGACGGCTTGAAGGGCTTCTTCTGGCCGCGGCGCAAGTACGGGAGCAGCGAAGAAGTCGCCGCAGTCTTGACCGCGTTACGCGCCGCGGTTCCGCGGGTCCGGCAATCTCGAGGAAACTAGCGCCTAGCCAAATGCATCAACCTAGCTGCGCTGGCGCTGGCGGTCGATTCTTGCTTTAATCCTTGCTCTTTCGCCCGCAAGCTCAAAAAACGGGAGGTCGTAAAGGAACAGCCAAATGGTCGATCGTGTTCTCGTCACCGGAGGAGCCGGGTACATCGGAAGCGTTGTCACCGCGCAGCTGATTGCCAAGGGCTGTGAAGTCGTCGTTTGCGACAATCTGTCGCACGGCAGCAAGAAAGCGATTCCTGCGGGCGCAAAGCTGATCATCGCGGATACCGCGGACCGGTCTGCACTGGATCGTATTTTTCAGGAGCACCGGTTCGATGCCGTTATGCACTTCGCGGCGTTCATTGAAGCCGGCGAGTCCATGCAGGTTCCCGAGAAATATTTTCGCAATAACACGGTGAACTCTCTAACGCTACTGGAGGCGATGCTGGCCCACAAAGTGCAGCGTTTGGTGTTTTCGTCCACTGCGGCTCTCTACGGCACGCCAGATCGCACACCCATTCAAGAGACAGATGCGCTTCATCCCACGAACGCTTACGGTGAATCCAAACTGCTCGTCGAGCAAATGCTCGCCTGGTTTCATCGCATTCACGGCTTGCGATATTCTTGCCTGCGCTATTTCAACGCTGCCGGAGCCGCCGGTGATCTGGGCGAAGACCATGTGCCGGAGTCTCACTTGATTCCCCTCACGTTGCAGGTCGCACTCGGAAAGCGTGACTACATCTCTATCTTTGGCACCGACTATCCCACCCCTGATGGCACCTGCGTCCGCGACTACATTCACGTGAGCGATCTCGCCAGCGCGCATATCCTTGTGCTCGACGCGTTGCGCGAGCGTGACAAGCTCATCTACAATCTCGGGACCGGTAAGGGCTTTAGCGTTCGCGAAGTGCTCGAAACCGCTCGCCGCGTAACTGGGCATCCGATTCCCGCGCGCGAGGTGGCGCGCCGCCCGGGCGATCCGGCCGTGCTCGTTGCGGGCTCAGACAGCATCAAGCGCGACTTGCGTTGGCAGCCCCAATTTCCGGATCTGGAATCTATCGTACGCAGCGCCTGGGAATGGCGGCACGCGCACCCTGACGGCTACGCCTCCTGATCGGAATTCGCAGTCTTCTGAGGCGTTAGTTGGCGGTACGAACCAAGGAGGATTTATGAGGCATCGCATGCGGCGACGCGAATTTCTAGGCGCCATGGGCGCCTTGGCGACAGCCGCTGCATTTCCCTGCGAGACGCTTCTCGCACGCGAGCGGCTTTATCCTCCTATGGACCTGTCGCATTTCGACACGCCCATCACTCCCGCCCCTTCCGAACTCCATTTCGGCTACGCGTCCATCACGTGGGGCGGCAACGATCGTCAAGCCATCGACGACATCTCTGCCGTCGGTTTTCACGGCATACAGTTGCGTTCCAACGCCATTGTGGAGTTCGGTAGCCCAGGTGCCATCCGCGATCTATTGAGCCAGCGGGAGCTAAAGTTTGTGGCGCTGTCCAGCGGCGATTTTGTCGGCGACCCTTCCGGAGCGAAAAAGAGCATTGCCGAGCACACAGCACACGCCAAGTTTTTGCGCGATGCCGGAGGGCTCTACCTTCAAGTAATCGACCAGCGTCCAAAGGGTCGCATCGCAATTCCTGATGATTTCAAACACTTGGGCAAAGCACTAACCGAACTCGGTAAGCGCACCGCAGACCTCGGAATCCCGCTCGGCTATCACAATCACATAGGCTCCCTCTCCGAACGTCCGGAAGAGCTCGATCAAATTATGGCCGCCTCCGATCCGCGCTACGTCAAATTGGAGTTGGACATTGCCCACTATTTCCAGGGCGGAGGTGATCCCGTCAAGGCTATCGAGAAATACAACGATCGCTTGATCTTTATGCACATCAAAGACGTCGAGCGTCCGACTCAGCATGCTTACCGCTTTGTTGAACTGGGGCGTGGTTTGGTGGACGTCCCCGCCGTTTTTGAAGCTTTGAGCAAAGCAAATTTCCGAGGCTGGGCCGTCGTCGAGCTCGACGCAGTACCCGATAACGCCCACAGCCCTAAGGAAGCTGCGGCGGCTAACAAACAATATCTTCAAGAAAAATTAGGGTTCACCGTATGAAATCTCCATTTCGGATCGCTGTCATCAACGATGAACTCGGCCAGGACTTCGGCCGCGCTTGCGAAGTAGCTTCGCATGAATTCGGCATGGAATGGATCGAGCTCCGTGGCATGTGGAACAAAAACATCCTCCATCTCGATGCCACCGAGGTCGCGGAAGCGCGCCGCATCCTCGAAAAAACCAAGCTGCGCGTAACCGATATCGCCAGCCCGCTTTTCAAAGTGGACTGGCCCGGTGCCCCCAAATCAAAATTTAGCCCCAAGGGCGCGCAATTTAAGGCTGATTTCACCTTCGATCAGCAAGGCGAAGTTTTGGAACGCAGTATCGCCCTGGCAAAAGCCTTTAATACGGAGCGCGTTCGCTGCTTCGATTTTTGGCGGCTCGAAGACCCCGCGCCCTACCGCGCGGGAATCAACGCCAAATTGCTGGAAGCGGCAAACACAGCAAGCAAGCAGGGACTCATCCTGATCCTCGAGAACGAATTCGCCTGCAATACGGCGACCGCCGCTGAAGCCACACAAACTCTCGCTGCTGTGCAATCACCCTCCCTAATGCTCAATTGGGATCCAGGCAACGCAGCAGCCCGCGGCGAGATTCCGTATCCTGCCGGCTACAATCTCCTTCCCAAGAGCCGCATCGGCCATTGCCACTGCAAGGACATCAAAGAAATCGCCAAGTCCACCGATAGCAAGGAGCCGGGCTGGGCCGCCATGGGTTCCGGCGTGATCGATTGGACCGGCCAGTTCGCCGCACTCAAGCGCGACGGCTATCAGTACGCGGTCAGCCTTGAGACGCACTGGCGAGGCGCGGGCACCCCTGAAGAATCGTCGCGTCAGAGCTGGGCGGGAATGAAACAGCAGTTGCGCAAAGCCGGTGACCTCGCTTAGCGCAGCGGAAGCCGCGTTTGCGCGGTGACCGAATCCCCTACGTCGCTGTACCATTGTAGATTGTGAATCCGCTGCAAACACTTGGTTTGGCGCTCGGCGCCGGATTTTCTTCCGGCCTCAATCTCTATGCCACGATTGCAACTCTCGGCCTCCTTCAGCGTTACCACGTCGTCCATTTGCCGCCTGCGCTGCAAGTGCTCGCGCATCCCTGGGTTCTCGGAATCGCGTTCGCTTTGTATGCTATCGAATTTCTGGCCGATAAGATTCCCTACGTCGATACCGTCTGGGATGCCGTTCACACATTAATCCGACCGCCTGCGGCCGCCCTCCTTTCCTATAGCGCCACGCTCGACGCTCCGCCGGAATGGCGTTGGAGTGCCGCGCTGCTTGCCGGTGGCGTAGCCCTAACCTCCCATGGCACCAAAGCAAGCACGCGCGCCGCAGTAAACACCTCGCCGGAGCCGTTCAGCAATTGGCTGCTAAGTTTGGGGGAAGACGCGCTTGCCGTCTGGCTTACTTGGATGGCTACGGTTCATCCGACCGCAACCATCGTCATCGTGGTGTTCCTGGTTGTGCTAGCTGGATTCCTGCTCTTCCATCTTTTCCGTTTCTTGCGCCGCTCCTTGCAGCGCCTCTTCGTATGATGTAGCGTCCACCTTCAGCTAGGTGGACACTGTCGAAATCGATCGCCCCTACCTCAGCCACTGCCCCAGCCAATCAAAAAATGTCTTATACCAAAACTGCGCATTCTGCGGCTTCAAAATCCAATGCCCCTCGTCCGGAAAGACCATAAGCTTGGAAGGCACGCCCTGCCGCTGCAATGTATTAAAGAATTCCAGCGACTGCGTATATGGCACGCGATAATCGCGTTCCCCGCAAATCACCAAAGTCGGCGTCTTGAATTCTCCCAACTTTGCTGCATAGGTCAGCGGCGCCCACTTTCGGTAACTCTCCGCATTCGTCCACGGAGTGCCCTGCATGTCGTGCTCTTCAAACCACAACTCCTCCGTCGCATACATCGAAAACTTGTCGTAAATTCCCGCATGACTGATGATTGCCTTAAATCGTCCGCTGTGCGTTGCGATCCAATCCGCCAGGTATCCGCCGTAAGATCCTCCCGCCGCCGCCATTCGCGTTCCGTCGATGAACTTGTATTTCGCCAGCACTGTATCCACGCCCGTCATCACGTCCTCATACGGCTTGCCGCCCCAATCATTCGTAATTTCATCCGTAAACTTCTGTCCGTATCCGGTTGACCCGCGCCGGTTGATCATCAGCGTCACATAACCCGCACCGGAAAATACCTGTGCGTTCCACCGATAACTCCATGCGTTCGACCACATTGTCTGTGGCCCGCCATGCAGCACCACCAGCAGCGGATATTTCTTCGTTGCATCAAAGTGCGGCGGACGGATCATCATCGCCTGCACGCGCGTGCCATCCTTGCTCTGGAACCAAAAAGTTTCCGGCGCGTTCATGTCCAACCTCGCCAGAATCGATTCATTCTGGTGTGTAAGTTGCCGCGCCGCGGAGCCGTCACTCCCCGCGACAAACACCTCCGCCGGCATTGTCAAACTGCTCCGCTCAAATGCCAGCGTCTTACCGTCGCCGCTGATCGTCAAGCCGGTGTTAAATCCCTCCGCAATCACTTTCTTGGGTTCCGCTCCTACGCGAGCCGCCATCGCGTAAACCGGGTGCAGCGTTTCGTTCTCAGCCGTGAAGAAAATCGTCTTGCTGCCCGCCGACCACGTCAGCTCATTCGCGCTACGATCGAATCCTTCTGTAAGGTTCTCGACCTTTCCACTCTGCCGGTCGTACAACATCACTCGCCAGCGATCCGACTCGTATCCAGGCGCCAACTGCGCGTGATACGCGATGTAGCGACCATCCTGCGAGTACACCGGGTTCCCATCGAATCCAGGATTCGTCGTGATTTTTTTCGCCTCGCCACCGGCGACTGGCACAAGGAATAAATCGCCGTTCGTACTGATCGCCTCCACCTTGTCCGTCACCGCCGTGAAACACAACTCTTTGGAGTCTGGCGAAAAATTTATGTCATCTGGGCCTCCGCGCTGGTCAGGAGGCACATCGTAATTCGCCCCCGCGTTCAGATCCCGTGCCTCGCCGCTGCCATCCGCCGGCTCTACAAACAAATGGCTGCGTTTGCCCTCGAACCAGTGGTCCCAATGACGGTACAAGAGCTGCTCGTACACGCGTGCTTTGACCTTATTTTTCTCTTTTTCCTCGTCGCGTTTTTTGTTGCAAGGGTCGTCGTTGCAATCCGGATACACCGACGACGTAAACGCAATCGTCTTCCCATCCGGCGACCACTTCACCAAATCCGCGCCGGTCGACAAATGCGTCACCGCATGCGCCTCGCCGCCTTCCATCGACAGCACGTACACCTGCGAAGCTCCCTCCCGAGACGACAAGAACGCCAGCATCTTTCCATCCGGCGACCACACGGGCGAAGAATCGTGCCCGCTCTGCGTAACCTGCATCGCCTCTCCGCCACTAGTGGGAACAATCCAGATGTTGCTCGCACCTCGGTTCGCATTCATGTCCGGAATCGTCACCGCATACGCCACAAATTTACCGTCCGGCGAAATCTTTGGGTCGCCAACGCGATGCATTTGGATCATGTCCTCAAACGCAATAGCGTGCTTCTGAACTTCTTGCGACAAGATATTCGTTGCGCAACAACACAAAAGCCCTGCCGCCAGAACGCTGTTTTGCAAAACGGTTCGCATCATGAATTTTTCCTTTGCTTTCGGAATTGAGTCGCGGTTGAGGACATCAACGTGGATATTGTCACGATTCCTTTCACTTTCCAAGAAAACCAACTGAACTGCCGCGAGGATCCTTCCGGACAAAACAAACGCTCACCGCGATCGGCCTCGCTCGGACGCCGCAGGCTCCAAAACCTTCCCTCGCGTCCAAGCCCACGTCACCAACGCAGCCGCCGATGTAACCACCACGGCGATCAAGTCGTCACGATGCGTCCGGGTTGCCAACAGGCCGGTAAAAAGCAGTGACAGCACGGCGAACAGTCCAGCAGCGGGCAACCGAAATGTGCCGCCCTGCGGATATTTTCGCCGGAGCGCCGGGAGCGCCGCCGCAACAGACCCATAAATGAACAGTCGCGAAACAGCCGATAGCACCGCGTTCCATCGAAAATTCCCCACGACAGAAAACAGCAACAGCGTCGCTGCAAACGTCAGAATCGAAAGGTGCGGCGTGCGAAATCGCCGGTGAACGCTCGCCAAAAATTTCGGGAAGTCTCCTCGCTCCGCCATTGCGAACGTTACCCGCGGCGTGTGCAGCATATTTGCACTGATGTACCCGTAAGTGGAAACCAGCGTTCCGATCGCGACCAGCGTAACTCCTACTGGCCCGAGAAATTGTCGCGCTGAATCCACCACTGGTTTCTCCGTTACAGTCGAGTTCGCCAGCGTGTGAATTACCACGTACTGTACGCCGACATACAAAAGTGTGACGGTCGCTAGCGCTGTGAAGAGCGCAATTGGTGTGTCCTTGCGCGGGTTCCGCGCCTCGCCAGAAACAAACAGTGCCGCCTCAAATCCTCCATACGCGTATACGAGCAAGATCACTGCCTCGAACCAATCCGTTGCTGTGGGATGAAGCACTGGTGGTCTTACGCGAATCGCTGGATGCAGCGCCAGCGCAAGAAGTCCTCCGCCCACAAAGGCCGTCAGCAAAACCACCTTCGTAATTGTAAAAAAGTTGCTTAGCCGATTGCCGGTGCTGACGCCGCGATAGTTCACGATCGCTAGCAGAGAAATCAGCACCGTGAGGACCAGGCCGCGCCCGGCCGGTTCTCTGACGCGAGGCAGGAACTCACTCAAATACGCGATAAACAAATTCGCCACTGCCGCCGACGCCGTGATCCGCGAGAGCCACGTCAGCCAGCCGATCTGAATGCCCATGAAGGGTCCAAAGGCTTCCCGCGCGTAAAGATACGGTCCTCCAGCCTCTTGAAAATAGCTCGCGACCTCCGCCAGACATGCCGCGATCACCGCAATTCCGGCCAGCGCCACAAAATAGGCGGCCGGGCTGACCTTCCCCAAACGCGCGGCAATCATCGAAGGAAGCCCGAAGATGCTGCCTCCAATCATCGTGTTGAGCATCAGCGCCACCAAACTCCAGCGCCCAATCGTCCGCACCAATCCGCGGTTTTCTCCCGCCACTCCCTGTACCACACCCGCTGTGTTCATTGTGTCTTGATATCCGTCCGCGTCTTTCCCTCTGCTACAATTCGCCTATCGTCATGCCGCAAAACTCCGCGCTCTTCCCGCGAAATTTCCGCAAATCATATCCCATTGCTGCACGTGGCGAAGGCTGCTGGATCATCGACCAAACCGGGCGCCGCTACCTCGATGCAAGCGGCCAGGCCGCCGTCGTCAGCATCGGCCACGGCGTCTCCGAAATCGGCCAAGCTATGGCTCAACAGTCGTCCCAACTCGCCTTCGCTCACACCACGCAATTCCATTCCGCGCCCGCCGAAAAACTAGCGCGGCGTTTACTCGCTCTCGCGCCGTCAAATTTTCACTCCGGCGGCCGCGTCCATTTCACTTCCGGAGGCTCCGAGGCCACCGAGACCGCCATCAAGCTAGCCACGCAATTTCATCTCGAGAGCGGGCAATCTTCTCGCTATCGCGTCGCCTCGCGCCGTCAGAGCTACCACGGCAGCACTCTCGGCGCCATGACCGTCAGCGGCAACGTCGCCCGCCGCGCTCCCTATCAGCCCATGCTCGCCGAATGGGGGCACATCGCCCCCTGCTTTTGCTACCACTGCCCGTTCGCTAACAAATTCCCCGACTGCGCCATCGCTTGCGCAAACGATCTCGAAAATTTCCTTAGCGCGAACGACGCCGCAACTGTGGCTGCTTTCATCTTCGAGCCCGTAGTCGGCGCAACTCTCGGCGCTGCTGTCCCTCCCGACGGCTACGCCCAGCGCATCGCCGCAATCTGCCGCGACCGCGGCATTCTCTTGATCGCCGACGAAATCATGAGTGGCATGGGCCGCACTGGAAAACCCTTCGCCATCCAGCACTGGAATGTTGAGCCAGACATAATCTTAGTCGGGAAGGGAATCGCCAGCGGTTACGCGCCCCTGGGAGCCGTTCTCATCGCCCCGCGCGTTGTCGACGCCTTCGACCGCGGCTCCGGTGCCTTCCAGCATGGCTTCACCTATCAAGCGCATCCTGTGGCCACCGCCTCGGGCAACGCGGTCCTCGATTACATCGAGTCTCAAAAACTCTACGATCGCGTGGAACCCGCCGCAAAAATTCTTCGTGCCGAACTCTCTTCGCTGGAATCTCATCCCAACGTAGGCGAAATTCGCGGCCTCAGCCTGCTCCTCGGCATCGAATTCGTAAAAGACAAATCCACTCGCGAGCCATTTCCCAAAGAAAACAACATCGCCGACCGCATCCGCCAAGCCGCCTTCGACGAAAACGTTCTCACCTACCCCACCCAAGGCTGCGTCGATGGCGTTAACGGCGATCACATCCTCCTAGCACCGCCCTTCATTGTCTCGCCACAAGAATGCCGGTTGATTGCCGCCGCAATAGGCTCCGCGCTGCGCAAAGTTTTTCCCGGTTGACTTGGCTCGCCAATTCTTCGACTCTTGGATGTCCTTCACGATCGCGCAGTGCTCGGTAACTTGCTGCGTTTTTTCTTCAGGAGAGAAAAGGCATGGCTAAGGTTGTGTCCCGATTCCTACTTGGCGTCGTTACGGCTCTCGCTTTGGCGCTCGCATCTCACGCCCAGGAGAAACCCGCCGCTAAACCTCGCGCCCGCGAATTGGGCGTTCCCTTCGACGGCGCGCCTGGACCATTCAACGCCATCACAGATGTTTCCGGTATCACCGTGGGCCACACCACCCTCATCTCCGGCGAAGGAAAACTGCAAATTGGCAAGGGCCCGTCCGCACAGGCGTCACCGCAATCCTCCCGCGCGGCAAAGATTCCATGAGCAATCCCGTTTTCGCCGGCTGGTGGTCGCTCAATGGCAACGGCGAAATGACCGGCACAACCTGGGTCGAAGAATCCGGTTTCCTCGAAGGCCCGGTAATGATCACCAACACGCACAGCGTCGGCGTAGTCCGCGACGCCGTCATCCAGTGGCGCGTAGCCCACGGTCAGCCCGATCCCACCGGCTACTGGTGGTCGCTCCCCGTCGTGGCAGAAACCTGGGACGGCTGGCTCAACGACATCAACGGCTTCCACGTAAAGCCCGACGACGCCTTCCACGCCATCGACTCCGCGAAATCCGGCCCGGTCGATGAAGGCAACGTCGGCGGCGGCACCGGCATGATCTGCAATGAATTCAAAGGCGGCATCGGTACCGCATCGCGCAAAATCGATTCGAAAGCCGGCGCCTTCACCGTCGGCGTTCTAGTGCAATGCAATTATGGCTCGCGCCCTAATCTCCGCATCGCCGGCGTTCCAGTTGGCAAAGAAATTCCGGAAGATCGCGCCTACACCTCGACGTCCTTCCGTGACGCTGATCGCGGTTCCATCATTGTGGTCGTCGCCACCGACGCCCCGCTCCTCGCTCATCAACTCAAGCGCCTTGCTCGCCGCGTCTCACTCGGCCTCGGCCGCGACGGCAGCATCTCCGGCAACGGCTCCGGCGACATCTTCATCGCCTTTTCCACCGCCAACTCCGGCGTAGCTGGTGCCGATCACGTAGTCGACCTAAAAATGTTGCCCAACGATCTGATTGAGCCGGTCTTCGCCGCCACCGTTCAAGCCACCGAAGAGGCCGTAATCAACGCCATGGTCGCCGCCGAAACTATGACCGGCAGCGAAAATCACAAAGTAATCGCCCTACCCCGCGACCGCCTCCGCGCCGTCCTAAAAAAATACAACCGCCTAAACCAATAAAGCTGCAGAGCCAATCTTGGCTCTGCCCACTAATCCACCATCACCGTCCCTTTGGAGCTAATCGCCACCTTGGATTCGATAACACACCCTTCTTTCTCCGTGCATCGGACTTTGGGCGCGCATAACGCTCCAGCTCGCGACGCAACACGAATTCGGTAAGTTCCCGGCGCTGTTGATCCGAAGTCATATGTACCCTCGTTTGTCGTTGCGCGATGCTTAACAACCCGTTTTCCCGATAGCAGTTGCAATTCGATCCCCGACAAGACCGCGCCGTTCGGGTCTTGAAGAACACCCGCCAGGGCTTGCGTTTTCTTGATTTGGAATTCTTTTGAAAGCGAGCAATCCCTTGCATTCGCGACACTGCTGAAGCTGAAGATAACTGCCCACGCGAGAAATACTCTCATGCAAGCCACTAGTCACGTCCTCACGTCACCGGCACGGCCGTCTTCCTGGCCGGATTAAAAAATGGCAGCCCTACCACCTTCGCCGAAACCGTTCGCCGCACCGCCTCCACTGTCATCTCCATCGCCAGCGTCGTCCCCACCGCCGCCTGCTCCCGCTTCACGCAAGCCAGCGCAATCATCTTCTTCAGTGTCGGCGACCAAGTTGTGGAAGTCGCTTTCCCCACTTGTTTCCCAGCCCGATACACTGGCACCGCCACCCGCGACGCCATGCTCGGCACCTGCGGAGCCATCTCTAGCGCCTCGTACAGCGCCTCCACCTCGTTCCAATCAATCTCCAATCCCACCAGTGCCCGCTCCGCGCCCTTCTTCGCCTCCAATGCCAGAGCCTGGCGTCCAACAAAATTATCTTTCTTCAAATCCACCAATTTCCCCAACCCGATCTCCGCTGGCGAATATTTCTGCGACTCAATCAGCGCCTTCTTGCTCGACGTATAATCCACTTCAATCAAAATCAGCCCTGCCTCGATTCGCGCCACATCCAGCGCAATCATCCCCGCCGGATGGATATCAAAAACCTCGCCTTCATTCACCAGCTTGTCCCAAACGCGCAGCGCATCCTTCCACGGCATCCAAATCTCAAATCCCAAATCACCCGTATAACCCGTCCGCGAAATATCCACCGGCACGCCCGCGATTTTCCCCCGCGTCACGCGAAAATATTTCAAATTCGCGATGTTCGCGTCCGTCACCGCCCGCAGCAACTTCCCCGAAGTGGGTCCCTGCAAAGCCAGCGCCGCCACCTGTTCCGAGATATCTTCGATCGTTACATCGATCCCCAGCGCATTCTGCTGAAACCATCGCAAACTAGGATCCGCCGCCGTCCACCGATACTCATTCTCACCAAGCCGCGTGATCGTCCCGTCATCGATCACTTTCCCCTCAGGATCGCACCAGCAGCAATAAATCACCTGGTCCACCGCCACCTTGTTGATATCCCGTGAAATCACGCGATTCACGAGCTTAGTCGCATCAGGCCCGGTCACGCGATACTTAAACAGCGGCGAAATATCAATCAGCGCCGCCGAATTCCGTATCGCGTTGTATTCATGCTCGTGGTGCGTTTCATACACGCTCACCGTGTAATAGCCCGACCACTCGCGATAACTCAAACTCTCGCAAAGCGCCTTCGTCCGCTCATGAAATGCAGTCCCAACCGGCACGTGTTCTCCTTTATGCTCTAACCAGCGAAATTATAAGTGTGAACCGTGGATTAAGAAACGTTCTTCTCTGCGTGCTTTGTGCTCCGACCTCAGTGAACTCTGCGTTGAATCTTTTTCTTCCTCCTTAGCCCCTTGTACCCCATCGCCCCATCCCAGTAAACTGTCTAGCTCTTTCAGCCGCTAACGTAAAATCATTTCGTCTTCGGATTTTGTGCGGAGCTTCAGCGAATGCATCAGCATTACGACGCAATCGTCATCGGCGGCGGCCACAACGGCCTCGTCAACGCCGCGTACCTCGCCAAAGGCGGCAAGAAAGTCCTGGTGCTCGAACGCCGCCATGTCCTCGGCGGCGCCGCCGTCACCGAAGAAATCGTCCCCGGCTTCCTCTTCTCCGAATGCTCCTACGTAGTCTCGCTCCTCCGCCCCGAAATCATTCGCGAACTCGATCTCCCCCGCCACGGCCTCGAGATCCTTCCCCTCGACGGCACCTTCACCCCCATGCCCAACGGCGATCATCTCTGGCGCATGAACGATCACGCCCGCACGCAGCGCGAAATTCGCCGCCATTCCCGCCTCGACGCCGAAGCCTACGACGAATTCTCCAAGATGATGACTCCGATGTGCCGCTTCGTGAAGCCCATCCTCTCCATGATCCCGCCCGATCCCACCACGCTCAACCCACGCGACCTCCAGCGCCTCTATTTCCTCGGGCAGCGTTTTCGCGATCTCTCTTCCGACGAGCGCTACACCCTAATCCAGCTCATGACCATGAGCGCCGCCGATTTCCTCGACCAATGGTTTGAGACCGACGTCCTCAAAGCCACCATGTCCGCCTCCGGAATCATCGGCACCTTCCTCGGCATCCGCTCGCCCGGCACCGCCTACGTTCTCCTTCATCACTACATGGGCGAGATCGACGGCGCCTTCCGCTCCTGGGGCTTCAGCCGTGGCGGCACGGGAGCGATCAGCAACGCGATCGCCGCAGCCGCCCGCGAACTCGGCGTCGAAATCCGCACGCAAGCTCCCGTCGACAAAATCCTCGTAAAAAACGGTCGCACCACCGGCGTAGCCCTCAAGTCCGGCGAAGAAATCTCCGCCAGCGTCGTGTCCTCCAGCGTCGACCCCCACCTCACCTTCGAAAAATTTCTCGCCCCCAGCGAACTTCCCAGTGACTTCCTCGAAAGCGTCCGCCGCTACAAATTCCGCGGCTCCTCCGGCAAAGTCAATCTCGCTCTGGACGCCCTCCCCGATTTCAAGTCCCTACCCGGACAAGGCGCGCACCTTCGCGGCGCAATCTCCATCTCTCCCAGCATCGAGTACATGGAGCGCGCCTACGACGACGCCAAGTACGGCCATTACTCCCGCAAGCCCTACATCGACATGGTCATCCCGAGCCTCACCGACCCCAGCGTCGCTCCCCCCGGCAAGCACGTGCTCTCCTGCTTCGTGCAATACGCGCCGTACAAACTAGCGCAAGGCACCTGGGACGATCACAAAGAAGCCTTCGGCAACACGGTAATAAACACCATCGCCGAGCACGCCCCCAACATAAAAAAAATTATCATCGCCCGCCAAATTCTCACGCCTCTCGATCTCGAGCGCGAATTTGGCCTGACGCAAGGCAACATTTTTCAAGGCGAACTTTCCCTCGAGCAGCTTTTCTTCCTTCGCCCAGTTCCCGGCTGGGCCTACTATCGCACTCCGATCGACAATCTCTACATGTGCGGTTCCGCCACGCACCCCGGCGGCGGCATCATGGGCGCTCCCGGACGCATCGCCAGCCAAGTCATCCTCAAAGATTGGAGCAAAGGCTTCAAGAAATCCTCGCGTTCAAACTCCGTGAAGTCCTCTTACAACTCTCATCCACCAACGCGCCCTTCCGAGCCAGCCAAGGTAGCCTCGCCCTCTCCATCCCCCGTCGAGAAAAACTGACCATGCCCATCGGACAACGCGTAGTCCTCGTCGGTGGCGGTCACAATGCGCTTGTCACCGCCTTCTGCCTCGCTAAAGGCGGCTTCAAACCTTTAATCCTCGAGCGTCGCGAATTCGTCGGCGGCGGCGCCATCACCGAAGAATTCGCTCCCGGCTTTCGCGCCTCCACCCTCGCCCACACCATCGGCCCTCTGCGCTCCGACATCGCCTCCGACATGCAGCTCGAAAAATACGAGTGCCACATCGTGCATCCCAACCCGCGCCTCTTCGCCCCCACGCCCGATGGCAAAGCCCTCCTCTTTTACAACGATCACGCCAAAACCGCCGGAGGCATCGCGCGTTTCTCCGCCAAGGACGCCTCCAAATACACCGAATTCGCCGATACCCTCGAGAATCTCGCCCCCATCCTCAACCAGCTTCTCTCCACCACGCCTCCATCCATCGATTCGCCCTCTCCCGAAGATCTCTGGAATCTTTTCAAGACCGGCCGTGGCATCCGTTCACTCGGGAAAAAAGGCATGTTCGATCTCGTTCGCTGGGGCCCCATGGCCGCCGCCGATTTCGTCGCCGAATTTTTCGATACCGAACTCCTTCGCGGCGTAGTCGCCGCCCGCGGCATTTTCGGCACCGCTCTCGGTCCGTGGTCCGCGGGCTCAACCGCCGTTCTCCTGCTTCGCGCCGCTGCCGATCCGCATCCCGTCGGCTCCGCGTCCTTCCCCTACGGAGGACTCGGCTCCTTTACTCGCGCCCTTGCCGAATCCGCGCGCGCAGCCGGCGCAGAAATCCGCACCGACGCCGAAGTCCGCCACATCCGGGTCAAAGATGGCGCAGTCACCGGCCTCGTCCTCGCCAACGGCGAAGAAATCCCCGCCAACGCCGTAGTCTCCGGCGTCGATCCCAAGCGCACCTTCTTCCATCTCCTCGACCCATCGCAACTCGATCCTACCTTCGCCCAGCGCATCAAAAACTTCCGCTGCAATGGAACCGTCGCCAAAGTCCATCTCGCCCTCGGCGATCTCCCCACGTTTCCCGCGCTCACCGACGCCGTCGCCTCCGACGGCTTTCTAAAAGCCCTCGCTGGCCGCATCCACATTGGCCCCGATATCGATTACCTCGAGCGCGCCTTCGACGCCTCCAAGTACGGCGAATTTTCCTCCGCTCCTTATCTCGACGTAAGCATTCCCACCATTCTCGATCCCACACTCGCCCCCGAAGGCAAGCACGTCCTCTCCGCCTACGTGCAGTTCGCGCCATTCAAATTGAAAGAAGGGAATTGGGACGACCGCCGCAAGCAGTTAGGCGACACCGTGGTAAAAACTCTTTCGAACTACGCGCCAAATCTTCCCGAGCTAATCGAAGCAATCCAAGTCACCACGCCGCAAGATCTGGAAACTGCATACGGCTTCACCGGCGGCCACATCTTCCACGGCGAACTAGCTCTCGACCAACTCTTCACCATGCGCCCCGTCCTCGATTGGGCCCGCTACAAAACTCCAATCCGCAACCTCTTCCTCTGCGCCTCCGGCACCCACCCCGGCAACGGCCTGACCGGCGCCAGCGGCGCCAACGCCGCCCGCGAAATAATCCACGCCCTCCGCTAATCCTTTTCCCTTTTCTCCGTAGGGGCGCAGCACTGTTGCGCCCCTAACACCTCGATCAACGACGTGTCGCTTTTTTTTTGACTTGTCCTCGCACTTAAAGTCACAGTGTTGGCGCAGTTATCCCGACAGCGTCCTTCTGCAACAGTGCTAAGATCAGCGCCGCAAATTCTAAACGCGAGGCCCTCATCGTGCGCCACTCCCTATTTCTACTATTTGCCATCGCGGCCATTTCCCCTAGTCTCTTAGCGCAGCAATCCGGGTGGCCCCCATCTCCCAGCCGTACCACGCTCTCCGTCTGGCCCCACGGCGCGCCCGACGCGAATCCCAATCCCGCCGCCGAAGCCGACACCACCACCGCCAAAGACAATCTCATCGCCGGCAAACCGCTCATTCGCCTAGGCAACGTCTCTTCGCCAACCCTCACGCTTTACACGCCCGCAGGAAAAAATACCGGTGCCGCCGTTGTCGTCTTTCCTGGAGGCGCCTATCACATCCTCGCCATCGATCTCGAAGGCACCGAAGTCTGCGACTGGCTCACCTCCGCCGGCATCACCTGCATTCTCTTCAAATACCGCGTCCCTGACTCCGGTCCCTATCCCAAGTCCTCTGCCGCCCTCCAGGACGCCCAGCGCGCCATCGGCATAGTCCGCGAACACGCTGCGGAGTGGCACATCGACTCGCATCGCATCGGCGTTCTGGGCTTCTCCGCTGGAGCCCATCTCGCCGCCGCCCTCAGCACTCACTTCGATCAGCGCCTCTACGATCCCATCGATGCCGCCGACCAACTCAGCTGTCGCCCAGACTTCGCCGTAATCGTCTATCCCGGCTACCTTGCCCTCGCCGAGCAAAACTTCGCCCCCAATCCCGATATCCTTCCCACCGAGCAAACCCCGCCCTCCTTCATCGTCCAAGCCGAAGACGACCCCGTTCACGTAGAAAACGCAACCGTCTATTTCCTGGCCCTGAAAAACGCCAAAGTCCCCGCCGAACTCCACCTCTACGCTCAAGGCGGCCACGGCTACGGCCTCCGCCGCACCGCACAACCAGTAACCGCTTGGCCCCAATTAGTAGAAACCTGGCTCCGCACAGTCCAAATCCTCCCGCCTTTTTCCTATTAACAATCGCAAGCGTAGGCTACTCATGTGTTACAACGCTTATGGTCGTGTGGTCCTTAGTGACGAACTGGATAGAACGACCTCGAGCGATTAAGGGCCAGCGCTGGCCGGCAGGTCCATCTTCCGGCAGGCGTCTGCACGGCGGATAGCTTTGCGTCACGAGCAGGAACGGCAAGTGTGGCGCTACCCATTCGTGGCAATCCACTACTGATCCCATGTCTCCAGTGAAGTCCACGTCTCCTTCGAAAAACAATTGATAGGAATGGCTTTTGCCCGCATCTCTTCTAGTCACGATTGCGCTAAATTTGTTCAACAGAATTTCTCCCGGCACCGGTGTACCGTTAACCTCAATTATTGACTGTCTCCTCGATGTGAGGAATGCCGCTTTGCCTGAAATACGAAACCAGACGAGTCCGAAAGCAATCGCAGTTAGCGCAACTAGCAGAAGGCACCTACGCATCATGTTAAATATTGACACCGGTCCCGAATGACTTGTTCCCGGAGCTGCAGGCTCCATTTGCGCCTTCCTTGCCGATTTTTGCCATTGCGATTATTGTTTCTCCTCCCAAGCGATTATGACCACCATCGATCGCAAAAAACTCCACGCCCTCCACGAACGCGAATCGCAACGCTTCGTCGAGGACCACCCCCGCTCCGCCGCCCTCTACCAACGCGCCCAAACCTCCCTCCTCGGCGGCGTCCCCATGAACTGGATGAAAAAATGGGCCGGCGCCTTTCCCATCTTCGTCAAATCCGCCAAAGGCGCGCACTTCACCGACGTCGACAATCGCGACTACATCGACCTCTGCCTCGGCGACACCGGCGCCATGACCGGCCACTCTCCCGACGTCGTCGCCGATGCCGTTGCCCGCCGCGTCCGCGAAGGCATCACCCTGATGCTCCCCACCGAAGACGCCCTCTGGGTCGGCGAAGAGCTAAAGCGCCGCTTCGGCCTCCCCTATTGGCAATTCACGCTCACCGCCACCGACGCCAACCGCTTCGCCATCCGCATTGCCCGCGAAATCACCCAGCGCCCGAAAATCCTCGTCTTCCACTATTGCTACCACGGCACGGTCGACGAATCCTTCGCCACGCTCCTTGACAAAGACGGCGCAGTCGGCCCGCGCCGCGGCAACATCGGCCCGCCGGTAAATCCCGCTGAAACCACACGTGTCGTCGAATTCAACGATCTCAACGCCCTCGAATCCGCGCTGAAGCATCACGACGTGGCCTGCGTCCTAGCCGAGCCCGCTATGACCAACGTTGGCATCATCCTCCCCGACGACTGCTACTGGCACGCCGCGCGCGAACTCACCCGCCGCTACGGCACACTCCTCGTCGCCGACGAAACGCACACCATCTGCGCCGGCCCCGGCGGTTGCACCCGCGAATGGAAACTCGCTCCCGATTTCCTTGTGTTTGGAAAGCCGATCGGCAGCGGCATTCCCGGAGCCACCTACGGCGTTACCGAAGAAGTAGCGCAGCGCATCTCCGCGCGCATTCAACTCGAAGACTGCGATGTAGGCGGCATCGGCGGCACGCTAGCGGGCAACGCGCTCTCCCTGGCCGCAATGCGTGCCACCCTAGAACACGTCCTAACTCCGGCCGGCTTCGAAAAAATGATCGCGCTAGCCAAGCGCTTCACCGACGGCGTAGCCGAGCACATCCGCGCCGCCAATCTCCCCTGGCACGTCCAGCAACTCGGCGCCCGCGCCGAATACACTTTCGCCGCAAAGCCGCCACGCAGCGGCGGCGAATCCGCCGCATCAGCCGACTTTGAGCTAGAGCGCCTCCTCCACCTCTACGCCCTAAATCGCGGCGTCCTCCTGACGCCATTCCACAACATGGCCCTGATGTCTCCGGCCACAACACCCGCAGACATAGACCAACACACCAAAATCTTCGCAAGCGCACTAAGCGAGCTAGTGTAGTGGCCACCTTCAGGTGGCCAACCCGAGGTGGCGCAGCCATTTCTGGCTGTGCTCTTACGACTCCCCCCTCTATGAATCCATTGAAT
>Ga0210409_10000875_pt1 | contig 43002 bp, 44 predicted proteins | sample IncBWH17MmetaG_FD_161649 | JGI IMG/M metagenome (GOLD analysis project Ga0210409, IMG submission 161649) | Forest soil microbial communities from Barre Woods Harvard Forest LTER site, Petersham, Massachusetts, United States - Inc-BW-H-17-M | ecosystem: Environmental > Terrestrial > Soil >... | reverse complement strand
CGTCCTGGCGGGATATACGACTGGATCGCGCACACGTGGACCCGCGCGATCGTGATCGCGGCCGGGATCCGAGTCCGCGTGCACGGCGCGGAGCGGCTCGCCGAGTCGAAGACGGTCCCGCGGATTTTTGCGTCGAACCACGTGAGCTGGTTCGACGTGTTTGTGTTGGGGTCTGTCATCCCGCGTTTCGCGTTCGTGGCGAAGGTGGAGATCCTCAAAATTCCGATCTTCGGCCCCGGCGCGCGCGCGATCGGCACGGTGCCGATCGACCGCAACAATCGAAAGTCCGCATTCGCGTCCTATGAGGAGGCGGCCACCCGGATCGCGCGTGGGCGCTCGGTGATCGTGTTTCCCGAGGGGACGCGCGGGACGGCGTATCCCCTTCGTCCGTTCAAGAAGGGACCATTCGTGCTCGCGATCGCGGCTCGCGCGGCGGTCGTGCCGACGATCGTCTATGGCACGCTGCCAATCTTCCCGCGTGACTCGTACCGCATGCACACGGGTGGCGGGGTTGTCGACGTCGAGTTTCTCGAGCCGGTTCCGACCGCGGGCCTGGACTACGAGGCGCGCGACGCGTTGAGCCGCGCCGTCCACGACCGCATGGAGGAGGCATTGGCGACGCATGGCGTCGAGCCACTGTCCGCCGCTTCCCAGGTAATGACACCCGACGATTGAGCGGCTAGCTTTTCCGGTTCGACTATGTCAACCATCAGCGATGTCACCGCGCGCGAGATTCTCGACAGCCGCGGGAACCCCACGGTAGAGGCAGACGTCACGCTGCTCTCGGGCACGACGGGCCGTGCCGCGGTGCCGAGCGGCGCCTCGACGGGTGAGCACGAGGCGGTCGAGTTGCGCGACGGCGATCAGCGCCGGTACGGCGGCAAGGGCGTGCAGAAGGCCGTGCGCCACGTGATCGAGACGATCGGTCCCGCGATCGCGGGACTCTCGGCCATCGATCAGTTGCTGATTGACCAGACGATGCTCGATCTCGACGGCACGACGAACAAGTCGAAGCTCGGCGCGAACGCCATTCTCGCGGTCTCGATGGCGGTCGCGCGGGCGGCGGCGGCCGAGGTGAAGCTGCCGCTGTATCGCTATCTCGGCGGCCCGTTGGCGCGCACGCTCCCGGTGCCGATGATGAACATTTTGAATGGCGGCGCGCACGCGACGAACACGGTCGACTTCCAGGAGTTCATGATCCTCCCGGTGGGCGCCGAGACGTTCGCCGACGCGCTGCGCATCGGTGCCGAGGTCTTTCACGCGCTCAAGAAAGTGCTCTCCGCGCGGAAGCTCTCGACGGGTGTCGGTGACGAGGGTGGTTTCGCGCCAGATCTGGCGAGCGACGAAGACGCCATCCGCGTCATACTCGAGGCCATCGAAAAGGCGGGATACGCGCCAGGTCGAGAGGTTGCGTTGGCGCTCGATGTCGCGGCGAGTGAGTTGTACGACAAGGCCGCGAACACCTACACGTTCAAGAAGAGCGGCGGCGCCCAGCGCGACGCCGCGGGAATGATCGAGCTCTACACGCGTTGGCTCGACGAGTATCCGATCGTGTCGATCGAGGATGGCTTGGCCGAGGATGATTGGTCGGGCTGGGAGTCGCTGACGCGTGCGCTTGGCGATCGGGTCCAGCTCGTCGGCGACGATCTCTTCGTGACGAACACGGAACGTCTGGCGCGCGGGATCGAGAATGGCGTGGGCAACGCGATTCTGATCAAGGTGAACCAAATCGGCACGCTGTCGGAGACGCTCGAGGCGATCGAGATGGCGCGGGCCGCGGGGTACTTGTCGGTGATTTCGCATCGCTCCGGCGAGACGGAGGACACCTTCATCGCCGACCTCGCCGTGGCCACCGGCGCCGGCCAGATCAAGACAGGTTCCGCGAGTCGCACGGATCGCATCGCGAAATACAATCAGCTCTTGCGGATCGAGGAGCAGCTCGGCGATGTCGCCGAGTATCCGGGCGGAGCCATCTACGGCTTATAGCTGATGCTCGCGCGCTTGGGCTGGGGGTTCGCGGCGCTGGTCGTGTTGCTCTACGCGATCGAGGGCGGCGAGTACGGAACATCAGACTTGATCCACCTCCATGCCCGCCATCGCGCACTGGTCGCGCGGATCGACTCATTGCACCATCGCATCGACTCGTTGTCCGCGTTCGCGCACGCGATCGAGACAGACCCTGCTGTGCAGGAACGCATCGCGCGCGAAGAATTCGGCATGGTGCGCGGGCAAAAAGAGCTCTTATATCGCTTTGCCCCAGCGAGATAGCGCGCGCCGCCTTGACTTCATGTAACCGCCCAGTACCTTTGACAACACTGACGCGGGGTGGAGCAGCCTGGTAGCTCGTCGGGCTCATAACCCGAAGGTCGCGGGTTCAAATCCCGCCCCCGCTATAACGGTTGAATGCGAATCCGCGAGGCCAACGCGCTTAAAATGGCCTCGCGGATTTGTTTTTTCGCCGGCGTTGTGTCGCTCACGTTCCGGTGGTGGGCAACGCGACTCGTGTGGCGAGATGGCCGAGGCCGAGCGCGGCGATGACCTGCTTTTGGACGTCGGCTGCGTACGCGTTCAGTGTATCGGCGCCGAACGAGTCGCCGACGACCACCCGCTCAGGATGCTCGCCGGTGGGCTGTGCGACCAGCTTGCCGATTGCCTCGGCGACGTCGTGCGGGTTCGGAGCATTCGCACCGGTCAGCATCGCCTGGAATTGCTGAATCATCGCGCTGGGGATCTCACCGACCGTGCCGTACGCTGCGGCCCGATCGACGTCCGCGGGCTGTTGAATCTTGCCAAGCAGCGGCGTGGCGTACGCACTGGGCTGCACGAGCACGACGTCGATGCCGAGCTGCGACAGCTCGTACCGAAGGCTGTCCGTGAGCGCCTCGAGAGCGAACTTACTCGCCCCGTACGTGGCGAAGAACGGAAAGACGACCCGACCGACGATCGAGCCGATGTTGATGATCAACCCATCCCCCTGCTCGCGCATGTGCGGCAACACGGCGCGCGATACACGCAGCGGGCCCACGACGTTGGTATTGAGCATGACCTTCGCCTGGTCCGCGGAGAACGCCTCCGTGACGCCGATCGCCATGATCCCCGCGTTATTGACCACGACATCGATGCGGCCGGCGCGTGCAATGACCGACTCGACGGCTCTATCGACCGACTCGTCGTTCGTCACGTCGAGCTCGACGACTTGGATGCCGCGTTCGCGTAACGCCTTGGCGTGCTCCCGATTCCTGCCCTCGATGTCTCGCATCGAGGCGAACACGGTGTGACCGGCCCGCGACAGCGTCTCGGCGGTATCTCGGCCGAAGCCCGTGCTGGCACCTGTGATTAGAATGGTCTTGGACATGGATGGCTCCGATTCAGCGCGAAAGCGCATGTGAGGGACGACGGGCGGCGGCACCGAATGCGCGCAACGTGCGAGACAGGAAGTCGCGGATGACGCTCGCGATCTCCGCCCCGTGCGTCTCGAGGGCGAAGTGACCGGTGTCGTAGAAATGGACCTCGGCGTCTGGATTGTCGCGCCTGAACGCCTCGGCCCCGGGTGGGAGGAAGAACGGGTCGTTCTTGCCCCAGACGGCGAGCAAGGGCGGCCGGTGTGTGCGGATGTACTGCTGGAACTGCGGATAGAGCGCGACGTTGCTCGCGTAGTCGAGGGAGAGGTCGAGCTGGATCTCGTCGTTGCCGGGGCGAGCCAGCAACGCTGAGTCGAGCGTGTAGGACTCCGGCGCGACCAGGGCCTCATCCGAGACGCCGTGGACGTACTGTCCTTTCGTGGCCGCCGGCGTGAGGAAGTCGCGCAGCGCGGCGCGGTTGGCCGCGCTTGGCTCTCGCCAATACTGCTGGATGGGATTCCAGGCCTCGCTCAGCCCCTCTTCGTACGCGTTCCCGTTCTGCGAGATGATCGCGGTGATGCGATCCGGATGCGCGAGGGCGAGTCTGAAGCCGACGGGTGCACCGTAGTCAAAGACATAAATCGCGAAGCGCCGGAGACAGATTGCCTCGGTGAACGCACCGATGATCGTCGCCAGGTTCTCGAATGTATACCGGAACTGCGAGCGATCCGGTGCGTCGGAGAAGCCGAAGCCCGGGAGGTCCGGGGCGATGACGTGGTAGCTCTCCGCGAGCCGCGGAATGAGCTCCCGGAACATGTGCGACGAGGTGGGGAACCCGTGGAGCAGTAACACGGCGGGAGCGTCCGGAGCGCCGGCCTCCCGATAGAACACGTTGACTCCGTTGACTGTGGCGGAACGATACGCTGTTGACATAGGGCCAGCCTGAGAAAAACGTGAAAGCGGACTACCTACTCAAAGTGCTGTTTACTAGGTATATCAGATTCTCTCTAACTTGTCAATGGGAGGTTTGTTAGGTATACTTACTCATGCCACAGATATTGCCCGGTCCGTTGTTCCTCGCTGGACAAGCGTGGTTGGACTTTGTGAACACGACGATGGCCGATCGCGGCCGAGAGATGGATCTCCTCCCGGACGTCGATCATCTGTTCGGTTGGCTCGTCGAAGCCGGCCTCATGGATGCACCGGCCGTTGCCGCGGCGCGTGCGCGGTGGGGCACGGGCCGGTCCGCCCATGCGCTACTCGCCGAGGCGCTCGACTTCCGCCGTGCGCTCCGCGAGCTGGGAGAGCGCCTGGCGGCGGGGCACCACACGGTGCCGCCGCGGTTCCGCGCCGCGATCAATCGCGTCCTGGCGGCACGGTCGTCGTACCCGCAGCTCGTCGAGGATCATGGGCTCAAGCAGGCCATGACGACCACGATCAGTGAGCCGCTCGGCATCCTCGCCGGGGTCGCGCAGTCAGCAGCCGATCTGCTCACGAATGGCGACTACGATCTCGTCAAACACTGCGCGGGGCCGCGCTGCGTGCTGCTATTCTACGATACGACGAAGAACCACGCGCGCCGCTTCTGCACCGCGGCGGTCTGTGGCAATCGGTTCAAGGCCGCGGCACACTACCGCCGAATCAAGGCAACGAGGGGCTGATGGTACGTCGTGCGTCAGGGAAGGAGGCGGATCTGCTCAACTCGTGCTTCCAGCGCCCCCACCTCGGGTAAGGGCTTGGCGGGGTTGAAGGACTCGCCCGCCAAGGACGATTTCGGGACGAAGGGAACCGCACGCTCATACCTCGCGCGGAATTCCTGCGGAGTGGTTGCGATCTCGAGCATGAATCGGTTCACGCTGTGGGCTACGCAGCGGATCGTTTCGCTCCGTACGGCGCCCGACATTCAGCCTCCTTTCGGCAGCTCCCGATCCATCCAAGCTCGGTGGGGTCGGCTGGGCGCCCGAAAGGTCGCGGGTTCAAATCCCGCCCCCGCTATACCAGTTAAATACAGACTTTTACTTGCTGTGCTATTCTCAAAATCGATAATATTACTATATTTGAGAATGCCCGATAAGATCACGGCAGAGCAACAAGAGGTGATCCTGCACCCGGACCGGACGCGCATCATCGGCGAATTCGTGTTCGGCGATGCCCTCACGCCCTCGGACCTCCGCCAGCGATTGCCCGATCTGGCCGTGGCGACACTCTACCGCCACTTGGCGCTGCTCACCAAGAGCGGCGTGTTGGCGGTGCACGCCACGCACCCGAAGCGCGGCACAAGCGAAAAGACGTACGTGATTGCCGTCAACGTCATGTTCTCCGCCAACCAGCTCCTCAAGACGCGCGGCCGATTCATGCAAGTCGCGGCCATCGCCGCCACGGCGTTGATCCGGTGCTTCGCCCGCTACATCGAGCGCACGAGCCTCGCGAAGCGAACCGTGGATCCGCGGATGCGGTTCTATCCCATCTACGCCACCGACGACGAATACCGCGCGCTCGCCGAGCAGCTCGAAAAGATCCTCATTGACGCAGCCAAATTCCGCCCATCATCACCGACGCCCCGACGTCGCATGTTCTTCCTCGCCGCCGTTCCGGAGTTCGAATGAACGCCACACATACCGCCCTTATCCCACGCGAAGCGCTCTTCGGAAACGCCGAGAAGAGTCAAGCGAAGATCTCGCCGGATGGGCGACTGCTCACGTATCTCGCTCCCTTTGGTGGCCAGATGAGCGTGTGGGTGTGTCCAGTGGGCGCAGACGATGCGCGTATGATCGCCCATGACCCGGCGAGGCCGATCCCGTGGCTCGCGTGGAGAGGCGATAGCCGCCACGTGCTGTACTTGCAAGACGTCGGTGGGAACGAGAATTACCATTTGTTCCAGGTGGCGATCGATGGGACAATGACACAGGAGCTGACGCCCGGAGAACGCGTGAGATGCGTGCCGCTCGTCATCGATCACCGGTATCCTGACGAAGCGCTCGTCAGGCTCAACGCTCGCGATCCTGCTCTCATCGACGTCGCGCGCATTGATTTGGCGACCGGAACCGTGGTAACCGATACCGAGAATACCGGTGATGTCCTGGGCTGGCTCGCTGATCACGCGCACGTCGTTCGGGCGGCGCTCGCACAAGGTGAGGATGGCGCGATAATTATCCGCGTACGAGATACCATGTCCTCACCGTGGCGAGAACTGGATCGCATTCCGGCCGAAGATGACATTCCATCCCTGGTCTCCTTCTCGCCGGACAACGGTGCGCTTTACGTAGTCTCGGCGAAGGACGCAAACGCCAAGCGACTGGTCCGATACGATCTCGAGTCGGGCCGCTACAGCGTCGTGCTCGAAGATGAGAGCTATGACGTGAGCGGTGTGTACATCGACCCGGCCAGCAATGATGTCTCGGCCGCCGGTATTCTGCGCGACGCTGTCGAATGGCATGCGTTCGACAACGAGTTCTCGATCACCTTCGCTCGACTTGGCGCGGTGGTGGGCGGTGATCTGACGATCACGAGCGCGTCAGCCGATGGCAACGTTCTTGTCGTGCGGAGTGTGTCCGACACCGCTCCGATCCGCTACTACACCTATGACCGGAAGACCGCGGAAGCGACGTTGCTCTTTGCCGATCGGCCGGCGTTGCTCGACTATACGCTGGCCTCTATGGCTCCCATCCGATTTCGAGCGCGCGACGGACTGGCGATTCACGGATATCTCACGCTGCCGGTCGGGGCTGAGCCAAGGCATTTGCCGACCGTCCTCCTCGTACACGGTGGTCCGTGGCACCGCGACCGGTGGGGATTCGACGACATGGTGCAGTGGCTGGCGAACCGTGGCTATGCCGTGCTGCAGGTGAACTTCCGTGGCTCGACAGGCTACGGCAAAGCATTCGTGAACGCGGGATATCGCCAGTGGGCGGGCGCGATGCGCACCGATCTCTTGGACGCACGCGATTGGGCCATCGAGCAAGGCATCGCTGATCCGTCTCGCTTCGCGATCATGGGTGGGAGTTACGGCGGATACGCCGTGCTCACGGCTCTGGCGTTCACGCCGGAGGCATTCACATGCGGTGTGGACATCGTCGGTCCGTCGAATCTCAATACACTCCTGTCGTCGATTCCGCCGTTCTTGAAGCCGACGCTCAGGCTGATCCAGGAGCGCATGGGTCACGATCCTGAATTCCTCGCCTCGCACTCGCCCCTGTTCAAAGCCGGAAGGATCCGTGTTCCACTGCTCGTCGCACAGGGCGCAAACGATCCGCGCTGTAAGCAGCAAGAGAGCGATCAGATCGTCGCTGCGCTCCGGGCGAAAGACATTCCGGTGACGTATATCGTCTTTCCTGACGAGGGTCACGGCTTTACCAATCCGCGAAACGCCAAACGCTTCACGGCGCTCGCCGAGGCGTTTCTTGCCCGCCACCTTGGTGGTTGCGCCGAGCCGCAGCATCCAGACGAGGACTATGAGCCCTTCCTCCACGCAGTGTAGGCGCTAGTCATCCAGACTACCCATAGTCAGGTTGACGATGGTGCCCGTCATCCCACTCGCCTGGTCGGACGCCACGAAGGCCGCCACGTTTGCCACCTCATCCAGCGTCATGACCCGTCGCGGGTGAGTCGTGCTCGCGAGGTACCCGGTGAACTGGTCCCAAGTCATGCCCGATAGCTTGGCCTTGGTGGCGAAGACCTCCTGCATCGTGCTCGTCTCGGGAATGCCGTGTGGTCTGATGCCGACCACGCGAATGCCGTGACGTGCGAGCTCGAACGATAGGTCTCGCGTGAGTGCCTCCTTGGCGGCCTGCGCCGGACCGTAACCTCCGTTCAGCGCCGTACCAATCCGGGCGGGCAGTGCGCTGACGGTCATGATCACTCCCGATTTGTTCGGGATCATGTGCCTGGCGGCGCTACGCGCAGTCAAGAAGTACGATCTCGTGTACGCTGCGATCGGCCGAGAGAACTGCTCGATATCCAAATCGGCAAAAGGGACGCCTAGAATGGTCGTGTCCGAAAGCCCGATCGCGTTGAACGAGACATCGACACGGCCCGCCTTATCGATCACGGACTGCAGATGCTTCTCTACGGCCTGCTCGTCGAGCGCGTCGACCTCCGCCGCTTCGGCGCATCCGCCATCGGAAACAATGGTCTTTGCGACGGCTTGGACCGGTGTCCGGACGCGCCCGGTGAGAAATACGCTTGCCCCTTCGCGCCCAAAGGCGCGCGCGACGGCGCCGCCAATCGCGCCTCCGGCTCCGTAGATCACCGCGACCTTGTCCTGTAGCATCATGTTTGGTACCCTCTGAGTGAGACCGCCAACATCATCGTTGATGCAGACACCGCGGTGTCGGGAAACTGGGCGCGCCCAGTTCTCGCGTCGGCCGGTGTCAGTATCAGCATGGAAATGCGATACGTGAGTGAGACGGCGACGGCCGAACTGCACGCCAGAGCGAGGGCCGGGGACGGTGACGCGTTCCGAGCGCTGACCGAGCCGTACCGTCGGGAGCTACAGCTCCACTGCTACCGGATGCTCGGATCCTTCCAGGATGCGGAGGACGTCCTCCAAGACACGCTGCTAGCCGCGTGGCAGGGTATCGCAGGATTTCAAGGACGTTCCTCGCTTCGCACGTGGCTCTACCGCATCGCCACCAACCGCTGCCTCAACGCGCGTCGCTCGGCCAGCCGACGACCTGCCAAGGAGTGGGACGTGCCCGGAGTCGAACCGCCCGACCCCACTCGGCTCGGCGAGGTCGTATGGCTCGAGCCATTTCCCGACGACCTTCTCGAGGGGGCCATGGACGTGCCACTCGGCCCGGAGGCCCGCTACGAGCAGACCGAGTCCATCTCGCTGGCCTTCGTGACCGCCCTTCAGGTCTTGCCGCCTCGCCAGGTCGCCGTTCTCATCTTGCGTGACGTCCTCGGATTCCACGCGAGCGAAGTGGCCGACATGCTGGACTCGACGGTCGAATCGGTCAACAGCGTTCTCAAGCGGGCGCGGGCCGGCCTGCAGCGCCGGCGGCCAACAACTGGCGAGCGCGAACTGCCGCCCGCTACCGGATCACGAGTCGAGGCCGAGATCGTGGCGAAGTTTGTCCGCGCCTACGAGGCCGCTGATCTCGATGCGCTGGTGGCCATGCTGACGGACGACGTCTTCATCTCAATGCCGCCGATGCCATTCGAATACGAGGGCCGAGATATCGTGGCGCGCTTCTGCGCCAGCATCTTTGGCGCGGGCCGCAGGTTCGATCTCGTGCGCACGCGAGCCAATGGTCAGCCGGCGTTTGGCGCCTATCTACGCGGACCGAATGGCGTCCGTCATGGGGTCGGTCTCATCGTCCTCACCCTGAGCGGCGACCGGATCTGCGCCATGACCCGTTTCGAAAACGGCGTGCTCCCGTGGTTCAGGCTACCGCGATCGCTCCCGAGTCGATAGCGAGCTTCCAGCACAACCGGCACTCAGGTTAGATTCGACCAGCGCATGCAAGTCGCCGAGCCCCAGATGGTCGCCGCGCCGCTTACCCGCGAGGCGCTGTTCTTGGTGGTCACCGTAAACCGAACGGCCACCGCCCGATCGGCCGTCCGCGCGCTCTCGGGCGACCTGTCCGCCCTCCTACGAACCGTCGGCGCGCGCGATCTCGAGGGCCGGCTCTCCTGCGTGATGGGGTTCGGCTCCGACGCATGGGATTTCCTATTCGGCCAGCCACGCCCTGTCGGATTGCACCCTTTCCGCGAGATTCGCGCGGGCACCCGGATCGCCGTCGCCACACCGGGCGATCTCTTGTTTCACGTTCGAGCCCAGCGCCACGATCTCTGCTTCGAGCTCGCGACCCTGATCATGTCGCGTCTGACGCATGCGGTGACGGCGCAGGATGAAGTGCACGGGTTTCGTTACTTCGACAACCGTGACATGATCGGATTCGTCGACGGCACCGAGAACCCCCGCGACCAAGCCGCCGTCGACGCGACGGTGATCGGCGACGAGGATCCCGGGTTCCGAGGCGGCAGCTATGTCGTGGTGCAAAAATACCTCCACGACCTGTCGAGTTGGAACGCGCTATCGACTGCCGATCAGGAGAAAATCATCGGGCGCGAGAAGCTCTCCAACGTCGAGCTAGACGACGCGGTCAAACCTGCCTCGGCGCACAACGCGCTCACGTCGATCGAGATCGACGGCCGCGAGATCAAGATCTTGCGCGACAACATGCCCTTCGGTTCGGTGTCCCGCGGCGAATTCGGGACGTACTTTATCGGCTACGCCCGGTCGCTCGGCACGATCGAGCAGATGCTCGAGAACATGTTCGTCGGTCGTCCGCCGGGGAGCTACGACCGTCTGCTAGACTTTAGCCGCGCCATCACGGGCTCCCAGTATTTCGTCCCGCCGGCGACGTTCCTCGAGAACGACAGTCACACCTCTTCCTGACGCCCCTCGAACAATCGCGCCGTCGCCATTCCATAGATGACGCCGGCCACGTGCGCCACGTACGCCACCCCACCCGTCTGGGTGGCCGCCACCGATCCGACATTGATGAGCTGTGTCAGGAACCAGACGCCGATAAGCAGCACGGCTGGAATCATCGTGATGCGCACGAACACGAGTATGACGAGGATCGACCGTATCTGATCCCTCGGATACGTCACCACAAACGCGCCCATCACGGCCGCAATGGCGCCGCTGGCGCCGAGGTTGGGCACCGTAGAACTGGGATCCACCGCCACCTGCGCCCCCATCGCGACGAGCCCGCCGATCAAGTAGAACGCCAGGTACTTGATCGGCCCCATCGTGTCTTCGATCTCGGGTCCGAACGCCCAGAAGAACACCATGTTCCCGATGATGTGCGACCATCCACCGTGCAGGAACATCGCCGTAAACAGCGTGATCACATCCTGCCCGGCTGTGATGTGGGCGGGGATCGCCGACCACTTGAGCACGAACGCGTCGCCGCCGGCCAGCTCGAGGCCAAAGACGACAAAGTTCGCGATGATAATGCCGATCGTGACGACCGGCATGTTGACGGGCCGGCGCGATGCATCCGTCAGCGGGATCACAGTTCCCATGCGGCGCTCCAGGAGACTCGGTCCGCGGGAAGTTACCCCACGGCGGCCCCGGCGCCAGATACGGAACTATTGCGAGTGACTGTACCGCGGCATGCTACAACTGGCGTGGACGAACTGCTGGGGCATGGTGTCCGTCGTGAACGTCACGCTCCCTTGCCACCCGCCATTACCCGGCCACCCGACAAACGCGCCGTTGCCAATAGTGAACTTGATCGTGTCCGCCGTGACCGAGCATTCGTCACCGCGCCGCTCGCCACCAACAACGTGTCGACCGGCGGCCCTGAGCACACCATGGTCGACGTGTGGAACGTGCCCGCGAACCCGGTTTTCGCGACATCATCGAGCGTCAGCCCGGCTTGGATATTCTGCGGACACCCGCCCACGGTAGCCGACTGCACCGCGAGCATCTGCAAGACCCGCGAGCCTTCGAGCGTATCAGCCGGATCGATCAGCTCCTCGGTCGGACTCTTCGAGCCCGACGCACTGCAAGCCGCCGCGAGCGCGACGGCGGCGAGCGTCAGGAGCAGACGACGATGCACGGGCGCCTCCCTGCGGAGAGGGAAGGGATCTCCCATCACAATGCCCGCGATCTCGCGGGGGCACAACTCTGTCGATTCGAGTGGCGGCGGGGCGAGCGCATTGTAGATTTCATGGCTCAGCCGTAGGGCAGGGTAGCTCAGCTGGTTAGAGCACGGCACTCATAATGCCGGGGTCGCGGGTTCGAGTCCCGCCCCTGCTATTCAATAAGTCGCGCAATCCGAGAGGGTTGCGCGATTATCGTTTTCGGGGGGTGCGCCGCGCATCGCCTTGGTACAAGAGATGGTACAAGGGCCTGATGATCATCGGGATGTAGAGTGGACGGGCGAAAGACTGACCTGACCGTCGCTTAAATTCATGCGTATGTTCCTCGATGTGGTGTTGAACTCTCGCCGATTTGCGGTCCGGCGCGGTCTCTCTCATGAGAGAGCCGCGGCCGCCCTCGCATGCGAGTCGGATAGCTTGCTTGGACCGTTTACCGTGCCGGAGATCTGGGAATGAAGGTCAACGTAAAGCCCAGCCTCTTGCAGTGGGCTAGAGAACGTGCCGCTCTCGATCCTGCGGAATTGGCGCGCAAGGTCGGCCTGAAACAGGAGCGCGTTGCAAGCTGGGAAAACACGGGTGAGCTCGAGCTAACGCACCTTGAGCGTATCGCGGACAAGACCCACACGCCCATTGGGTATCTTTTCCTTCCGGAACCACCGGACGAGGCGCTGCCGGTCGCTGACTTCCGTCGACAGGATGGTCGAACCGATCGGACTACCAGTCCTGATTTGCTGGAAACGCTGTATGTGTGTCAACACCGTCAGGCTTGGTACCGGGACTACGTGATCATTAACGGTCGCGATGCTCTTCCGTTCATTGGCAGTGTTTCGCTGACGCGTCCCGTAATCGAAGTGGCAACGGACATTAGGAGTCAACTCCAGTTGATGGGCGAGGCGGGGTTTGCCGCTCTTCCAACCTGGGGCGACGCGCTGCGCGAACTCTATGATCGGGTCGAAGCGCTTGGCGTACTCGTGATGCGAAACGGTGTTGTCGGCAACAACACGCATCGAAAGCTGAGCGTTGCAGAATTCCGCGGATTCGCTCTAAGTGATCAATACGCGCCGGTCATCTTCGTGAACGCCGCCGACTCGAAGTCCGCGCAGATGTTCACGGTTGTCCATGAGTTGGCGCACTTGTGGCTCGGCCAATCTGGTGTGTCGGATGCCGACCCGAATTCTGGCGTTCCTTCAGAGCGCTTCTGCAACGCCGTTGCGGCTGAAGTTCTGGTGCCCATGTCGGCTTTCGTCAGCATGTGGAGCACGAGTGCTGGGCCTCAAGAAGAAGCCCAGCGGCTCGCTCGCCACTTCAAGGTCAGTCCTTTGGTGATGTTGATTCGTGCGCGCGAAGCGGGGATTCTTGGCCTGGATGATTTTGAAGCGCTGTATCAAGCGCAGCATGAGAGTGCGCGCACACACACAGAGTCGTCCGGTGGGGATTTCTATCGAACTCAGTCAAGCCGACTCGGCAAATCGTTCGCTCGGGCGGTAGTAGCTAGCACACTTGAAGGCCAAACAACGTACAAGGAGGCCTATCAACTGTTAGGGATTCGCAAGGCTGCAACGCTTGATGAGTTCGCGCGACAGCTTGGACTAATGCTATAATGGGTTATCTCTTGGATGCGGACGTGTTCATTCGCGCCAAGCGAGATCACTACCGTTTCCCAATCTTCCCGTGTTTCTGGAAATGGATTGAAGCGCAAAGCACCAACGGCATCATTCACAGTGTATCACAGGTCAAGATCGAGCTGGATGCCGGGCAAGATGATCTTGCAACCTGGGCCAAAGCACGCCCCGCCATTTTTCTTGCTCCCAACGCTCAGACCACCAGCAGCATGGCTCAAGTCTCGCAGTGGGTGCAGGATCCCTCACGCAAGTATACAGCCCAAGCCCGCGCAACCTTTTTGAGTGGCGCCGATTATTGGCTTGTCTCCGAAGGCCTCTCGCGAAGTTGGACTGTGGTCACCCATGAAGTCCCCAGTCCAGACTCGAAAAATCGCATCAAGATCCCGGACGTGTGCGTCGGCCTCGGCGTCTCTTGGATGAGCCCATTTCAGATGCTTGAGGAAATCGGCGCCACGTTCCCCTGAGTGCTAACCAGAGGCGGATCAGTAACCGGTTAGAGATTCGGCGCGCTCCGCATCTTGTCGTGAGGCGATGCGTTCCCACTTGTCTCGCTCCTGCTGTGACGGCATGAATCGGCCGTAGATCTTGAGCACGAGGATGGCATTCGCGTGCCCGAGCTGGCGAGCGATGAGCTCCGCTGGCGTGCCCGCGCGGGCGGCGCGGACCGCGCACGAGTGCCGCTGATCGTGGATGCGGTAGTCCTCGATTCCAAGCGCCGCGAACGCGGCCTTGTGGTGATCCTGTGCGCGCCAGCGATCGCAGTGAGGGAAGAGCGGCGCGTTCGGCGTGAGCAAACCGCACTGCTTCTCCACCTACGGCCATGCCCACTCCGCGACGCGGACGATACGGTCGCGGGCGTGGGTCTTCGTGCCGGCCGCGCGAATCTCGCGGCGCGGGGCGTCAACGTCGCGGGCACGGAGTGCCAGGGCGACCGAGACCTCGATCCCGGTGCCTCCAAGTAGCGCGGAGAGGGTGCGGTATGGTGCTGGCTGCGCATCGGCGAGGCGGATCAAGTCCGCGTGATGCGCCGCACCCACTCCTGCAGCGGTTAGATTTTCCACTATGAACGAGAGGGGCAATCGGATCGAGGAGGAGTATCGCGAGGTAGCCCGCGAGCTGCACCACCGTCTCGGGCGGGCGGCGGCCGAGTATGCCGAACGGCAGCCGGCGCTTGGCCTGACGCACGAAGGGACGTTCAATCCACAGAGCGGGATTGGCAGCCTGCCGGTACGCCACGTGACGGCGCGGCGCACGTGCGCGGACGGCAGCAAGTGGGTGGTCATCATCGGCTTCGGGATGCGGCCGTTGGTGGCGAAGGTGTATCCGGCGATGTGGGAGGAAGCAATCGATTGGTCGGTAATGACGCGACGCCCGCCGCTCTCGATCCCGGTGTGTGCCCAATGGGCGGGTCGCGATCATTACGACCGACCCCGATTCTCCGACGTGGTGCTGAACCCGATCGTGGTCGACGGCTCGTCGGTCCGGTGGGAGGGTCGGCAATGGCCACGCATCGCGGAGGTTGATGCGCGGTGGATCATCGAGAGCATATTCGCGCGGACGTTGCTGCACGACTCGGCGGAAGCGGCAGAGGCGGCGCAGCGCGATGGGCGTTGGATAAGGATGTCTACCGAACCGTACGCAAAGGGCGGGCAGGGTTGCGTCTGGCAGGTGAAGGACCGGGAAGACCCGGAGGGGCCGCGGTACGCCCTGAAGGAGTTGCGGTGGCCGTCGAGCGCGACAGGGGCAATGTACCGCCGGTTCGTCAACGAGATCGAGATCATCAAGGGATTGTCGCACCCGAACATCGTGCCGGTCGTCGACTGCTTCATCCCTGGCGAAAACGGCGGGACCCAACCGTTCTACGTCACGCCGTGGACGGACACCACGATGAAGGAAGCGAAGTGGCTGGCCGGCGAGGTCAGGGCGGTGTTGCAGATCGGTGTAGAGATCGCGAGCGCGCTGTGCGCGGCCGATGCGAAAGGCGTCACGCACCGTGATGTGAAGCCCGCGAACATCCTGCTCAGGCTCAATCCACTCGTCGCCTTGCTCGCCGATTTCGGGATCGCGCTCGTGCGGGATGAAGAGGAGCGATTGACAGCTACGCGAGGCGCGACTGTTGGATCGGACGAATTCGCGCCACCTGAGGCACACGGCGGGCGTCTCGACGAGGTCGACAGTCGGTTCGACGTGTACTCGTTGGGCAAGACGTTGTCTGCCGCGTTGGCGGGCGGTGAGGTGTTCCCCGGGTGGCACTGGGACGATGCACGGTACGATCTCCGGCACCGGCCAGGCGCGGAGGCTGACGTGGCCCTGCAGCACTTCTACGGCGTGCTGCGGCGCATGGTGGCGGAGCGCCGTGAGGATCGGTTCCTATCGATCGCGGCGTGTCATGCAGCCCTCATGCGGGCGCTCGATGCGGTGACTCGGTTCGTGCCATACCGCGAGGGGATGTATGACGGACCATTGAGCCCGACCGAAGTGCACCTGCGCCTGGAAGCGCTGTACGCTTCGCAGGAGCCGGCACAGGCCTGGATACAAGTGCGGGATCTAATCGATGATGCGATCGCGGCATCGGAGCGCGCAATACAGGCGGCGGAATCGCACTGCGATGCTGCAGCGGCGCGCGAGGCCAGCGAGTACCTGTTGGCCGTACTGCTTCCGGTGGTGGAGCAGGGGGACGAGCGGGGGCTAGATCGCCTGCTCGTGGAGTTGTGGCAGCACGCGGATGATCCGACTGGGCGCGGACGCGGGGATGCCGAGGGCTCGGTGCGTCGCGCAGCGCGGGCAATCGGGTTCTACGGCGCGACGACCCTTGCATGGGCGAACGAGAGGTGGTTGGCGCTCGACCGGCTGGCGAAGCAGCACGCGAAGTATCCGGATTGGCTTCTGCATCTCGACCTGTGCGCTGGAGCGGCTGAGGCGACGTGGGACTTTCTCGAGGCATCACTGGAAGCGTCGGCGATCGTGCGGGCCGTAGCACCGCGGATCGCTGATCGTGGCGCCGCGTGGCGTCAGCAGGCGGCGGGCATCCTCGCGTTGCATTTCGCCTACCAGGCGCCAGCCGCGGAACGTGTGCACGTGTTTCGGGACCGCATATTCCCGGCATGTCTGAGTGGCGAGTGGATGAATGGGCTGGCGAGGCGACTGCAGCAGGATCGCGCGCTGGAGAAACAGTTCGTGGGGCAGATCTTCGTTTTGGCGTACGTTCCGGCGTTCACGGACTTCTGCCGGGAGATCACGCCAGCCATCCTCCGGTCCATTGGAGATTCGCGCGTGGTGCGGCGGCGGGATCCGGTCGTGTTTCCGGGTGAGATCGACGTGTGGATGCGGTGGTGCGGCTGGACCGATGACCATGCCGCTCAGCCCGCCGGGCTCAGCGTTCGATAGACGGCGAATTGAATGCTCTGGCCTCGACCGCGATGACCCTCTGCTCCATCTGGCGCGACAAGTTCGGACTTCATTGCGTCGGACTCACGACTCATGGTCGGATCGACGCCGGTCGACACGTCGATTAAGATCACCCCGATCACACTTACTCTATTCGGCGCCAGGCCGGAAGGCGCATCAGCCGCACCGATCCGCGCACAGCGACAGCTCGGTGTGTGCGCCGCGGGCGACATCGCGCCAACGGCGTCGACGAAGGATTCCTCCGCATCTTGCTGTCGAATTTGTCCGCTGTTCCATGGTGTGACGGTTCTATGAAAGACATCGCCGATATTGCGGGCAGTTTCCTGCACGCGCTTTGGTACAAAGGTGAAGAGAGCGCCCGTGGCCTAAATGCTTGTGTCGGTGTACTTGGGTTTTGTCCGGATGAGCAAACGCCGTTGGCGTTCCTTCTCGAAACAGATCACGCGACGGACCCGCCGGCTGTTCGCGTGCGCCAGGTGGTCGAGTCGCCTGGCACTCCGATCTATTTCGGATTCGGGCGAGCGGCCGCTGAATCCCTGGCAGCATCGAATCCCTTACAGTCACCTCTGACCATCATCAGGCGAGTGATAAAGGAACGACTCGAGCCGACTGTCGGCGGCCACGTACAGTATGGCCGTGTTGTCGACGAGGACTTTCGAGTCTTTCCCGTTATGGATCACGATGTAGATCACGGTCGCAAGTATATCTGCACGGTTCTTTCCTCGGCGGGTTGGAGATCCATCCCGATGTACCACTCTTTGTTGTCGGACAGCCCAGACTGCCGCCGCCATTGCCCGAAAGGTTACGTCCTCACGTCGGATATAGTGGACCCTTTCGGCATGGAACGTGAGGCGCTGTATCAGCAAGGGTACCGTGCAGTTCCTCGGCAAGTGTTCGACGAGTAGTGCAACAGGCGCTCGCGGCGCCCAGAACTCGATTTGGCATGCGATCTCGGCCCTCGACGGCGGGGGAGCTCGTACGCGCCCCTAAGGCATTCCTTTATATTGACTCGGATGAGACCTCTCGTGAATCGCCTGCGGGAGCTCCGAGAACACGCAGAGCTCTCGCGGACAGAGCTAGCGTCGCGTACCAAGAACGCACGATGAACGTGCCAAATCGCGCGCCCGACGCCGAAGTCCTCAAGGAGTGGCACGTCGGCCCCTTCACCTGCAGACTCTGGCGTGAGGGCAACGGGCCTCTCCGTGGCTGTGTGCTCGACAAAGGGCAACCGATTGGTTGCGCGGAGGTTCCCGTCGACCGTGGCGTTGACGTCGCGGCTCGGGCCGTTGAGGCGCTCGTCCCTGTCTTGCAGCCGTTTCTGTCCATCGTTGATGGTGTGCCGATTACAGACATCGTCCTGGTGTTGCGAAGCAACGAGACCCCCGATGACGTGTCTCCGCTCGAACGCCCATTTGCTCTCGCGGATGATCTCCGGATCGTGCCGGTCGATCGAAGCACTGCTCAAATGGTTATGGCTGCGTGCGACTCACCCGGGGAAAATGGGTCTCGCCTCCGGGTCGACCTCCGGACGCCGCTGTACGCGATCGAACGCTTGCAAGCCCCACGCGACCCACTGAAAACATGGGATAGCGACGAACGACTGCAGCGGTGCATCGCGCTGGGGCGCCTCGTCCGCTCGACCAGCATCGGCTTCGAGTATTCCGTACGCATGCTCGGAAGTCTCCAGGGCGTATATGAAATCGTGCCAGGCGCAGTGCGCGGCTTCGGAGCGCAAGCTTGGACCAGCACGCCCGAGTGCAATTGGTTCTCGGTCGAAGATATGGCCGCATGGCGGGAGCTGTTGCATGCAGAGGTCGCCAACCCGTTGCCACCGCAAGGGCGGGCCGTACGTGCGCTCTGGTATCTCGAATACGCCGCCCGAACCCAGCTTCTCGACATCCGGTGGACTCTCGTCGCTACTGCCGTGGAGATTCTGGTCAGCACCAACCCCGATCTCTCGACTCGCCATTTCACAAAACGACTGCCGCAGTTAGCCGCGTATCTGGGGTTGCCGCAGATCGCTGCGGAGGATGCCAGCCGCATGTGGCAACTTCGGTCGGCGTTGTCGCATGGAAGCAAGTTCGGAGGCCTCGGCTCCGATCGTGAGTTGTACCGAGCAATGGAGCGCACAGCGCGCGAGGCCGTGCGTCGGGCGATCGTAGAGCCGGCGACACGGGCGATCTTCGATCAGTCCGCATCCGTGGATGCAGCCTTTCCAGTAACGGATCCTCCAGCGCGCACGGTCAAATGCCCAACGTGTAGCACTGATGTGACTATTCCTCGTTAGCGGGTAGGGCGTCGCGAGCAGCGGCACGTGGCCGTCGAAAGGGCTTGTCGTGCCAGGCTGTGCGTATCGGGTTGGCAGTGGACCACGAGATGTACGCATCTGGTCCAAGCTATGACGCCGTGTGCGAAGCCATGCAGGGCGTCGTTGGTACTAGCCGGGCAGCGATGGCGCTGAGGGTCGCAGGGACCGCGAGCGACCCAGTCATAGAGCTGTTCGCGCCCTATACGCTGTGTCGGCTTTTACATTGCCCAAAGAGCTGCCTTACGCCTTTGGGTGGGTCATGGCCAAAGCCTCTTCGACTGTTAGGCGCAGGGCTTGGGGGTTGAGCTTCGCAACGGCGTGCGTAGCCGCATTGAATACGTTCGCTCCCAGCTGCCGAAGCTTCACGTCAACCTCCGAAGGAGGTACGCCGGCAACGAAATGGGCTGGAGTATGAACGGTTATTCCAGCCAGCCGCACTGCGGGACCAGGATGCCATTCCCAGGAAGTGGCGAACGCAATGGCACCGAACACGAGTCCGTTGGTCGCCTGCGACCGGAGTCGAGGCACTTGATCAGCAAGGAGCGCATTGAGTGTTCGGTCCAGTTCCTCTGGCTGCGCTGGCCGGTCGGGCCAGTCGGCTTGCAGGACGATTACACTGTATATGTTCTGATTCCGAACTTGCCGAATAGCTTTGGCGACTTGCTTCCCGAAGCGATGGGACTTGGTAACTCGCTTGATCGCGATGCCAAGCCACGCATCACCGACGCGAATGCGGAGATCGGGCTCGCCGATGTGCAGATCGAGTACGCCGCCGAGTATGAGTACAGCCGCGACGACCAACTCGAACTGCAGATCGCGACTCGCCGTATTGCTGTCGGATTCAGGCAGTGTCGCACCGGACAACAACACACTCAATTGGTGGAAGAGCGGGTTCGTCCGCTGTCCAAGCGCGTACACGATCAGGTATGACTTTATGATGGTGCGGTGAGCCTCTTCGAGTCGCCGGCGGAGCTGTAAGTCATTGCCGCCACCGAGCTCGGACCCGGTGCGATCGACGAGCTGCCGTGCGGCGACAAGTCGGTTGCCAGGGAGAATCGGGACATCAATTGCGCGCAGTTGCGCCAGCGTCGTGTCGGCCGCGGCAACAGCGTGTGCAGCTGTCCAAGTTAGAAGTGGAACGTCCATTGGATCGTCGATGGCCGATATGACAAGTTGAGGTGCGATGTGCCTCGCAAATCTATGTGAATGCGAAGCTCAAGAAATGGTTCAGGGAATGCTGCCTACTTTGGAATGGTCGAGCCGCCCGTGACGCTCGCAGGCCCAAACGCCTCCCGCAGCCCTGTCGACGAAGTCGTCGAGTTGAAAGACCGGGCAGAAACGATGGTGGCGCTTGCGCCGGGCGTCGGAGAGATTGGACCTCACCGCGCAATCTTAATTGAAGGAACAGCGCCATTTTCGGCAAGGCGACAGCTCCCGGTTGCGCGGGCGAGCCGCTTGGTGCCGCGAGGTGGCTTATAGCCATTCGGCGTAGCGCGTAGTATCGTGGGCGTTCACCAGCGTATCGGCACTCACCGTGCGCTCTCTGGTCACGGGAGCGGAGACCGTAAATGCCGCTGCAAGATGCCGTAGCATCGCAGAGTCCAGCGCCAGTCGGAGGATCCAGAGCAGTGAAGCTCCCAGCACTTCATGATTGGCAGCGCACTTTCGCTGACGACTATCTCTAACTGCCCCTCGTAGGGCTCGTCTCGTCGCGGCGGTCGGTGTCGGCAAGTCGGTCGCTGCTCTTCATCTGGCGGAGCGCCTGATCGCCAACCGGGTCGTCGATGGTGTCATCATCTTGAGCTATCGGCATCTTATTGCCGAGCAATACCGAATGCGGGCGCGCGACATGTCCTTGAGCTTAGTAGATTCGGCGGACCGCCTCGATCGCAGCGCCGCAGGTGCGTCGCTTGTCGTTCAATCTCTACGCAACGCCGATCTCTTCGAAGCGTTGAAGGCGGTAGCGAAACAGCGTCGCTGGCTGTTCGTGGCTGACGATATCACGCCGGGCGAAGAAGGAAGAGCGGCCAGTCAGATTCAGGAAGTATTGCAGCGGAATGAGGGATCGCGCCTTCTATTCGTTGGCCGCTTTGTTGCTCCGGCGAGCGCATTCCATTCGACAGTGTCTTTTGATGCTGAATTCATCGTCGATTCGTTACTGAGACCCACCAAGACGCGTATTCAAATCGCCCGGTTCGCGCCGAGCATTCTTTTGCTCGAACAGATTCAGCGAGATCGGACGGCGATCGACGATTTGACCTGGCGCAGTTTCGAGCGCCTGGTTGCAGGCCTACTGGGAATGGATGGGTATATCGCCGAGTTGATGCGAGGTACCAAGGACGGAGGGGTTGATGTAGTCGCCGTGAAGGATCTGGGGACGGGTGGGTATTTCAAATCGATCTGGCGAGCCAAGAAAAAGGGCGTTGGACGAAAGGTCGGCTTGTCCACGATACGCAAACTGGCAGATTCCCGGCAGGAGTTCGGGGCGAGTAAAGGCATTATCGTGACGTCAGCCTATCTGACCCACGGTGCTTTGGAACGGGTGCGACGCGATGCGTTCACCCTCGGGAAAGTCGACCGAGACGACTTAGCCCTTTGGGTGGATCGGATGCTCAAACCCCAAACGCCAGATAAGGAACCACGGCTGCACGGCCAGCCGCACGCGATCGCTCAGTTGCAGTTCGGAACGATATGTGACCCTGCCACTTCAATTCTGAGAAGAGTCGACAAACGGGATCGCAGGGTTGGTACTGGTGGACCGTTGCACGACAGGTATGTGCGGTATGGCAGGGGGGGGCACATTCAGCTCGGTCCCTAGTGTCGCGATATCATCTATTCCGCCGTCGCGAGTCATATCAGCGCCTTATTGTCAGATTCTTGCCTGTTAATGTCACACTTTTGCCCTTCCGCGCGCGCCGATCGCTCATAGGTTGTGCGAACTGATGACATTCTCGTAGTGGCGCACGGTGCGCAATGCAGTTCGCTGGAGGAAACCCATGCCTATTATCAACTATTCGAAGGCCGCGAAGGTAAAAGCGTTGCGAGTACCAAAAGCGATCACGATAGTCGGCTGTGGAGGCACTGGTTCTTGGGCTGCGTTGTTTGCCGCAATAGCGGGAGTAAGTCGCTTAGTCATGTTCGATGATGCCAAGGTAACATCGACTGGATTGGCCCGGCTTCCGTTTACACCGGGTCGTATCGGCATGCCGAAGGTTGCGGCCCTGACCGCACTAATTAGAGACTATCGGCCTGATATTGCAGTGGAGGCCCACGAAGCGCGGTTCAACATCGCGCGCGACGGCAGGCGGATTGTGGGGCCGTTGCTGAACTGTTCCGACTCCCCGGCGTTTGCGCGCAGACTCTCAGTCTACGCTGGGCAGAAGGGGATCCGACATGTCTTTGCGCCGTATTCGGGGCTCACTGCGGGCGTCTTCGACCACGTTCCTCAGGGCTTGAAGCTAGATGGCACGGCTGGTTATTGGTGCGGCTCGTCAGCTCTGGCTGGGGCTCTCGCCATTACATCCGTATGTGGCAGGGCATTTAATGTCGTCGTTGATCCTTTCGCGGTTCCACAGGGGCTCCTCTCAGACAAGGCCATGACTCCGCTCTCTAGGGGCGGACTTTAGGCTCCGTCGACCTCCAGCGTCGGTGACCCGCATCGGTCTGGGCGGTGAGTGCCCCGATGACTGGCGCCACGTTTCGATGATATAGCGATTCTTGCCAATGCGCACTGAGCCCTGGCACGCAGTTGGCCGCTACCTGCGAATCCTTGACGATCCTTGGTACCGCATGGTGGTGGACCTACAAGACGTGGTATCTACGAGCACATTTAGCTTCTTCCACTCGCGTGGCCTCAAAGCGGTGCACCTTCCGCTGACGACGCACTGTGCTTCGAGTCCCGCGGCGATCGGCAGTGACTCTTCACCAGTGTCAATTCAGCAATTCGGAATCGACACCTACCTCGCCGATTCGATGCAGTTTGCCCTTGAGTATGCATGTCGATTGTCGACGAATGGTGCTTACTACATCATGCCAAGTTTTCGTGGCGACGAGCCTGATGCCGCCCATCTTTGCCAATTCTATCACTCCGAGGCCGAGATCCCGGGGACTCTTGAGGATGTATTGGATCTTGCAGAAGAGTACGTGCGACATGTAGCGAGTGAGGTGCTACTCCACTGTCGCAGCGAGATGGAATATTTCGCCGGGGATCTATCGCATGTCGAGGCCGCGGTCGCGTCGCCGCGACGCTGGCGCCGAATGGACTTCGATGCGGCCGTACAGCTTTTACCCATTGACCAGGTGGCCACACGGCAGGTAGGAGGACGCACGTTCCGTCTCCTTCACAAGTGTGCGGAGAAACTGCTTGCGCAAACGGTCGGTGAGCCCATCTGGCTGTTGAATCCAGATCGCCTGAGCGTGCCATTCTATCAGGCATTCACTGATGATACCCAGACTCGAGCTCGGGCGGCCGACCTTATTGCGGGCATCGGTGAAATGATAGGCGCAGGCGAACGCCATGCGACAGCCGTGGATGCTGAGCTGGCTTTGTCTCTTCATGGTGTCGAACGCGAGCCGTACGATTGGTATCTAGAACTCCGCAGGCAGTGCCCTATGCGTACCGCGGGATTTGGTATGGGTGTTGAACGGCTCTTGTGTTGGCTCCTAAACCACGACGATGTTAGGGATCTGCAGCTTCTTCCAAGGCGCAATGGCGCTCGCACGGTGCCATGAGCGGACATACGGTCGCGCGAGGCAACGCACTGACCTATTCAGATGCAGTTGCTATGCTCCGTGAGCGCAATCGGCCATCCGGCGGCATCCGGACCGTGCATACCGTAGCGCGTGATTGTTTTGTCAGTCCAACTACGCACGTTCTCGAGATCGGATCCACCACCGGATTTACCGCGGTGAATCTGTCTTTGCTGACTAGCTGTCGAGTCACAGGCGTTGACATCAATCTGGCTGCCGTCCAGGAAGCACGTCGGTATGCGGTCGAAATGGGCGTACAGTCCCGCACTTTATTTCTACAGGGGAGCGCTACGGCGCTGCCGTTTCTCGCTGAATACTACGACCTCGTATGGGCCAGTAACGTTTCTTCCTTCATAGCCGATAAGAATAGGGCGTTAGGCGAGTACGTACGCGTATTGCGGGTCGGTGGTTATCTGGTAGCTATTCCCATTTATTATCGCCACACTCCACCGCCCGAGCTGCTAGCAGAGGTGGCCGATGCGATTGGACAGCCGATTCGAATTCTAACAAAGAGCGGTTGGCTAGCTCACTTTCAGCAGCTTACTCACACGCGGTGGCCGCTTGAGCTGATATCCGACGAGGACTTTGAGTACATCGACGAGTCCGACCGAATCGACGCGTTTTGCGACCTACAATTGCGGAAGCAACACCTGTCGACGCTCGCAGAATCGAGCCGCGCGCACTTAGCGACAGCTTATCGCGCTTACTTATCGCTCTTCAATCGCAATTTACGGTACTGCGGTTTTTCGATTCTGGTGTTTCAGCGCCGGTGCTGCCAAGATGAGGTTGAACTATTCCGTGTTGCGAAGTCCGCACAAAATCATTAAGCCGCGAGCCCTCTGCCCGAACGACACGATTGGGATTGTCGCTCCTTCGTCACAGGTGGTGAGATTCCCCAATCGAACGGAACGAGGAATTCAACAACTGCGGGATCTCGGGTTTCGAATCGAAGTCTCCGCCACGTTATCCGCCATGTGGGGAAATAGTGCGGGATCTGCTCGGCTTAGGGCCGAGGACTTCAACCGCTTTGTGCACGCGCCTCACATTGCGGCAATCATGTTTGCCTCCGGAGGATTGTCGGCAACATCAGTCGTGCCGCTGATCGATTTTGACGCATTGAGGCGGCACCCAAAGATTGTGTGCGGCTATAGCGATGCCTCTGCGATTTTGCTTGCGGTAACGTCATTGAGCGATGTGGTCACTTTCTATGGTCCCATGCTACTGCCCACTTTCGGAGAAGTCGGAGGGGCATGCGACTTCAGCGTAAGGTCATTTCTGTCAGTCGTGTCCGACCCGACCAGTCGGTGTCGCTTGGCGAAACCATCGGTGACCACTTCAGAGTATCTCCGTTGGGAGTTCCGAGATACTCGTTCAAGAGTCATGCGACGAGCTACCTCTTGGGTAACCTTGAACGGCGGCGTTGCCGAAGGTCCATCCATTGTTGCCAATCTAGATACGCTGTGTCGGATGGTTGGCACTCCGTACTTTCCAGACTGCGATGGCGCTGTTCTCTTCCTTGAGTGGGATGCGGGGACACCCGATGCCCTGGAAAACATGTTGCAGCAGCTGGTGCAGGCAAGAGTGCTGGATCGCGTTGCAGGGTTGGTATTTGGGCGCGGTTGCCGCTTCCGCAGGTGTCGCGATCGATCTATGCACTCGGTGCTTCGGGATGTCATTGCCGATTTCGAAGTGCCAGTGCTCGCGGACGTAGATTTTGGACATTCCGAACCTCGCCTGACGCTCCCCATCGGTATCGCAGTGCAGGTTGATGCGACTTCTCGAGAGATCCATCTGGAAGAACGGGCGGTATTGGATGTCGTTGAATAAGCGCCGGTCGCCTCCGACTAGGTCAGCGTCGCTCGAGCAGGCCACGGCACGGCAGCTGTCGGAGTGTGTCGAGCATACGCCGACGCTCGTGTACTCAGAGGAAATCGTCGCTCAGAATTGCACTACGGTGCAACGTGCCTTACAGTCGATCTCCAGCTTAGACGCAGAGGTCGCATTTGCTGTGAAGGCTTGTTATAGCTTGCCCGTTCTTCGAATTATCGCAGACAGAGGACTTGGTGCCGAGGTAATCAGTGAATTGGAATTCAGGCTGGCGCGGGGCGCCGGGTTTTCTGACGGCCGTATTGTTTGCAATGGAGCGGGGCGGTCCGACGCATGTCTATCTCTTGCTGCAAAGTGTAGTTGGTTAACAACGTTCGACTCGCCCGCTGACTTCGATCGATTCTGCAGCATGGCAAGTGATCATGATCTTCCAAAGCTGGGCATCCGGGTACCGGCCGGAAGGTGCCGACCCACTAAGCTCGGTGTTAGCCTCAATCCAACGACGCTTCGAGCCTGGTTTGGCACGACACGTCATAAGCCCGCCCCTATCGTGGCGTTACACACTCACTTTGGTGATCGCGAGGTGTCCGCTGCGCGATACATCGCCGCACTCCGCGAGATGCGCCGTGCCGCCAACGTCGTCGAACGGACACTTGGTACTACTATCGCAGCCGTTGATATCGGTGGTGGCATATGTGAATCCGGAGAGGCCTCGGTCGACGCGTATGATCTCTTTCGCGGCATTGGTAGGGCGTGCGCACAGTACCTACCGGGAGTCAAGCTCGTGCTGGAACCTGGTCGGTTCATAGTGGGTGACGCGGGGTTCCTTGCCACGACCGTACTTGACGTAAAGGTCAGAGCTGGCAGGGTTGATGTTATCGTCGATGCTGGTACGAACCTTCTGATACCCGTTGCAAGCGCCAAATACCGCCTGGTATTTCCACCTGGCCCGGCTAACGGCGAAGGCGTTAGGCTCGATGTCGTAGATGGGATCACAAATCCGCGCAATGTCATTGTCCGCGGCGCGTACCTGTCGACGATTCCTGGACGCGGTGATCGGCTCGTGCTTGGCAGTTGCGGCGCTTACACAACCTCGATGGCATCGTTCTGGGTATACGATGTGCCGCCTGTGCTCCTGTACAGATCCGATGGTCACTTAGAAGTAGCTCTATCACGGCGGCGCCTGCTAAGAGCGCGTCGTTTGTTGCTGGGCGTTTGACAGAACGGAGCGGTAATGTCAACAGACGCTACAGACAATGTTGCCCATCTGGTGCGGATTGTGGAGGCTGACAAAGCGCGCTTTGCGTGCACAATCACTAGTGAGGTATTGAAGCGTGGTGGTTTGCTTGACTTACCCCACCAGTCTGTTTTGCGCTTCGCTAGGCTCGGTGTGCGCAAGCATGGCGACGCGATTGTGCGCGAGTATCACAGTAACCCAACGTTTCGCGTCGAGTTGCGCGATTTAGTCAGAGATCAAGTCGGCGTCGCCCTCTTGCATGGACTATCTAATGCGTCGGTGCGAGCGGGCGAAGGGCTTAAGGACCAGGGTGATCTTCGCCACGCATTCGACGTGGTGGCCAGGCGCATTAATGAACCGGATTGGCAAGTAATATCTACGCCGAATGCCTTTGCACTCCTGCGTTCGGCGACTGTGTTTCATCGCGCAAATGTGCGATTCAACATCATCGAGGACGATACGATCGCGTCAACAGGCGCTCTAATGTTTTATGGCTTTAGCTACCAAGCAAAATGCGTATCGTATCTGATGATGCCCTCACTGCGACTTTTAGCTTGGACTTTGCAGAGCTATGCGGTGAATGGGCCGCCCCCTGAGTGTGGCGATGCGGTACGTGAGCGATTGATCGCAGTGGAAGCCCAGAGAGCTTTGCGCTTCGCGAACACGATTCAGTGTGAGGCGGCGGTCATTGAGATGATTGTGATGCACGAAATTGGCCATCACACATATGCGACCCCCGATAGCTACATCGTGAGCGTCCTGCGCTCGTGCGGTGTGAGTGACGACGATTACTATCTCGGTGGTATGCCGACCGAAACCGACCTTGGCGCATGGCAGCGCGTTTGTGCTGGTAGTCAGAGCGTACGCGACGTGCACTTTTTGTTGGGCGATTTCCTAGCAAACCTGACCGCGCTTTCCATGGGATGTAGCAGGACCACTCTCGGGCTGCTTCGGGCATTCCACTGGTGGTTGTTGTGGCGACCCAAGGCAAACCGACGCTCTCGAGGCGTCAGCTGGCTCCTGGGGCTGACTGAGAACGGCGTCTGCTGGGAGTTGGCGCAAGACGTCCTGGAGTCAGTGTTTGTTACGGCTGTGAGACGGCCGAACGCGGTCCACGCAGTGATGCGCTCATGGGACGACTACTTCTGGCGTCGCATCGCAAGAACTTATGGCATTGACGATGAGGGGTTTTAGTCGGCAAGAGTGCCCGGTGCGAGCAATTCGCTGTCGGCTGGAGTCAACCGGGTTGGGTCGTGAAGGCGTTATTGATGTTGCGATTTGCGGTGAGCGTCGGGGGCGCGTTCTGGCGCGCGTTCGACTTGCCGGGCTGGGTCAGGCAGAAGCAAGCAGGCGGCTATTCGTTAAGGCATCACTGTCTGGATCGGACGCTATTTCAAAGGCGTACTTTCAACAGGAGGTGAGGTTTTACCGCGCGGCACTTCGCGCTCGGTCTGTAGTCCCCTGCTTGCATGCGTCCTACGATGATACCTGCGAGGAAGGAATCGTGGTATTGCCGGACCTGACCGAGACTCACAGCCCGTGGGAAGGGACACCCGGCATGCTCTCTGCGTTCGAAATAGCGAACATGATCGCCGCGCTTGCTAGCTTACATGTGCTGCCGCCACGCATCGGCAAAACGGTAGGTGTACTGACAGGAGCTCCCTACGCCAAGCTTTGCATAGAGCAACCTCGTTGTCGCTCGACGCTCCATCGGTTTCAGACTTCTATCTTGCCACAATTGCCTCATCGGCGTCATCGCAGGATTCTGAACTGGCTAACAGATGTCGGGACTGCGGAGCATCTTGCTCTTTCAGCTCCACGTGGCCCGGCCGCGGTGCTACATAACGACCCACACGAATGCAATTTCTTGTACCCAAGGGTTGGTGGAACTGCGTATCTCGTCGATTGGGAGACCTGGGGTATAGGTGCGGGCGCGTCGGACCTGGCGTACGCTCTGGTGCTATCGCAAGATGCGAGTCATAGGCGTCGCGATGAAGAGTTTTGGCTTCGGGAATATCACCGAACTCTGACTTCGACAGTCAATTCCGAATACTCTTTCTCTGACATGATCGCCGATTACCGCTGCTCGGTGGCCAATTGCCTTTTTGCAATCGTCACGTATTGGCACAGTGCCGGTGTCGAGACGAGGCGAGTTGTCCGCGCGGTGGAGCGTGTTTTGGATGCGGCTTTAGATTGGGATTGTCCAGCCGGAGGTTGAGCAAGGCGCTAGAAGCCATCGATGCCGGCGTTGGTGAATTGGACGCTGGGACCTTACGGCAATGGCCCCGACGGCGAGCTACATAAACTGGACTATTGCGCTTCCAGCCATGACGGCGATCACACATAAGCGTTTGGGAGTTCGAGTCTTTGCGGGTCATTCTTGAAAGGACCTGACCCGCTAGAGGCCTCGAAGGCGTCAGGGCACGATCGTTCGCATCCGCGGGGGAGTGATGTGGCGCGAAGTCTCGGAAGGCAGCTTGGAAGGCAGCCCGGTGCGCTTTGACGTTCACCGGTGGCGGCCCACAGCGCGTTAGCGTTCGCCATCGCCGGGTAACTCGGTCGACGGGGAGTCGTTATCACTCCTCCCACTTCTCACAATGCCGGGGTCGCGGGTTCGAGTCCCGCCCCTGCTATTTGTCAAGTCGCGCAATCCGAGAGGGGTTGCGCGATTTGCCTTTTTCGGCACGAAGCGCGGACAGGACTTCTGTACAACGCCGCTGTGCCCAGAACTGCCGCCAGGCTTACCTCGGCAACAGGTGGTCTCAGCGTGTGGCGGAGTTGCCGAAACGACGGATTGTGGCCGGATCGGTGCCGCCGCACCGTAGCCTCGCCCGCGCTCGACAACGCGCGCAACGGCTGACGATGCGTTACGGAGTCGGATGGCGTTCGGGCGCTCACGGAGTGAGTGTCGCCAAGTGGTCCGACTCTACTCTCATTAACGATCCTTTCTGCTCCGCGTTGAGCTCCTGATCGTCAGGGATCAACCGGAGCGCCTCCGCGTAGGCGGCTCGCGCCTGCTTGGTCTGACCCGCAGCCAGGTAGGCATCACCCAAGCTGTCCTCGGCGTTGGCGGATCCCGGATAGGCGTGCGCGGTCACCTCGAGAATTCCGATCGCGTCAGCGTACCGATGCTCGCCGATGAGCGAGTAGCCGAGGGCATTCGCGTCGCGCGCGTTCACGATCGTCTCATCCGGCTCGGCACGCTTGAGTTGATCGACGAGGCGCATGACGGTGTCGACGCTGCGGCTTCTGAGTAGTACCAGAAGCTCGCCCGCCGAAGGTGGAGCGGGGATCGGATCCGATCGCCTGAACGTCAGCCCCGGCGTGTTGTCGACGACCGCCTGTATGCGGCGCTGCGAGTCTCGATCGTTCTTGAGCTGTCCGTCGAGAAACGCGAGGAGGAGCTCGCACGTACGCCGGTAACCGAGGAATCCCGTCTCTCGCGTCACGCCGGACGACACGTTCGGCGGCATGGGGAGATGGAACGCCCGAGCCATCACGACGAATGTCGTGAAGTCGCCGTGGAGCACGTTCGGCATCGTGATGAATGTGCGCTCGGCGTAACGAAGCCGATCGACGGTACTCAGATCGAGTGTCGCGCCGCCGCGATGAATGTCGAGGATCGAGGCACGCATGTGCTCAGGGCCATAGCCGAAGTGCTCCGTGATGGTCCCCGTGTCTCCCGGGCCGGCGAACCCGTAGGTTCCGTCGAGCCCGACGACCGCGGAGACATCGGCGTTGCGTAGCGCGAAAAGCATCGCGACGCTGCCGCCAAGACTGTGACCGAACACCGCGAGTCTCGCCGGCTCGACCATCGATTCGTGGCGGAGCAGCGACCACGCGAACTGGAGGTCGCGTACCGCCGCCTCGATCTCGTCCGCTGTATACGGCTGCTCGGGTTGCTGGTCCGACGGTCCCAGCGACGGCACCGCCGCCACAATGTACCCGTGACTCGCCAGCAACTCGGCCATGATGGCGTTGGATAGCGTATACGAGTTGACGCCACCCGAGTACAGCACGAGCGGGAATCGCCCGCGTGCTGGTCTCCGACCAAGTCCCGCGCGCATAGAAGTGCCGAGCAGGGCCGAGAAGGCGTCCGCCGGCACCATCTCGGCCACGACTCGCGTGTCGCGGCGCACGAGGAACGTATTCGCCTCCTCGAACCGCTTCGGGCTCGCGGGCCTGACGTAGTCGGCCACCGTCATCGCGCGCGACGGGCCGGGCGCCGCTGGATACCACACGCTGACCCGCACGGGTCGCCCTTGCGTGTCCGGAGAGAACGGCTTGCCGTAGGGTCGCGTCCTGCGCCATGTCCGAGTCGGATCGAGGGCGAAGACGACGCGGTAGCCAACCGCATATGGACCGGCGTGCAGCTCCGCCCACGGGAGTTGAGCGTGGGCGGATCCGATGCAGCAGACGACCGAGACCGCGGTGCAGACGGCGACGTGACGCGACCAGTGCATATGCGTGCGGTGAGGTTATGCTGAAAAATCAGCGTGTATGCTGAATATTCAGCATTGGCGCCCCGATGTCAACTTCAGTCTCTGTTGTGAGGCCGGACCGCCACCGCGGATATCTGCGCGTAGAACGGCACGCGTTCGCCACATTCTTGCAACGGCCCGCTACGACAAACGCGCGTTATGAGGGCGATCGGCGGCCGGCTCGTTCGCATCGTGCTGACAAGCCTTACTTGTTCTACATGGGTGGGACGGGGGTGCCGTCGGACCATTTGTCCACCATCACCAAGAACACAGCCAAGGGAGGAAAGCTCTTGAGCTGTGGATACGCCTCCGCGGACCAGTACCAGTAGTTCGCAGATGCAACCGGAGCATTCGTCACGTTTGCGCCCCAGGCTGCGTCGGGCTTGTCGGTTTGGTAGAACATTAGGTGGGGGACATTGTGGTTGCCGTTATCGGTTAGGTAGGAGGATTTGGACATCATGTAGCAGACAGTTCCTTGCTCCAAGGCTGGATATTCTTTCTTGTCTATCGCTGCTTTGGTTGCGGCGATGACTTCTTGCTTGGAACGGCCTGCCAGGAGTAATTCGGTGCGTTTGTACGTGTCGGGCAGAACGGAGCGAGCGGCTGGTGGGTTGAGGCAGGCTGCGGCGCGGACTTTCGGATTCCAGAATTCGGGATGGTCGAACATGGCCATCCAGGCGCGTGCGACCTCGCAGACCCAACCGTTTTTGCCTTCGACTGCGGTCTCGTAGCCGTGGCGGGTTAGGACGATCACGGAGGCGTCGCGCGAGATGGCGTCTGGAGCGGCGCTGCGAGCGAGGGCGATTTCGGCGTCGCGATCCATTAGATATTGTTCGATCGGGGCCATTGCGGCGTAGGGTTGGTTGGCGTCCTGTGCGGCCGCAGGCCTCGCCGCGCTGAGATCGGCGGCGAGCGCGAATGCGCTGAGTAAGAGCCTTTGTGGATGATTTTTGTTCATCGATCGCTCCAAGCTTCTAAGTCGTCCTGCGAAAACAGTGGACGAATTTCAACGTCCGAATCCGATGTGATGGGGGCCTTCTTCACCCATTCGACGGCTTCTTCGATGGACTTCACCTCCCACAGCATGTAGCCTGCGACCACTTCCTTCGTGTCGGCAAATGGACCGTCGATCACCGTGGGGTTCTTACCTGAGAAATGCACGCGCTTGGCAAAGCGGGTTGGTTTGAGTCCGCCGCCGTCTTTCAGGATGCCGGCCGCCATGAGGGCCTCGTTATACTTGTCCATCGCCTCCATCGCCTTTGGATCGGGCGGCACGCCGGCTTCAGTGTCTTTGGTCGCTTTACCAAGAACCATGACTTTCATTGCACACCTCCTGGGTGGGGTGGATTCTGCTTCAAGGACGCCCTGAGGGTCTTCCTGCCGACAATGGCAAAGAAAATATTTTGCATCCTGTCGGTTCGGAGCGTAACCCAGCGTCCTTGACATCGATGCACGATCCGGCGCACATCGATACAGCGATTTTAGGGGCCAGGCCGAAGGCCATTGCAGCCCTTCTGCGGTACTTCCGGGATCTGGACACCGCTGAGGAAGCTTTTCAAGAAGCCTGCCTTCGGGCGCTGCAGACCTGGCCCCATAAAGGCCCGCCCCGAAACCCCACCGCGTGGCTCATTATGGTCGGGCGCAATGCTGCCCTGGATACTCAGCGCCGTATCCGCTCCATCGGACCCTTACCTGACGCTGATGCCCTCACGGACGCCCGTGACGACCTCACTCCGGAACGCCTCGACGAGAGTCACTATGGAGACGACATCCTGCGGCTGTTGTTCGTGTGCGGGCACCCCACCTTGCCCGCGACCCAGCAAATTGCCCTCGCACTTCGCATCGTGTCTGGGCTCACGGTCGAGCAAATTGCGAAAGCATTCTTAGTGTCTCCCGCGGCGATGGAGCAGCGGATAACCCGCGCCAAGCGGGCGATTGCGAAGATTGGCGTCGAATTTGACACACCCGGCGCTTCCGAACGGCGCGCGCGACTCGCGGCAGTTTCGACGATGATCTATCTCATCTTTAATGAGGGCTACGGTAGCACTCCGGACACGGCTGCGGCGCGCGAAGCGCTTGCGGACGAAGCCATTCGCTTAGGGCGACTGCTGTTGCGCCTTTTCCCAACCGATCCAGAGGTCTTCGGACTGCTGGCATTGATGCTGCTTCAGCAGTCCCGCGCGCCGGCACGCTTCGACGCGAATGGCGACATTGTACTGCTCGACGAGCAGGATCGGAGCCGCTGGAATCGGGCGTTCATTGATGAAGGGCGGCTGTTACTGCAAAGAGCCTCCGTCTACCAAGATCCGGGTCCTTACCAACTCCAGGCGGCCATTGCTGCGCTCCATGCCCGCGCGACCCGACCCGAAGACACGCTGTGGAAAGAAATCGACTCGCTGTATCAGGCGCTCGAAGCGCTGCAGCCATCGCCCGTGGTGACGCTCAATCGAGCCGTGGCAGTTTGGAAGCTGCGAGGTCCTGAGGCTGCACTAGAGATGATCGACCCGCTAAAAAGCGAGCTGGATGCTTACTTCTACTTGCACGGGTTGCGTGGCGCACTGCTCAAAGAACTGGATAGGTTCGAGGAAGCTCGCGATGCGCTCAACCGTGCCATCTCCCTTGCGAATTCCGTTGCGGAAGCCAAACTCATTCGACGCGAACTGGATAGTCTCGTGATTGCGTGAATGCCGCCATCCGAACATCCACCCGGGAGGTCATCATGGGCAAATCAGAGCCCGTCCAAATCATCGAAGAGTCGTCGGCCTTCTGGCGAGCGGTCTTCGACCACCCGCCGTTCAACGTCATGGACGACACGATCTTCGATGGCCTCCAAGGCTTGCTTGGACGCATCGATGCCAGTTCCGACCTTCGTGTTGTGGTCTTTGAAAGTGCGATCCCAGACTTCTACTTGTCGCACTTTGATTTGACCGGCAAGCTCGGCAACATCCTCACCGCCGTCGGGCCATCGGGCTTGCCGATCCTATTGGACACGTTCGTCCGTCTCACCAAGAGCCCGGTCGTCAGCATCGCAAAGATCAGAGGATGCGTCAGAGGCGCGTGCAGCGAGTTCGTGCTTGCCTGCGACATGCGGTTCGGGTCGCGTGACAACATGCGGCTGGGCCAGCCTGAAGTTGCGGTTGGAGTCCATCCCGGTGGTGGAGGCGCGGAGCGTCTCCCGCATCTCGTGGGCCGCGGTCGCGCTTTGGAGATCGTGCTCAGCGGAAACGACTTCGATGGTGAGCTGGCCGAGCGGTACGGATACATCAATCGAGCGCTTCCGGACGCCGAGCTGGATCGGTTCGTCGACGCACTCGCCCGCCGCATCGCGTCCTTCGACCGACCCGCGATCGCCGCGGCGAAGAATCTGATCAACCGAGTCTCGTTGCCACGCGCGGATGACCTCCTCGACGCCCTGAACTCCTTCGAGACGACTCTGACGTGGCCGCAGGCGCAGCGGCGATTCCAAGCGTTGTTCAAGCGTGGCCTTCAAACGGATCCCGCATTCGAGAAGAACTGGCCGGCTGCGCTTGGCACGCTCCTCGACTCACAATCGCCTCAGTGACCTGCCTGCTTTCTCAGCGCGGATTTGGGGGCTCCGTCCGGTCTTCTTCTCGCGCGAATCGTCGTGCGGCACTTTCCGACCGGCCTAGGGCACGCACGACGTCGAGGTTCTGCTGCGCACCGCGCGCCTGGTCCTCTACAATGGACCGAACGTCGGCAGGCAGAGCCTGACGCAGCGCGTCCCGGTAGTGATTGACCGCTGTCTCCTCGCCACGCTCGGCTTCGGCGATGATGGCATCGTCGTCCTTTCCCGTGAGCACAGACTTGAGGTTGATCCAGCCACGGTGCACTGAGGCCGCGGCGTGTCCGCTATCGCTCGGCTCCCCTCCCAAACGACGAACCAGCTCTTGCAACTCGCTCTTCGCCAGCTCGATCGAGCGCGCCCGAGTCGAGAACAGCGTCTGAATTCCGGGGCCCGTCATTGCGTTCGCTGCGTCGCGGAAGCCTTGCACTCCGTCAATGCACGTGGCAATCAGATCGTTGAGGATCGCTATCACGTCGGTATTGTCCGTCGGCACTGTTTCTCCCGTGGACGAAGCGTTACTGCCCGGGCATAGGCGCTGGTAGGCATTCCCGCCCGGTCACCTCGTCGAGATGAATGCGGAAGACCTCCGTCCGGAACGGTACCGGGTCGGTCGGCGTCAGCGCGCCGGGCACCAGCTGTCGCAGCGCGTCCAGACCGCGCTCCCAAGCCGCGTGCTCAGCAGGCGGCGCATCATGTCCGTTGAACCACGCTCCGTGAACGACGACACTCCGCCAATCGAACACGCCTCTCACCTCGTCGACCTCGAACACCACCCAGTGGCGGTGCGCCACCACGTCGAGCTTGGACCCCGGAGACGTCCGTCCGTAGATCCAACCGTCCACGAAGACATAGTGCAACGGCTCGATATCGACGCGTTGATGCGTCGTGAACGCCACGCGTCCAACATGGCATCGCGCCAGAAACGCTTCACAGGCGGCGCGGTCGAGCACGCGAATGACCGGCGTTGGCTGCGACATAGGTTGAATAGTAACGATGTTAGCGATGACGTTCGCGTACGACGGCACCGTCCGATGCTTGCACCTGAATTGCATCCCAGAGCGTGTCGAGAGTGCCGGTCTGCCGTGCCGCACCGTGCACCAACATACCGACCTCGCGAGCGAGCGCGGCCATCTCGAACGGTGCGGCCCGGGCGTGCCCTCCAAACGCGAACTCGGCCAGCGGGTGCGATAGGTACTGCTGCCAGTACCACACGGCGATCCGCTCGGGTACCCACTCGAATATTGCACGGAGGTTGATCGGCGGTGTCCCGCCCCCGTTGGCGGCCAGCGCCCGAAACCCCTGGCGCACGCCTTGGACGAAGCGCCTCAAGGCGCGCCGGTCAGCCGCGAGTGTTCGGGTGTTGCTGTTGGAGAGATACAGAGCTCCTACCACGGCAGTGACGAAGACCGCGTGCACGTTGAGCCATGCATCCATGTGCCGTTCGACTCTGGTGCGGAACCCCGCGCTTCGCAGGAGGCGCACCAACATGTGTACACGCGGCGTGCGGTGACCGCTCGGTTCCCCGATCGTCGTCGGTTGCTGTGGGATAAGCACATAACGCACCATTGCGTCAATGCGCACACCGCCGGCGCCTGGGAACCCGAGGACCACTCGCTCCGCACCAACGGCATCGAGCAGCGCCGACGAGCCACCGGCGTGATTGTGCATAAAGAGCACGATCGGCACTCGGCGCGCCGCCGCAACTGCCGGCAGAACGTCGTCGACCTGGTCACGCCGCACGGCAACCATCACCAAGTCGTAGACGCTGTCCGGCTCGAGCGAGGCGGTCAGGCGAACCCGAGCGAGTGTGCGTCGCCCCGTCAGCACCTCTTCGAGCACGATCCCTTCATCACGCAGCAGGTCAAGCCGAGCGCCGCGCGCGAGCAACGTGATATCGTGCCCCGCCTCGTGCAGCCGGGTTGCGTACAGTGAGCCCTGCACACCGGCGCCATACATGAGGATGCGCATGCTAGGGCGGATCTAGAACGCGATCCACAGCAACAGATAGAGGGTGTTGTTGTTCCACGCCTGACGACCGAACCCATCATACGATCGGACCGTCCCGTTGAAACTCGTATACTCCACGCCCTGAATGGCCAGCCGCATATTCTGCCAGGGGTTGATGTCGAACTCCTCGATGAGGCCACTGGTCGTTGGCCGACCGGTTCGGCTTCCGGTGAGCGCGGATGGTGTATACAGCAGTGAGTCGCTGCGGCCCGTGGTGGAGAAATAGCCGCCGCTCAAGTTGAGCAATGCGTTCGGCTCGACCGAGGCATTCACGCGCACCGTGTTGAGCTGATCGTGCAGGTGCTCCGGAGTGGACGCACGGAGCGTTTGCTCCTCGTGGATCCAGGTCGACCGGAGGATGAACACCCCGCCATGCGTGATCGGATGTTCGACCTGGGCATCGAAGCCGACGTCGGTGAAGGCGTCCGTCGGTCCAGTGATGCCGGCCGGGTACTCGTGAGCGCTCAGTCCATAGATGCCGACCATCCCATACGTCAGGCCGAATTGATGTTGGACGGCGAGTCGCCAGTAGGGCGTGATGCCATGAATCGCATGCGTCGCGTTCGTGTCCACTTGCAGCGCGCCTTGCGGCGCGGAGCGATAGCCGGTGGCTTCGACATATACCAGGTTGTTCCAGAGCGCATACGCGCCGAGGCCCAGCACGCCCTGCGCGAGCTGGCCATCGATGACCGAGGCGGCGATCGGCGACGGAGTGATCTGTGAGCTGGCGAACGGGAATCCCCACGCGGGCGTGGTGTTCCAGACATCCTGCACCGTGGGGTTGTTGTGAAGCGTCACGCCGTAGATGAGACCTTCTTCACCGAGCGTGGTGCGGTTCGTGTATCGGATGTCCGTGTTGTCGATACCGAAGCTGCCGGACGCGCCGCTGTAGGTCGCCTGGAGCAGCGTACCGAGATGTGAACTGATTGATCCGCCAAGAAACAGGCTGAACTGCTGCGGAAACTGCGCGTTGTCATTCTGCGCGCCCGGTCGCGCCTTGCCGAGATGCGTAAACGACGTCTGCACCATCGCCGCCAGCGGAGGGATCGGGAGGAGGTCGAGCGGAGAGCCCTTCTTGACGTCCGGCTCGACGATGCGCTTGAGTCCGACGATCGAATAGCCGTTGAGTTTGAATAGGCGGCCGAAGGGTGTCAGCTGCGGAAACTGGTAGTGGCAGGCACTGCAAGAGAGTCCGGTTTGCCGTGAAAAGCTCGGTACGCGACGCCCGGTCAGAGCCTCAGCGAGGGCCGCGCGTAGCGCGGGCGACACGACGGTGTGGGTCGATGACAGATAGCGGCGCGCCACGACTGGGTTTGAGCGAGCGAGCGCCATCGCCGGCGTCGGGAGGAGTGCACACACCCAGAGATACGCGACCCATTTCCGGGTCATCAAGGCTTCGCTTTGCCGTGACTGACGGCCCAGACATACGCCGCGACCTGATGTGCCTGCTCATCGGTGATGCCGCCGGGATGCGACACCATGGCCGTGCCCTCGACGCCCTTGGAGATGACGGCGAGGATAGCGCTGTACGAACCGCCCTTGGCGTCTTTCCATTCGTGGGTGGTGAGTTGCGGTCCGGCACCGCCCTCGAGGTTCGCGCCGTGGCAGACGGAACACGTCCCGGCGCCGTGAAAGATCGCACGCCCGGCGCTCACTGCGGCCGGCGTGGCAGCGACCGAGTCCGCCTGCTGTGCCGCCGCCCTGAGTGGGTGGAGCGCGATCGCTACAAGCCCCAGAACCCATAGTGAGTGTCGCACGCACGACTCCCCGTTGATTGTTGGCCTGATCTGTCATGCCGACGACGCGAACCGTCACGAGTCTCGGGACTCGGCAATCTCCGCGCGTCAGCGACCGTCGGACGTCCCGGCGGCTGGCAGCAACATCGTGAATGTGCTCCCAACTCCAGACACGCTCTCGACGATCAGATCTCCTCGCATGCCTCGCGCCAGCAGGCGACTTATCGCCAGCCCTAGTCCGGTGCCCTCGTGTCGATGAGCAGGCCTCGTGTCTAGCTGCACGAACGGCTGGAACACGCGGTCAATGTGATCCGCCCTGATGCCGCAGCCCGAGTCGGCGACGCGCACCACGATGTTCTCACCTTGCGCGGCTGCCTCGACTGTGACGTGTCCTCCAGGGTCGGTGAACTTGACCGCATTACTCACGAGATTCAGCATGATCTGTCGCACCTTCTCCGCGTCCGCGCGTGCCACGAGTCGCCGTTGGCGCACGATGTATCGAACGGTGAGCTGCTTGACGCGTACGAGGGGGGCTGTCAGCGCGTCGCAGGCGGCGAACACATCGCTGAGCAGAACAGGCACCGCCTCATATTGTTCCGCCTCCGCGTCCAGTTTGGCGTAGGCAAGCACTCGACCGATAAGGCCGAGCAGGTGCTTCTGGCATTGGAGAATGCGATCCAGGTCGAATCGCTGTTCAGCGGTGAGCGTACCATGGATGCCGAGCTCCATGAGCTCCACGTACCCGCCGATTGCATTGAGCGGCGTCCGGAACTCATGCGACATAGCGGCCAGAAATTCTGCCTTGGTCCGATTCGCCGCCTCCGCAGCGATTCGCGCCGCCTCTGCGTCCGCCAGACGCTGGTCGCGCGATTGCTTGTCAGGCAGGAAAGCCGCCGCGATGTCAGCCGCGTAGCCCGCACTGGTCAGTGCGGTGGACCGTGCGGATACCGACGGCATGGCTTGGTTCACCCCAGCGGTGTAAGACATCGTCCAGTTGATATTCCATTCCGACCGGACTCTGGCACTCCACAACGGCGAATCGAATATTATGAGCGCCGCGTATTCGGTCTGTACGGTAGAGAACGGACCGCGCGTCGCGGTCTCGTCACGTATGAACGACATACCGAACTCGAGTGCTGAATCGTATATTGCGCGGGTAAGTAAGCCGCCTCAACGATTGAACCGTGGCCGAGGTCCCCGGAGTTCGTAATGATCCCGTCTGCCAATCCACTCCAGAATCATCTGCTCGCGGCGCTGCCGCCAACCGAGTGGCAGCGCTGGTTGCCGCAGCTCGAGCATGTTACGCTGCCGCTGGGATTCGTCCTGTATGAGTCCGGCAGCACGCTCAGCCACGTGTACTTTCCGACTACGGCGCTCGTCTCGCTGCTCTATGTGATGGAGAACGGCGCCTCCGCCGAGATCGCCATTGTTGGGAACGAGGGCCTGGTCGGGATTTCGCTCTTTATGGGTGGTGAATCGACGCCGAGCCGTGCGGTGGTGCAAAGTGCGGGCGAAGGTTTTCGCCTGAAGGCGCAAGCGATCATGGAGGACTTCAATCGCGCACCGATCCTCCACCTCCTGCTGCGGTACACGCAAGCGTTGATCACGCAGATGGCGCAGACGGCCGTGTGCAACCGGCATCATTCGCTCGATCAGCAGCTGTGTCGTTGGCTGTTGCTCAGTTTGGACCGGCTCCAAGGGAACGAGCTCGTGATGACGCAGGAGCTCATCGCCAACATGCTAGGCGTGCGGCGCGAAGGGGTGACAGAGGGAGCCCTGAAACTCCAATCCGCTGGGCTCATTCGATATGCGCGCGGCCACATCGTCATCCTGGATCGGCTCGGACTCGAAAAACGTACGTGCGAGTGCTACGCGGTCGTGAAGAAGGAATACGATCGGCTACTGCCTCCAGAGACGGCCACGTAGCGCGTCGACGTCACAAACGCTCACCCATCTGTACGGTGGCGTACACAGCACCAACGGTTCACACCCACTGACGAACCCGCTCGGCACGATAATCGCCCCCGGTACGTGAGATATGACGATATCGATGCAGATACTGTATTTATTCGCCATTGCCATCCCAATCGCCTGCGTGACGTGGACGGTCACACATGAAGAGATCTTTCGGGAGTTCAACGACCTGTGCGTGCGCCAATGCACGACGAGCCGCCGCTTGTACGCTCGAAAGTTTTTTTATCTGTTCACGTGCGAGTACTGCTTCAGCCATTACGTCACCGCGATTTTTCTCGTCATCACGCGATACAGATTACTGTTCCCCGATTGGCGCGGATATTTGATCGCCGGCTTGTCGTTAGTCTGGGTGGCAAACGTGTACATGGCACTCTTCGGCAAGATTCGGCTCGACCTCCGAAAAGAGCGCGTCGAAATCGCCGCGCAGGAGACCGCCTCGGCTCCGAGTCCGACCCTGGTGGCGCTGCAGAAGTAACGACGAGAGACGCCCCGATGACCCCGTCCTTGTCCGATGCGTTGGTCTTCTTCGGCGCGACCGGAGACCTCGCTCACAAGAAGATCTTCCCGGCGTTACAGGCGATGGTGAAACGCGGCCACCTGAATGTGCCCGTCATCGGAGTCGCCAAAGCCGGATGGAACCTCGATCAACTGATAGCACGCGCCAGGGACAGCCTGGAGACCCACGGCGGCGTCGACGGCGCCGCCTTCGACAAGCTCTCGTCGTTGCTCCGCTACGTGGACGGCGACTACCAAGACCCGGCGACGTTCGATCGGCTGCGTCGTGCGCTGGGCTCGGCGGAGCGGCCGCTGCACTATCTCGCCATTCCCCCCAGCCTGTTTTCGACCGTGGTCGAAGAACTCGGCTGCTCCGACTGCGCCAGAGGCGGACGCGTCGTCGTGGAAAAACCGTTCGGCCACGACCTCGCCTCCGCCGAGGCGCTCAACCACTCGCTCTTGGCTGTGTTTCCCGAGGCGGCGGTATTCCGCATCGATCACTTCCTCGGCAAAGAGCCGGTGCAAAACCTGCTCTACTTCCGCTTCAGCAACTCGTTCCTCGAGCCGATCTGGAATCGCAACTACGTCGACAACGTGCAGATCACCATGGCGGAGAGCTTTGGAGTCGAGGGGCGTGGCAGCTTCTACGACCAGACGGGCGCGGTCCGAGACGTGATCGAGAACCACTTGCTGCAGGTGACCGCCTGGTTGGCCATGGAGGCACCGTTGAGCGGCCACCCCGAGACGCTGCTCGACGAGAAGGTACGCCTGCTCGACGCGATCGCGCCTCTCGACCCCCAGAGCGTCGTGCGCGGGCAGTTTCGTGGCTACCGTGATGAGCACGGGGTCGCATCAGATTCGCGGGTCGAAACCTTCGCCGCGGTACGGTTGCAGATCGACAACTGGCGCTGGGCAGGCGTGCCCTTCTACATCCGCGCCGGCAAATGCCTCCCGCTGACTTGCACCGAGGTGCTCGTCGAGCTCAAAGCGCCCCCATGCTCGGCCTTCCGTGAGGCCATTGAGGGGCCGAACTACGTGCGATTTCGCCTCGGGCCCGACATGGCGATCGCCCTCGGCGTGCGCTCGAAGGCACCGGGGGAAGCCATGGTCGGCCAAGAGGTCGAGCTGCTCGCCACACAATGCTTCGGGGATGAGATGGACGCGTACGAACGCCTCCTCGGCGACGCCATGAAAGGCGACGCGACGCTGTTTGCGCGCGAGGACACGGTCGAGGCGGAGTGGCGCATAGTCGCGCCGATCTTGGACCTCACGACTCCGCCGCATGAGTACGAGGTCGGCACCTGGGGGCCGGTCGAAGCCGATCGACTGATCGATCGCTCCGGTGGCTGGCACAAGCCTCAGCCGGCCGCTGTTACCTTCTCCGACGCGTCGACGAGATCAGTGATACGATAACGCTGGTAGAAGAAGAAGAGCGTGAGGAGAATTGCCGCGCACGCCGTACCGATCAGCAGCGCCACCGTGACACCGCGACCCAGTAATAGGTGCACCAACAGCGTCACGCCTGCACCGGCGACGATCGCGTTGATACACGCGATCATGCTGGCCGCGGTGGTCAAGTACCCAATCGGCGGTCCGATGCGCAGCGCGGGCT